>Ga0315280_10010637_pt1 | contig 11489 bp, 14 predicted proteins | sample YL17G06_40_MG_FD_203697 | JGI IMG/M metagenome (GOLD analysis project Ga0315280, IMG submission 203697) | Sediment microbial communities from Yellowstone Lake, YNP, Wyoming, USA - YL17G06_40 | ecosystem: Environmental > Aquatic > Freshwater > Lake > Sediment | place: USA: Wyoming | collected... | reverse complement strand
TTCCAAAAAAGAGGCTTAAATGTGGCGAATAAAACTAAAGTTCAAGCAACGGATATAGTCACGTTGCCTTGTGGTTGCATTTATCAAGATAAAGAGTGGTTATTGGTACGCATTCATGAATGTGACTATCATAAGCGGAAAAGAACAGCAAAAAAACCGTACAGACCGAAAGCCGAATGTGTAAGACCCTAAAGGTTTCTATTTTCCACTTTATAGATCAAGGTAAGATTTGATAAACTTCATTTTTTCTTTTGGGTGAAAAAAGTTAAAATGATATCTTTTTGATAGCTTTGTGAACAAACTAAACGAGCGGTCCACGCTATGTAGGGTCTAAACCCAGAATGTCTTAGTAGAGAAACCACAAAGAGCATACTAATTGAACCAGAGGTTATGTCTGTTCATAATATCATAAAAGGTTGTAATTTCTTGTGAAATTTTGTAACTTAGTACCTCTTTATCTGGGTCTAGTTTGGCTTTTTTAAAAACAGACACTAAAACATCTTGTACACCTTCCAAGTGCGAATTTGTTTTGACAGCGTCAAAAAACAATTCTGAAAATTTCTTTCCACGAAGGAGATTTATTCCTCTTTCCTTTGTAAAATGAAAATGTAGATTTAGTGTTAATAACTTTTGAAGGTCTTTCATACTTACTTTCTCTCCAGAATAGAGTTTTCTTCGAATGTCTTCCATGTAATCCTGCAGAGAAACACAATAATAATCGTTTAACGTCATTCTTCCTTGATTTATTTTCTTTAATTTTCCATATGCTTTAGCGAGAAAGCTATCATAGAATACCCTTTGTTTCGTCCGCATAAAATGGGGCACGGAGCAGAATATCGCGGTTTTAGTGGAGTGTTGGCTAATGGATTGAGCTGTTAGAAAGCTGTCAACAAATCTAACCGAAAAAGTCGACCCACAAGGAACGTCCTTGCATACCTCTATCAACCCGACTACTATAGCAATCGTTGCTAGTTGGTTTCTGCCTGCATTGGGACAGCTCGTTATCACTGGAATGTCAAGGTCTGACAGTGGTGTTAAAGTATAGTTCGCACATCCGCCAATTGGAAGTTCTATGTAGTCATATCCGCACAATACATGGTCAAGAATTGTTCGAATACTTTTAAGCGCCCGACGCAGTCTAATGTCACTGTGTTGATAACACTTGGAAACTATTTGATGAAATATCACGACATTATCAGATATTTTTGCATCAATCCACGGTGGAGTTCTTGAAAAAAGCTTGGCATTATACTTTTTATTTACCTCCTCTGCAGAATTTATATAATCCCTTAAACCGCCCAACTTTACTATATGCTTTATTTTTGTGGTAGATTTTTTAACTCCACTCTTCGTGCATCCAAGCTCTAGGAAAGCCTGTGTCACGCTTTCATAGAGATTAGCCATAGTTAACCCTTTACTATCGTTTCCCTCTTTGCCTTGAGTTTTGTTCGGCGTATCGATTAAAATGATTGTCAATAGTTTTTCCTTGAATTTTAGAAATACGTTTGAAGGTTACTCGAAAATCTTGCCCCATTTGGAATGGGGGACAAAACAAATCAAAGGAAGGATGAAAAGGGCAGGTGTACATCTCATGTGAACTCAAGCGCTCTCGTACTCTTTCAACAAAGCCAAAGCTAATGATGCTTCTTTTTACCCAATATTCAAATGCACTTAATTCAATTCTCCGTTCGTCAATTAAGTCTAAACAGCTATCGATATCTGACTCAGCGAAAATAATTTCTATGCCGCTTACTGTTGCCGAATATTTCTGACCTATACCGAAAAGCCCAGCAGGTTGAACAAGTATGGGAATATGAAGTATGAGTTTAGGATAGCCCAGGGAGCGGTTAGTTTTAACCGGAAAATAATTCAGCTTAAAATCTGCTCCATAGCCTTTGTATTCTTGGCTGATTGCTTCAGGTTTCGGAAGATATATTAGGAAAGATTGCTTCTTATTTGTAGTTTTTAATGTTTCCTTAATTAAAGGGAAAACCTTACTCTTATCTAATTTTTGGAATTCATATTCGCTGTTTTTAGTGCTAACACCTATAACTGCTGTATTTTTAAGAACTGCAAGTGCTCTATCAGTAGTTCTTGCAATTTCAAATCCCTTTGATGTAAGAAGGAACTGTTTTCCTTTTCTATTATAATCGATAAGTTTAAGTTGCTTTAGCCGGTTTGTTGCCCGGTAAAGGCTTTCATGATAGGTGATTCTTTTCAACCCATCTAAATCACCAAAACCTCTATAGACCTGTAGCAAGACCTTAATTTTGATGTTATCAGCCATATACTCTGCAAGTTTTTCTAAGATATATATGGGAACTTTATTTTTTAGTTCATGCGCATAATTCTTTAACAGAAAACCGCTAGCCCTAGAACATGAAGTTACTAATGGTTGTGGAAAGTCACATGACCAACGAGACCATTTCGGATGAAATGAAATCCCAAATCTTTGGAACTGAACGTTCAATGAATTATAGTATCGATAACTGACGCTTCTAGAATAATCCTTAAAGAGCCATTTTTTCTTGCATACCACGTTAAAAAATCCTAAAAACTTCCTGAAATTTATTTGTTCATATTGCATTCTTACACTCAATCTTACCACCTCAGACACGTAACCGTCTAGCCTTCAATAATAGTTGAAGTAAATCGTATTTTAAATTTGAGCATTAGATTGTCACAAAGTTTTTTATTTTTATAACTCATCAACTTCGTTACGAGACCGCTTCAGGCATGTTTACCAAAAACCGTCTAGCCTTCATTGGACGTTTTTGGCGACTGAAGCGGGCTCATCTGAATTTTGAAAGTTCTTAAGTAATATCGCAAAGTGCATATCGTGGGTTTTTGTCCTTGCATAACACGTTTAACTAAAAGTATTCAAGCGAAGACGAAAATCTTCCCGAAAGAAGAGAAGGCTCGATTCGACAACTTTCAAGAGCCTCGTCAATCGCTCTACGTTCTTCCTCTTCTCGCTGTTGTTTTTTCTCTTGTTCTATTTCTTGCCGACGTAAATATTCTCGATACTTTTGATTTGTATTTACAACATCTTGCTTGTTATCTTTGAGATGAATTTTTTCACTTCTTCTAAGCCACAATGGACTACAATGAATTGACCGTCGACCCATGCACGCCGCCACATTGAGTGGCGAGGAAAGCGACGCTCTGCTTCAAATATTCGCACCCATTCTATCGGTGGCTCGGCAGACAACCTGAAATATACGTAGTACAAAGCCTTCTCAGAGTCATGTCGGTGTGTTCTGCTTTTGTCACCGCCTGTAATTTTTATATCCTGAAATGACATATTAATAGCTCTCTGCAATCATAGTATTGGAATTTTTGCTAACTATTTGTGGGACTAAAAAATTATATAAATTTTCACTCTTCGACTTCAGACATCAGAATCAATTAAAGCCTGCTAGTAACGTTACCCCGCTATTATATTCACTACGTTTCCAGTTGCGTTTCTATCAGTGACATAGTGTAGTTTAATCTATTTTTTCAAAGGTTGACAGTTTTAAACCGTAAAGTAAAATTGAAAGCTACTTACAATTTGAAGTCGATTTTCTGCCATTCCAAGCTCAAAACGAGTGAAAATTGAGCTAAAACATCTGCTCGAATATGGTGCGGGGGGTTAGGTTTACACTGTCGTTTAAAACTGTCATCCTACTGATTTTCGGTTGGTTTTTATTCGGTCTACTGAGAAGTACTCGACATAGATTTTGCAGTTGGGAATAGAGCAGGATTTTTGGAAAGAGATAGAGGAGTTCTAATCATTTTGTATAGATGAGTGCTCATGAATCAAGGTTATCTAGGCTTGATAACCATTGACAAGGCGACCATGTCTTAGAAAGTGTTTCAGCTTTTTCCACAACAAGCTTATTTTCCATTTCACTCTCTGCTTCAATGCTTCCTCATAAGATGAACCATAGATGCTCTTTCCAGCTTTCAGGAACAAGCTCCACGAAATCCAAAGAACAAGAACCATCCCAACAACAAAGCCTACGATATTTGTCACAAGCCACCACTCAACCGAAACTATAGTTCTCAGCACTTCCATAAAGTAGGCAACAATTAAATTTCCCCCAATACCTAAAAGTAAACCTTGAAGAATACCCATGTAATACAAACCCTCAGACCGTCTTTCTTTCCGACCTTCTTCCTCAGCCCTTGCCATTTCCATTTCTTCATCAACTGGTTGTCCTCTATCCTCTGGATAGTCTTCCATTAGTGTAACCTCAAGAACATTGATAGTTCTTACCATGCTCAAGACTTAAAAGCTATTCTTAAGTAAATCCTCCTATCTTTGCAACCGTCATGTTGTCAGAATCTGATACTCACAAGTCTTTCTCTTATTGCTTTTTGAGTTATTGCAAGGCTTAGTATCAGAATAATCTCGTTTCTCTTCTCTGGAGAAAGTTCAGACAGCTTTGCCGAGAATTTTCATCTTTCTCTAGAAATGGTTCAAGGATTTCACTTAGCTCCGTATCCTTACTCGTAACTCTGCTATTCATCACTCTGAAACGAATTTTCTCTTTTCCTCTCTTTCGCAACATAGTCATTGAACGTTTTCAGCTTCCTCAAAGGTTATCGGACTAAAGCGAATCTGACTCTTACAGTACGGGCATGTTGCAAGGAAAAATTCGTTTTTACTGACCGCTTCGTTGATTTCGATTTGACTTGGAATGCCAAAAACAAATCGATTGTTGCAATTATCGTTTGTACATTTCAGTTGAATACTGGTGACGCCACAAAGGTGTCGTAGTCGATAAAGCAAATCACCTATGGCTACTTCGGGACTGTATGAGTCATAATCAATGTGTTGCCTTAACTCAACGAAACCCTTGCTTTCACATCCTTTTTGAATGATAGGTATTATTAACATGTTTAGTGCGAAAGCCATGCCTATTTCTTGATTAACCCATTGAGACCCAATCCCCGCTTGTGTTAGAAAAACTACAAAATACTCGCTATCTACAATGTTTTTCTTAATGATTTCTGGAATATATTCGCCATATTCGGGAAAGTGTTTGAAAGAATAAGCGGTGATTCCAATGCGGTTTAATATGCTCATGATTCTTTCGACTAAAGGCAATTCCGATTCGTTGTAGCTCAAGAATACATTAAATCTTTTCATGGTTGTTTCGATAGCCCCCAGACAATCCTAGATTATATTCTCCTTTTGTTCGGCTATAACTTTTCCGCAGAATTAGAATAGCAGAATTAATGATTGATGATTAGTTAACTCCTATGGAAGAAAGCTCTACTTAAGAGAACGAATCTATTTTTGCTGATTTTGGGATTTGTCTTTTGCTTGACTTTTTGCTTGCTCGATTTGTTGCCTTACTTGACCGACACTAGCAGCACTTACTAGCCCTTTTTGCACCGTCTGAACAGCTGCTGAATCTACCCGTGCTTCCTTAAGGTTTAAGAATCCTTGAGTTGTCTGTTTAACATCTTTAGATTCAACCTTTTGCAATTTTACAGTCTTTTTATTCTCGCTTTCCTTTTCAGTCAAGTTTTTCACTTCCTATAATAATACGCCAATTTCTCGGGTTTAACCATTTTGGTATCCATGATTTTCTCTCAGTTATCCCTAGCATCTTATCCAAGTCATCACAAATCTTTTGAGAGATTACCTTGAAGTTGACAAGAAACTCTCTATTTTTATCCCATTCATCAGTTTCATGAAAATAACCAGCATATCCCCAAAACTTGGCTAGGTATTTCGCCATCTCCTTTGATATGAAAACTTCAAGACCCTCCTCTCTTGATTCAAACCAAAATCTCGAATATTTTTCGTACGCTTTTTTGTAGTTCTTTATTATTTCTGGTTTGAGCTTCAAAACATAGCCGTTTTCCGATAGAACCATCGCCTTGTCAGAGTCTTGTAAAAATGAGCTTACATAGTCGCTCAAAATGGCGACTACACCATAAATCCGATGATAAAACTCTCTTCCCTTCTCGGTTATTTCAAATTCTCTTATTAATCTTTGTTCTCTGAGCTTCAAAAGATGGTTTACCCAATAAGTAATAATGCTTGCAAAAACGCCTATAACTGCACCGATAAAAAGAATAGTCAAGTCACCATTCACTTGCTGGTCACCCTTTGAGATTCTAACTCTCTTGCGTAAGCTTAACTTTTCTGCTTCGCTTGGGTCTATTTCTCCTCAGTAGAAGCTTTGAAAGAAGACTTGCATTTTTCACAATAAAGCTCTATGGTTACCATATTGCTCCCGCAAAATGGACACTTCGGATTCAAAAATAGAGGCAAGTATTGCTAGTCCTACTAGACCTAGAAAGAAAGCGACAAGTGCCCCAAATATATCATCATTTTCTGGTATCTTCGCTCAATTGATATGAGGTTTTGAAAGCTATAAGAGTTTGCTCTTTATTGTTTCAAGATTTTGGATTCTCAGAAGATTTCTTTTTCAGCCTTCTCTTATTGCCGTAATAAACAACAGCCATCGCAATGGCGAAAAGAAGATACAACCCTACCGTGTAGGGAGCTTGCACAAACATGAAATATGATATTGTAGCAAACCAGCCAATTGTCATAACAAGACTAAGCCATATGAAGTTATCAGCAAATTCTCTGAAGAAAATCACTAAAGCTCTGGGTAGAGTTGAGGAGTAACCGAAAACCATGCAGAATGAATAGACTGCCCATGATGCTATGACATAGAACAAGAATGTATCAGTATTAGGTTCAAGTTTTACTCCACTCCACTTTATTGTGATAAGAATTGCTAGTAATCCGACAATGTATAACCCACGGGTCTGTTCTTTTGCAATTTCATTTTCTTCGGTCATGGCTATTCTTCAAAATTCAGACCAATTGCTTGACTCTGTTATAAGCTTTTCTGGTAGCTGATTGCCATAAAATTTTTTGGCAAGCTTTAAAAAGCCTTCAAGTAAAAGCAATGACTAGGTGATTTAAATGGGAAAAATTGACTTACCGTCATTGCCATGCCCTAAATGCGGAACAAGAATGGAATGGAAAGTAGTTAAGAACGTTGCGTGGGCAAAAAACCATGAACGGTATCAACTCTATTGTTCAAACTGCAAGAAAATGAGGCGAGGACGACTTCCCTTGCACTAAGAGAACATTTGATTGGGGAAAACAGAATGAGTGAGCAATCAGATGCACAAGGAGAAGCAACTTTTAACCCGCATGACAAAGAACCGCATAGAAAAAAGGTTCAGATTTCAAAATCTCCCGAGTTGTTTGTTAAGAAGCCTAAGCGACTTCGAGCGGTTGTGGCTAAGAAGCATTTGACCGTCTTTCCCATAAGTGAGCGAAGAAAAAACCTTCCATTGAGTGAAAGAAGCCAAGTCACCATGGGAGAGTTTGTTTATAAAAGAAGTAAGGCACGTAAGGGTTCACCACTTTACGGTAAATGGTATAGACTTCACAAAGGCGAAAGCCTTGAACATGCAGTTTTAATAGATTCTCTTCCAATAGAGGAAAAGAAGAAAAAACATGAAGACGCATCTTAGAATGAAGTGTAGGACTGCGGTCATTGGAATCGTTTTGAAGTGAACAAGCTCTTTATTGAACAACGTATTCCAGAACCCAAAACTAAAATTCTGATTCCGTTTTATGAACCGCTGAAAGTTGAGACGAGTAAGAAATGCAAAGCTGTCCTGGCACAACCGAAAGAGCTAATCAGAATAATTCATAATGAACATTGAGGAAACTCATTTACGAATGTCTAACAAGCTCTTTCTCCTCATTCTTTTTTTTGGGTGAAACAAGTTAAATCGATATCTTTTTGATATATTCGAATCTACATTGGAATGACAGTAGCTTAGACATGCGGCAAAGACAACGAAACAACGTCTTAACCTACGTCTGTGGTCTTTTGAGTAGTCTAGGAACAGTATCATATCCAGAATTTGTAGCTAAATTTGCGATTGCGACTAGTAGAGGACTACATAATGTTTTAGAACTAGCAAAACAAAAATTGAGTCGGTTTTAGACCGATTTCACCTACCATTTTTTGAGAATATGCAATCATGGAGTGTATCTGTCTTTGCTTCTTGTTCCTAGACCTAGAAAACGACGCAAAAGTGATAGCAAAGAAAGAATGAGACCTATCAGCCAAAACAAAAATGGATATCGTTTGTACAAATCGTTTAATCTGTGGAACAAGGTACTTACTAATCTAAGCACTGCACTTGACGGAAATAGAACATAAACTAGTGAAAATAATGGAAATATAAGAGTCATGCGATGACTGTAAATTGGATTTACAATTTCCAATTGCGTACCTAGTATCACCGCTGAGAAAGATGCTGCGAACAGATTCAAAAAATTCTCCTTTCTCATAGAACATTTTAATATAAGTATCTTCTAGATTTTAATTCTTTCTAAATATTGAATCTTGTGACTCGTTTTGACACGCTATATTTTTGACACGCTATATATAGGATAAGTGCAAAGGCTACAGAGTATGGAAAAATGAGAGGTTTGTGACTTGTTTTGGCGAAGATTTAAGTAGAATCAACAGACTGACTTTTGCGTATAAGGATGGTCTTACCAGCCTCTAGGTCATAGCCAGAATAAGAAGAACCGCTTATACGATAATCATTAGCACGTTTCAAAATTGTTTCTCTATTGCGTGTGATTTGAGCACGCGCGAAAATACTTTGCCGTCAGACTTTTAACCATTGACTTTGATCTTTTGAATTTTTATTATATAATTATCGATATTAGAAATTAAATCTTGACTTCAAAACTAAGGTATAATAAAGCTTGAGTGTGCAGATAATGAGTTTTGAGGAAGCAGTTTGCAATATCAACAGAGTGAGGAAGCGTATACAGGTTGGGTCCAGCATCTTCTTATCACTTCGGAGGAAATTTTCCTTCCTTTTGTTTGTCGAAAGTGTGGAAAATGTTGCAGAGAAGTTTCGGTTGACCCTAACTACTTTAATCCCTTCGAAATTGCTGATTATCTAAACTTGTCCGTACAAGATGTTGTGCAAACCTATTTCGGTAAGATTACTTATTTGAACAGTGAGAAAGTAGAGTGGAAGCAAATTAAGCCCATGAAACCATGTGTGTTTCTTGAAGGAGGCAAATGCAAGATATATCCTATCAGACCTGACCCGTGTATATCTTTTCCGGTTTCGACAGATTTTGGTAATTCTGGGATAGGATGTCCAGGAAGGTTAGAATATGTTAGAGCTCGTAAAAAACTCGGTATGGGCATCCCGCACTATTCAACACCATATCGAAACAATGCGCCTCCGAAAGTTCATATTTCGAGTAAAAGGTGGAAGAAAACCCTAAACAAGTATCTTTCAACTAATCCTTGTAAAGAGTCCATCAAAATATTCGTTGATGTGAACAACCCTACGCCCTGAGGAAACAGCTGACATATTTGGGCAAGATTGCGCGTATTTTAGCTGCTATTTCAATTAATCTTCCGTTTCAGCTCATCCCCAAGATTCTCGGCAGACTTTAACAGATTTCCTTGGGTTTTTCTTAAACTTTCAATGCAAGGGTTATTAAAATTTGTAAACCTATTAGTCAGGTTGGAAGACGCGACGTAGGGAAGGCTGGATAGAGGAATGAAGACACTCAGAATATCGGACGAAATCCACAGAAAACTGACGGCAACTGTTGGAACGCTTATGGCGCAAACGGGCAAGATGCAAACATACAGCGACGTCATTGAAGCATTGGTTTCGCGATCTGTCGTTCTGCCACCTGAACTGCTTAGGCATGTGGATGAATTCATAGAGGCGAACAAGCAACTAAGCTACGCGACACCGGAAGAATTTATCCGCGAAGCAGTAAATGAAACGTTGCGCAGACTATGGAGTGAGCGCAAGGAGAATGAGACGAGTGAAGAGTCAACAAGGACGTGAAAAATGCAAAGGTTATAACCTTGCAGCCACCATAAAAATTGGGATAAGATTTGAAAGAAAGAGAGGAATTGTTGGAAGAAAAGCTGAAGGAGTTACAATCCTCATCTGATAATACGTTAAGAAAAACTTACGAACTCTTGGTTTTAATGATCAAGAACGCCAAGACTGGTCTAGATAGTGAATTACCTAGCTATTGGGAGATTGGTCGAATTCTCAACGTGGATGAGAATCAAATCTCTAGGTTAAAGAACAATATCAATGTCACGTTCAAGGTACCGATTCTCGTTAAAGTAGGTCGATCTCTGAACAAGTTCAATCCAATGTATTTCTTTGACCTTAGGGAAGCTATTGAAAAATATAGCGGAGAAAAACTTCCTCCAATAACTTTCCAACAACTGCTCTTAGCAGCTCTAGAGCATGTTCCGGAGAACTGTCGCACATACCCTTCGTATTATCATCTATTTAGTTACATAAGCCGTCATGAACTGTATGCTATCCGATTAGATGAGTGGACGAACCGACCCACGGAGTGGGAGTTGTTCGAGGATGTAGCGCCGCCTAACATAGAAGTTCTTGTGTACGAAAAGAAACCCGACGGTTTCTGCGTAAAGGCCATTGCTTCAAAAACCAACAAATGCATGGAAATAATCCTTGAGGCTTTGGAAAAAATAGCTAAGACCAGAGTTAGCCTAGAAATCGAGAAGATATTAATCGAGCCAATCGGAAAGACACTTGCAGAGATAAAGAAGATTTTAGAGGATGAAGAGGTCAGAAAGAAAGGCTACGCCCCATTAATCGCAAGAACCTTGCTCAAATGTGATACCTCGGCAGTTCAGTATAATGCACCAATTCTTGAGCTACTTAAATCAAAGGGCTGGATAAAAGAAGAGAAGGAAGGTGATATTTGGCGCGGTGAAAAGGTTAACCCATTTGTAAGCCTAGCTTACAAAGAATACCTTACAGAAGATGAGAAAAGAAAGTATCAGACGTTTGGACTTTTAAACGAGGGAGTGATAGAAAACTACTACGGATCGCGTCGGGACCAACTCTACGAGATGAGCATACTTATACCATACGTTATTTCATCCGACCCTTCATTTCCATTCTCCTTAGGAGAAGAGGTGAATGTGCGAATAAAGGGCGGTGCATTAATAATAAAGAAAAAAGTTCGAAGAGGGCGAAAGCCTCGCAAGTATTGATTCCAAGTGCATATGAGGGGTTGTAATAAACCACAGACTCCTAGCTAATAAGACATATTTGGGCATTACTACCGCAATGAATGGTGATGCGATACTTTTATTTCAACGATAATCGGACATGTCTTTGGTTCTCGTTTAAGCGTCGCGCGCGCTGCGAGATGGCGACTCAAACTTCTAAAAAAGGAATATGAATACGTAGAGGTTCCCAAGGAAAAGTATGGACGACTTAATGAAGCTGTCAAGATGATGAATACGCCTTATTATAACGCGCAAGACTCCATCCATAAACAGATGGAGCATGTGCTAGAACAGTTCGATAAATGGCTGGAAGAGAAACGAGACGTGACTCATAGGTTGAGGAATACAAGCTTAAGCCATGGAATGTAACCCAGCGCATACGCCGCGTAAACAAGA
>Ga0315280_10010636_pt1 | contig 11489 bp, 11 predicted proteins | sample YL17G06_40_MG_FD_203697 | JGI IMG/M metagenome (GOLD analysis project Ga0315280, IMG submission 203697) | Sediment microbial communities from Yellowstone Lake, YNP, Wyoming, USA - YL17G06_40 | ecosystem: Environmental > Aquatic > Freshwater > Lake > Sediment | place: USA: Wyoming | collected... | reverse complement strand
GCGAATCTGATAGCTGGAAGCATTCAGCAATCCTCCTGGGAATTCTACGATAGTTCTGTAGAAGCCCGGTTCTCGATCGAGAATTCCATCAGGAGCTTGATCTATGTCCCCTGCATGGCAAACAGGCGTCCCGTCGAGTCTGTCCAACATTACTCCTACATGAGCTCCAGCAGTTCTCTGTCGCACTTCGTACTCTATTAGAACGCCGAGTGGGCATTCTCTGTCAAGCTCAGATGTAGTTCTTCCCAAATGATCAAGCAAACGCACTGTTCGAATCTGAATTCTCTTGTTCTCATCAGGCACAAAATGCAATTCTGCTCCCGATTTCATAGCTCCTTCCACGTATTGCTCGATTGCCTCCGCAATCCCCCCTGAGAAAGCAATTCTGCCTTGATCAAGAACGAAACCCCTGCGACATAGTCGGCCGACTGCTCCCATATTGTGGCTCACGAATAACACGGTCCGTCCTTCCTCAGCAACCTCACTCATCTTCCCCAGGCACTTCTTCTGGAAAGCTGCATCACCTACTGCGAGTACTTCGTCCACCAACAGAATCTCCGGTTCCAAGTGGGCTGCGACCGCGAACGCCAAACGCACATACATGCCGCTAGAGTAGTACTTGACTGGTGTGTTAATGAACTTCTCGATTTCCGCGAACGCAACAATATCATTGAACTTGTCTTTGATCTCTCGTTTCTTCATCCCGAGAATGGCTCCGCTTAGATAGGTGTTCTCGCGACCAGTCAATTCCGGGTGGAATCCGGTACCTATCTCCAGAAGCGAACCAACTCGACCAAAGATCTCAGCATAGCCTTCGGTTGGTTCCGTGATACGAGAGAGAATCTTCAGGAGTGTACTCTTACCTGCACCATTCCTCCCGATAATACCAACGACCTCGCCCTTTGAAACCTTGAACGAGACGCCTTTCAGAGCCCATATGTATTGGTCACGTTTTTCGGGGCTTCCCAGATGTTGCCGTTTTCGAAAAGACCTAGCAAGCGAATCGCGCAAGGTCTTGTAAGGCTCACGTTCACCGATTCGATAGAGCTTGCCAAGGTTTTCGGCACAAATAGAAACTTCAGCATTCATGGGCTAGACCACGTCGGCGAACACTCTTTCCATGTGCCTGAAGTACAAGAGCCCAGTGATCAACAACAGTAAGACGATGAGAACGGATACCGCGAACATTGGGCCCAAGCCTTCGCCGCTCCCTAGTAGAGACCAGCGGAACCCTTCAACAACTCCTGCCATCGGGTTTAGTCCCAATATTGGCCTCCATCGCGCAGGAACCAAGCTGCTGGGATACGCCACGGGCGTAGCGAACAACCAGAACTGAACTAGGAATGGGACTGCATACTGTACGTCGCGGTACATTACATTTAGGGCCGAAAGCCACAGTCCAACTGCTAGAGCTGTGGCAACGGAGAAGAGGAGTAGAAGTGGGATTAACAAGATGTTGATTGTGGGAAAGATGCGGTAGTAGAGCATCATTGTCACCAACACGGCGAAGGCTATCGCAAAGTCAAGAAGCCCTGAGATCATCGATGCGAGAGGGACAATCACTCTCGGAAAGTACACTTTCGTTGTTATACCTCTTTGGGCCACCATGCTGCTGCTGGCCTGGCTGACGGAGTTGGCGAAGTAGGTCCATGGAACCAGGGCGGTGTAGGAGAAGATTGAGTATGGGAGGCCTTCGGATGGTATCTTCGCGAAGTTCCCGAAGAAGATCGTGAAGACAACCATCGTGAAGAAGGGTTGAATCACGGCCCAAGCTGCGCCGAGCATTGTCTGTTTGTAGCGGACCTTTATGTCCCGCCATGCAAAGACGTAGAGCAATTCTCGATATTTCCAGACTTCGCCTAGGTCAGGGAATGCCCAGCGTCGTGATGACTTGATGATCATTTCTTGGCTTTGTCTCCAGCACCTAGCCCGCATCTGAGTAGTCTCGATGAATTAAACCCCTACGCCTACCTCCACCGAACTCTGAGTATGTGTTTCGAACGCGGAACCGCAAGGTCAGCGCTAGCTAGGCGGATTGAGGGAAGCTTGGCGCCGTTCCGTTGCCGGCGAATTACTGTAGAGCATACTAGACGGAGTACGTTTGAGACTGCTGAGGCCAGATACATGGTTATTGCCGGAACAGGGATGGAAGACTGAGACGGGAGACTTGCGTTTTGGATATGAAACATATTGCCAAGCAGTTCTTGCCTCCTTTCGCTGTGAGTGCAGTTCGACGCTTCCTACAATCGAGAGACAAGCAGCCGCCAGAGTAGAAATATGTTCCCGAGGGCTGGTCTGCGAAGAACGATCATATCAAGGGATGCAACGAGACTCACGTATGCACTCTATTTGGCGCGTCTCACGTGACCAGAGAATTGAGAGCACCATTGCCTTGAGCTTCCGGGAGCATGAGTCTTCACTCTGCGGAATGAATCATTTCGCGATGGAGTCTGCGCATATGAAGGGCTCTTCGGTATAGATGGATGGATGCAAGCACAAGTCTTCGCAAGTCCTCCGGGATCCGTCTGCTCTGAATCCACCCTAGGTATTTCGTGACGGACCGATAGTAGTATATCGGACCTTCAATGAACGCCTCGCTTTCGATGAGAGGCAGCAGCTTCAGAGAGTACATACGATCCTCTGCAAAACTGATTTCGGGAAACCCTACTTGTAGAGCAATTTGTCTCTTTACCGGGGACAAGTGATTTGGGGGCCTATAATAGACACCGTCCTTTTCGAACCAGTGATCATATCTCGTCGAATGAATGAATCTTCTCGGGTTCCCTCCATCAAGAGTGATTATTCCTTCCATTCCGCAGCAATCTGGATCGGATTGGGCGGCAGACAGTATCTTTCGAACATAGTCGCTAGAGACTAGGTCATCATCATCTACAAATGCCACATATTTCCCCCTAGCTCTTCTTAGCAGTTCGTTTCTCTTGGTGCCGATAGGTTTCTGCCCGTCGTCTGTGTTTACAAGGATTTCAACCTCAAGAGTTGCTTGTTTGCGCAATTCCTGCACCAATTGCGACAGAAGATGGTGACGTGCCCCCAGAGAGCATACCAGTATAGACAGAATCATCTAAGCCCCCACACCATTCAGTCTGTTGACGCTTCTAACGTATTCGACTATAACCGGGTCAACTGCGAACACATGATCCGATTTGGAGAGCGTGATTTTCTCCAATACTCTCTCAAAGCGCCTGACCAAGCCAGTGTCTCTAGCGAAGGCTGGGTCTCCGAAGTTCGCGACTAGTCGTTTGCGCAGAGCGGTGCTAAGAAGACTACCAATGAATCCCTGCACCTGGGCTGTGGAAGAGTAGATCACATCAATGGAGCTTTTGCAAGTTGTAAGCAGAATTGCCCCGAACACTAACGTTGAACCGATAGCGAGAAGCCCTTCAAGAGCCTTGAGAGGCCCTCTCGTCGACCCGGTGCGGAGAACTGGTGGAAAAAACCAGGCAACTCCTTCACTGTCGAATCTGCGAGAGATAAGGTTCCCGAGCAAGGTGGAAAGTGCGTTCTCTTTCGTTAGCCGTCCTGAATTGCTTAAGAGAACCACCCTGTGTCCCTCCCTAGCGAAATGCTTCGCCAGCACCGAGACACGAGTCAATGTCGAGTGACTGGGCGAGTACTCCTCAGAGATCATCAGTATTCCATGAAGCATTCACTGACCCTCGTAGCCCGCCTCAGAGACATGTGAGAAGCCCCATGAGGGTTGATATCAAAGAAGCTGCTCTTTGCCCCGAAGCTTTCGGATGTGCAGGAACGGTGGTTGCCAAGATATCTTGAGCACAAAATTGCATGACTTAAGACCTAAGCTAGAGTCCCATGCGCTTCTTCCCCCGTCGTTGAGGATTGATATACAGCGCATTGCCCGTTCCGTTCAATGGATCCGTTCCCAGACCGCACAGTACAAACCCTGCAGGTCGTAGGATTTCCTGAAGCTCGGAGATCAGACACGCCCCTTCGTACATCCTTTCCCAAAGGGAAATCTCTAGGAATACTGCGCGACATCGTTCCAGCGTCTTGGTGGCTCCCTTGAGGACACGTAGTTCCGCTCCTTGAACATCGCACCATAATAGGTCAACAACTGATCTTTCCTCGTCAGAGCTATCCAGGTAAGCGTCCAATGTTGTAGTATCAACCTCAAAAGACTCGGCTTGCTGGGCTCCGTAGTCTCCTATGGCTGGCGCTGAAAGCTTTAGGAGCGAACCTGAGCCTGTCAGACTTGTCTCGTAGAACGCTTGCTTTCCACAGGTGTCCGTAACTGCCATGTTCACGCAGGTTACTCGATTCATTGATGAAAACTTGGTCCGAAGCGTCTCGAAGTAGCGTCTGCTAGCCTCAAAAACAAGGAACCTAGCATTAGGGTAAACGGCCATCATCGGCAGTATCTCTTCCCCCAGGTACCCACCCACAATGATGATACTGCCGATTTCTTCTTGGCCACAAGCCAAGTAATAGTGCATCTTGGACTCTGCTAGTCGTTGCATGAAATCGTATGGGGCGATGTCCACATTTGCATTAGGTTTCTGGGACCGCCGCAGCATTGCTCTTATGAATCTCAGATTTCTTGTTCCTCCTAGGACTGGTCCACGATTGTTCACGGAACCAAGAGAAGGCTGGCATCCGGTCCAGCTATGTCTGCCCATTTTACATTTGCCCCATCGCCCAAATACGTTAGTTCGATTGACTCGGTGATCATCACGCGGATGTTTTGGTTGCAGCTCATCGAGCCCGAGCTACGCACCTCCAGGATCGACGAATAAGGTCCGTCAAGTTGGTATTAGAGTACGAGTCCAAGATCTCTGCCAGAGATATCAGCGTCCTAGGATTGGCGGGATACCACCAGATCGACGCCCACAATAATTGACGCATGCGCCTCAGTTGTTCTCGAGTCATGAGATGCCGCGGCCGGTAAATCGGATGCGGTGCTTCGAGGGCCAAGTAGCTGCTGTATGCCAAACGTCGCATGGATCGAATCTCGTTGGGCAAATCTGGCCTGGAAAAGAAGCTGTCGAACGCTCGTAGGACTTCCGGCAGGAACCGGTCGGTCTGGGACATTGATTTGCTCGCGTCACTTATGCGGAAATTGGCCTGAACTTCGCCTACTTCCACAATTTCCCCCACAAGTGCGAGCTTCAGCCACAAGTCATAGTCAAAAGCATAGTGCATGGACTGATCCAAGAGACCCACGCCGAACAATGGCCCGCGTCTCATCAAGACGGTCGGCTGGCAGATCACGTTGCCGCAGAGTTCCTCTTTTAGATTGAATGGTTTCGGTTCTCTTGCCTTCCCCTCTACCACAACCCGACTATTTTGATCAATTACGTTCGCGAGGCCGTGAACGGCTACCGCTCGAGGGCAAGCCATCAGACGTTCCACAGACTGGCGAATTGAGCCTAGCGTGTAAGTGTCGTCCGAGTTGAGCCAACCCAGCAGCTCTCCGTGGGCGTGGTTGAAGCCCTTGTTGATTGCTTCTGCTTGTCCATGATCTGGCTCGCTGATCCAGTACGCAATACGGTCGTCGTACCTATGAATAATGTCGACGCTTCCGTCTGTGGAGCCGCCGTCTATTATGATGTACTCGATTCGAGGATAGTCCTGATTGAGCACGGACTGAATCGTTTCTTCGAGGAATCTGGCTTGGTTGTACGAGGGTGTGACAACGGAGACCAGAGGCAAATCAGAAGAGGCGACGGCCATGGTTCATGCCCAAGATTGACTGTAGCTATGTGTGTGTCCTTCCTGTGCCGTTGCGTACCACGCTGTGGTTTTTCCTAGGACCTCTCTTAGATTCGCCGGAAACTGAAACTCCCCCTTTGTTCGAGTGGCCAAGAGTCTTCTCCGTCGGCCATCCGGTTCATTGGTATCCACTAGGCTGGCCAGTGTTCTTTATGGCTATCCCCTTCGATGGCCTTTGCGTATCCCGCGTAGAGGAATTGCCTCTACGCGGTTCCAGTTCTCAGACATCGTTTTGGCCTTTCTCATTGGTTTGACGAGTCTCTTTAAAAGTGCAGGCGGATTGAATCGAAGTAAGGTGTCTTGATATGGGTTCCAATGTGCAAGCCGGCAAGGTGAAACTAAGATACTTAAGACACTTGAGAAGCTGCTCGCAAATAGGTCAAGACCGCTACATCCTGCTGTTCTTTACCATTTTTCGTCCAAAGCGCAAACTCTTCGTTGACGTTGGAGCCTTCGATGGTATCAACTTCAGCAACACGCGCTTGTTATACGAGCATGGCTGGACTGGTCTCTGTGTCGAACCGTGTACAAGAAATTACGTGAAGCTCGAGACCCTCTATCGAGGCACGGGGGTGACCACAGCTCAGGTTGCCATCTCCGACTGGGAGGGTGTGACAGACCTGAATGTGGCCAGTATCCCCAATGCTGAGGATTGGGGATCCGACGTATCATCCCTGAACAAAGCTGAGACTGCCCGCTGGCCGAACTATCGCTGGGAGAAGGAGCAAGTGGTGGTCACCACGCTGAACTCCCTCCTGGCACAGCATGACATCAGGGAGATGGACTTGCTTGCAATAGATACGGAAGGGGAAGACCTGAAAGTTCTGCGGGGCATAGACCTTGACCAGCACAGGCCCGCCTTAATCGTCGTTGAACAGGGAAGGGATCGCACAGCCATCTTACAGTTGGCTCGTGGCCATGGTTATCGCCTGTGGATGGACAATGGCCAGGATCTTTTCTTGGTAAGAGGTTCAAAGCTCAGGGTGCTTAGCCTCAAAATAATCGGATGGATTGCGAGGAGGTTTTTGTGGTCACAGTAAGAACTGCCATAGAGGACCGGGAAGAAGCGATATCCGTCCCAGGCATCCATATTTCTAAGCAAACTCACGAGAGCTGTTGTCGTCACCAAAATCTCCTTTCAACCTGCGTTGCCGTAAGTTGAGTCCACACGCCGAATCATCATCGTCCACGAAGGCGGCACACGTCCCTCCAATGCCGAGAGCCTCAAGACTGAACCTGACCCTGTCGGACTTCTCGAAACGTGGAGCGCAAGTGCGCAAGACGTGCGACTCAACCGCCTTCGCATGCAATTGCGAAGTGGGGGCCGCTCGCAGAAATGCACTGATCGAATTGACTGCTACCATCCAAGCCCTTGTAGAAGCTTGTCGATGGTTCGAATTCCTCTGGTATTGGCTTTTTCTTGTGTTCTGAGAAGCCAACTGTGAATCATTTTTTGCACCGCTGACCGTGGGTCACGGTATTTCTCGAACTGATCGTAACCGTAGCTTTGGGCCATCTTTGGCCAATCCAAGTCCCAGACATATTCTTTGGCGAAATATGATGCACCGTATTGTGCAAAAAAATCCAGAACTTCTCTATCCCAGTAGTATTCCCCGTCATGTAGTGTGCTAGTCATATCTATCCCTCTGTCACGATATCCCTGAATCCAAGCATCGGGTATTCTCTGGAGATTCTCTGAACCAACTCCATACATGTGATGGTATGTTCGGAAAATATCGATCGCACTCCGTTTGGGACAGTTGATTCTTTCCCAGCATTGGTACCACCGATGTTTGCTTCTACTGCGTTCCCAGTCAGTGTATTGCAGATGCATCACCAGAATATCTCTCATCGCCAAGGTAGGCCCGTTAGTTGGGGGCAAACGATGACTGTGTATCGCCCGACCAATATGATCACTTCCATCATCCATGAATCCAAAGTCGCCATACCAAGCCGGTGACCAATAGGCACGCAAATCCGGCTTGAGATTCGCGAGCCTAATTTGGACTACGGTACCGGGTCTGACCGCGAGCAACGTGTCCCATTCTGGGCTGGTCAGAAGATTTGCAGTGAAGATCTCATCAGCATCCAGTGCCAGCAACAATCGAGGGCCATCAATCTGTCGAGCCCGTTCAAGCAGCAATTTCTGTCTTTTCTCCTCGCTAAAGGGAAAGGGATTCGCAACAAGAGTCACTTTGGAATATCTAGCTGCTATCTCTCTTGAACCATCGGTGGAATTCTGGTCTGCAATGATAACATGATCGGCCCAGAGACTGGCACACTTCAAGAATCTATCTAGGATCCAAGCCTCGTTCCTAACCGGCGTGAGGCAGATTACCTTTGGTCGATCTCTACTCATGTCCTTGACCTCTAGCCAATGGAACAGACCGCCTCAATGGGCGTGTTCAGATCGCCTTTTTCCCGATCTTGCTGCCGCGCAAGTCGATTCGCCATCTTCGGCCACTCTCTTGCGACCGTTTTGTGTTCTGTAGGTTCGTGCTTTCACATAGCCTTCCTACCTTATTGTTGTTGTCTACAATCTAGGTGGCTTTGAACTCTTGACCTGGCGAGACATGCTTTCATGAGACCAGTGGCGTAGTAGATGTGGACAGTGGCAAGATGGAGGGCCGCTTTAAACGCCTTTTCACGAGAAAACAGGTGTGCGGACGCAAACGAGCCGATAATCTTAAGCAGCAATAGAAAAGGGATCAGCCATATATTTCGTTGGAACCCAAATTGCCATGCATATTCTCCCGCATAGATGGCCTGCCTGGGATCTCGTTCGGACGCTTCAATATGCTCGCGAATCAGATTATCCTCATAGAGCAGGACATCAGGCAGCCGAATATCCCTGACGGCACTTGTCCTGAGCAAGGTGTTGCCGGTGTAGGGGCGCTCCCGGGGCAGACCCATGCGCCGGGCAAGACTCTCAGACAGACGCTTCAGCATTCCAGTCGGGCGACCGGTCCCCTCAACGGCACCGATGCCGGGATCATCCATATGTGCAAGCATCTCTTTCATCCATTCTGTCCCCACTATGACGTCTGAATCCACAAACGCAAAGAGATCCGTGTCGACTCTCTTGATTCCAATTTCCCGCGCTTTCCCCAAGTGCCAGCGACCAGAGATAAGGTCTACCCTCGGAAATTCCCGGAGGATGTCAACTGTGCCATCGTTGCTGTTGGCGTCGATGACTATGAGGTGACAGACGGGTATCTCTCGATAGACGGCGCTCAGAGCTGATTTCATCGTCTTCGCGCTGTTCTTCGTTGGTATCACGACGTCAATTCGTGGCAAATCCGTCGAGGTGGCGAAACAATTCCCCTCCCTTTCCCGATGTTGTGCATCGAACCTCGTTCCTCCCATTCCGGCATAGCCGGCATCATCAAATGCCTTCTGAAGGAGAGTAGGATGACATGCTTTATGTCCCGCCACGCAAAGAAGTAAGCAGCTCTCGATGTTCCCAGAGTTCGCCTAGGTCAGGGAACGCCCAGCGTCGTGATGGCTTGATGATCATCTTTCGGCTTTATCTCCAATACCTAGCCCACATCTGCCTAGTTTCGACAGATTCAACCCCTACCTCCTTCCTTTTAGTGAACGGACCGGACCTATACTACTTGGGGCGTTCCTTAATCTCACGGCCCCGTGATTGTGTCCACAGAGCAAAGAGCAAGTCGATTATCCAAACTGGTGGGATAGGCACTCAAGCAAACCTGTGACTGCTGGACGGCATGTTTGACGTTGAACAGAATAAACTGTCCTTCTGTATCCATCGTCACGCCTTCACTTAATCAAGGTCAATTCATCGAGCAAGCAATTCAATCCGTCTGCGGTCAAGACTACCCGGATCTGGAGCACATAATAGTGGACGGCGGCTCAACCGACCGCACCATACCGATACTCAAGAAGTACGAACATGCCTACGACATGCATTGGATCTCTGAGCCGGACAACAGCATGTATGAAGCCATCAACAAGGGCATGCGACAGGCTCGTGGACAGATCCTCGCCTATCTGAATGCTGACGACCTCTATTTTCCTTGGACCGTTCGAACGGTAGTCGAGACCTTTCGAGATCAACCGAGCGCCGATCTCGTCTACGGGGACATGGTCAATATGGTGATGGATGGCCGATACGCGTCAATCATTTTCAGCCCCCCAGAAGAGATACTGAGAACCCATCTGCGTTTCTTCTCGCTAGCACAGCCAAGCGTCTTTTGGAGACGACGTGTCTTTGACAGCCTCAAAGGATTTGATGAGAGTCTTCACATCGCGAGCGACTATGATTTCTGGTTGAAAGCATCCCGGAGGTTCCGATTCAGAAGGCTGAATGAGGTCTTAGCGATCTTTCGCTTCCATTCCAACAGTAAGTACTCGAAGAACTTGCGAAGTTCGTTGGAGGAGACGGCAATGGTTAGGGCAAGATACTACGGTCCAAAGACCCTGAAGACGACCGCGAGCCGAGTTCTGTACGAAGTCCTATGGGGTCGATATCATAGTACGAGACTTCTTACTCTCTGGGCAAGGCGGCTATCCAAAGGAAGACAGGCTGAGGAATGGCAGCACTTCCTAGGGGCAGGAGCGGTCTCGATCATTCCATTGCGTAAGCTTTGCTCACTCTCCCTCTTTTTCATACCACTCTTTACGTATGCAATCGTCAGACGAAACCCCGACTTCGCAGAGGGCTACTTCGAGTCTAGGCCCTTGCTGGAAGTTGTACTTGGTCCCAGAAGAGCTCGGAAAGAGTAGGAGGCGACGGTAGTTCGGCCAGAGTAGGGCAGCGCATACACCTCTCCCCTATGTTCTCGCTTAACCCGCCTGTGCACCTCTCACACCTAGAACCCTGTAAATCCTGTTCAATTGATCCTGCTTGATTGCGTTCGCGACCTGCTCGTCGACTGACCCATAACCGCCTCTCAGGTATCCGGTGAGATACGCGAGTGCGGGCGATATTCCGAAGGATAGTGACATCTTGACGGAGCGTCCAATGACGAACCACCAGCAATATCCAAGGTAGCGGCTAAGCCGCTCCTGATGAAACCTATACTTCGCATCAGGCAACCTTGACCTCATATGCGTGCACACAAGGTCTGACAAAGCTTTAGTCTTCCAGCCGTGCAGGCGCGCGAACACTTCATCAACGGTGTCCCAGCCTAGTCCGTCTTCAGGAAACCTGATCTGCTTCCAGCAACCGGCTCGGTAGACCCTGTTGTTCCCGCGTGGGTGCAACCAGACCACGGGCTCGCCTGCGCATATGCCGCTGGCAATTCCGAGCGTTGGATCAGCCTCAAACTTCGCGATGAGCCGCTCGAGAAAACGCTCGGGAAGAATGGTGTCAGCGTCCAACTTCATCAAATAATCCCAATTGGAGCCCGTTGCAGCGACTCCGACCTTAAGAGCCATGAAGCTCGCGTCATGGAGCCCGGAAGTCCTCTCTTTCTCCACAACACTCACCCAGGCTCGTCCCTCGCGATCTTTCTCGCTACTTGGAGCGTTCCATCAGAACTTCCATCATCCACGATGACCCATCGCTTCGGTTTCAGAGTCTGCTTGAATATGCTTGTCGCGACGGCTTCGAGTGTGGCCTGCTCATTGTATGCTGGCGTAACGACGGCGACCTCTGATTTCATCGGCGACCTATCTTGCTTTCGCATGCCGGGGTCGGCTCGAGAGAGAGCCTGGGCGGGAGTGCGTTTGGTTTGCACTGTGTCCCAATCCCTCTCTTGAATCGTGTTATGGTC
>Ga0315280_10010634_pt1 | contig 11490 bp, 8 predicted proteins | sample YL17G06_40_MG_FD_203697 | JGI IMG/M metagenome (GOLD analysis project Ga0315280, IMG submission 203697) | Sediment microbial communities from Yellowstone Lake, YNP, Wyoming, USA - YL17G06_40 | ecosystem: Environmental > Aquatic > Freshwater > Lake > Sediment | place: USA: Wyoming | collected... | reverse complement strand
CGAGACGGCTGCGCTACCGATCATGCGGTAGGGCAGGCGTCTCGCCTGCCCTACGATGCCCGCGAAGGCGGGAGAGGACGGCTAAGCTCCGACGCAGTCGGAGCCGCCGTGGCGGCCTTCAGACCTAGCCATTGAGGTGAGGGTGATATAGTAACAACAGATGTGCAAGAAAGCACTAAGAACCTGCAGGGATGCACCTGAATGTCCTTCTGAGGCGGAGCGGCTAGGTCGCTCCGCGACCGCCGTGGCGGTCGAAGACCTAGCCACCGAAGAATCTTGCGAGCGTGGCGCAACTCGCCACCAAGATCTCCGCCCAAGGCGGGTAAACTTCGCGGAGTTTGCCCCTTCGCTTCGCTCAGGGCAGGCTCCGAGCCGCACGAGACTTTTCGCCGGCGCGGCATGGCCGCGCTCCGGAGCGCCTGCCCGGAGTCGGCCAGGGGCGCACTGCGCCGCACAGCTCGGGGTGACAGCGGCGAAGGGCTCAGGATGACAGTTGCCCTTTTTGGGACAGGCTCTAAAGCTCCCGCACTCCAAAGACGGAGCCACAAATCTGCAAGAGCGCACCAGGCGGCATGATCCCAGGACTGCGAGAGTTGTTTGCATACCGCGACGTGCTGGTCAACCTGGTCAAGCGCGAGCTGAAGGTGCGCTACAAGAACTCGGTGTTGGGGTTCCTGTGGTCGCTGCTCAACCCGCTGCTTCAGATCCTGGTGCTGGTGATCGCCATCAAGTACTTCATGGGGCAATCCGAGCCCAGCTACTCTATCATGTTGGTCAGCGCCTTCTTGCCTTGGACCTTCTTCGCCATGGTGCTCCAGGAGGGCGCCGGCTGCGTGGCGCAGGAGGTGGCGCTGGTGAAGAAGGTCTACTTCCCGCGCGCGCTCATGCCCATGGCGACGCTGACCGCCGGGGTCATCCATTTCCTGCTCAGCTTGCCGGTGCTGGTAGGCATGTTCGCCGTCGTGCGCGTGACCGTCGCCTGGAACTACGTGCCGCTGTTCTTTGTGGCCGTGGTCATCCAGATCTGCTTCATGCTCGGGCTCATCCTGACGCTGTCGGCGCTGAGCGTCTTCTATAATGATGTCCGCTATATCCTCGGCTCCTTCACCACGATGTGGTTTTTCCTCAGCCCGGTGCTCTATGATGGCATCAAGCGAGTGATTGAGAAGCCCCATCTGCCGCAGATCTTCAAGACCATCTACATGCTTAACCCCATGGCGCCGATACTCATGGGCTATCGCAGTATCGTCCCGACCTACGGCGTGCACCAGGTGCCCCACTACTACGCCTTTCTCGGCATCTCTGCCGGCGTCGCCGTGCTGATGATCGTCATCGGCGGGGTGGTCTTCTCGCGCTACCAATGGGCCTTCGCGGAGCATGGGTGATGGGCGGCGCCTCGACCGCGACGATCGAAGTGGACGGCTTGTGGAAAGCCTTTCAGGTTCCCCACGAGCGCGTCGTCAACATCAAGCAAGCGGCGCTCAACTTCATCCGCGGCCGCAGCGGCGCCAGCACCTTCTGGGCGGTCCAGGACGTCAGCTTCTCGCTCAACCGGGGCGAGGCGCTCGGCGTCATCGGCCGCAACGGCTCGGGCAAGAGCACGATGCTCTCCTGCCTCGCCGGCATCTATCGCCCCACCCGCGGCACCGTCTGCACCCGCGGTCGCGTGGTGGCGCTGCTGGAGCTGGGCACCGGCTTCCACTCCGAGCTGAGCGGCCGCGATAACATCTTCCTCAATGCCTCGCTCTACGGCCTGCGCAATCGCGAGATCGCCCGCCGCCTGCCCGCCATCACCGACTTCGCCGAGCTGGGCGATTTCATTGACGCGCCGGTCAAGACCTACTCCAGCGGCATGTACTCGCGGCTCGCCTTCGCCGTCGCGGTTCACCTCGACCCGGAGATCCTGCTGCTCGACGAGATCCTCTCGGTCGGCGACCAGTCTTTCCAGCGCAAGTGCCTGGAGAAGATGCAGGAGTTCATGCGCGGCGGCAAGACCGTCATCTTCGTCTCTCACAGCCTGGGCCAGGTGGTCGGCATCTGCCAGCGCGCCATCTGGCTCGACGGGGGACGGGTGATGCTCGAGGGGGGGTCAGTGGAGGTGGCCGCGGCCTACGAGGGGCAGATGGGTCCCATCCCCAAGCTCACCGGCCCCGCTTGAGCCGCGGCATAGAGCCGTGCGAGGTGCCCGCGGTACCGCGGCGCTGGCGAAGCGCGACGCAAACTGAGCGGGCGCTGACCCGTGGTGCAGGCGTTGGATTCGGACCGCAGAGCGGCGCCCCTGCTCGCAGGCGGTCCTCGGCCCTGCGCTCGGCGGCAAGAGGTGTTACACAGCGATGAAGAGATGGCTGTCCGCGTTTGCAGGGCGCGTCGCATCCAGAGCGAACATGCATGAGCCCGAGACCATCGCCCCCGGCTCGCCGATAGTGCCCGCGGCGGGCCAGGGCTTCGAGATTGCAGAGGCTGCAGCGTTCAGAGAACTGCAGGCCTTCCAACTCTCGGAGGGCGACTACAGGGTCAAGCACAGCAGACCTGTTGACTTCTCGCATCTGCGGAGCGCGAGCGCGGAGGTGATGAGGAGAGAACTGGCGGAGCTGGACGCCTGGCACAGTTGGTATCACCGAATCGAGTTGCCGCACGGGATTGTTACCCGCAGCCAACACTCCCCGCGGACACTTCTCCAGGTGATGGGCGTGCTGGAGCATGTGCCGGGCAGGAGCGTGCTCGACGTGGGGACGTGGGATGGCGGGTTCGCATTCGAGTGCGAGCGCGTTGGCGCCGCGCGGGTGGTGGGGCTTGATGTTGATAATCCGCTCGAACTCGACCTCGGACGCGGCTACGCCTACTGCTATTGGGTCAAGCGCTACCTGGAGGCGAAAAGGCAGGGCGAAGAGACCCAATGGCGCTTCTTGAACAAACAGGCTTTCGGGTTTCGGTTCGCACACGCCTGCCTCGAATCGCGCGTGGAGCGGGTGCACGATACCGTCTACAACTTGTCGCCCGCAAGAGTCGGCCGGTTCGACATCACGCTCTTCTGCGGCATCCTCTACCATTTGCGCAGTCCGCTGCGCGCGCTCGACGCCCTTTTTTCGGTCACCGACGACCGGACTTTCATCGAGACCGAGGTCTCGCTCGACGAGGACCTGGGGCCCAACGGCTGCGCCTTTTACGAGAAGGCGTACAAGGGCGATGTCACCAACTGGTTCGTGCCCACTCCGAGGTGCGTGGTTGATCTGCTACTCAGCGCAGGCTACCGGCGGGTGCAGTTCATCGCTCTCGCTGGCAGCCGGGCTTTCCTGGAGGCGCAGGTCTGACCGCATTCATGGCGTGCCGCACTGGCCCGGCCCGCCTTTCGGTCGGGGCGCGGGCCCAGATTCGCAGTCCGGCCCGGTGCTGCTGCCGATGCCCGCGGGTGCTACACTATAGGCGGCGGCGCGATAGTTCCTTATCAGGTGGATTCTCAACAACCTGCACAGAAGAATGAACCACAAGGACACGAAGACTCGATGGAGGAGGGAAGGACCGAACCACCTCTCCTTCTTCTATGTTCCCTGGTGCCTTAGTGCCTTTGTGGTTTCCCATCAGTTCCGAGCCGCTTTGAGGAAGGACCTTGGTTCCGACTTGCGCCGGGTTGGGGGAGAGTCGGCACAGTGACACGCATCCTCATCTTTGGCGCCGCCGGCTACGGCAATCTCGGCGACGACGCGGTCCTAGAGGGGATGCTGGCGCAGTTGCGCGACACGGTGGAGGCCGAGTTCACCGTGGTCGGCGGGCCGTTCCTGGAGGCGGCGGCGCGGCTGAACGTTCGCGCGATCGCTCAGGAAGACGCCGCCGCCTGGCTCGACGCCATCGAGGCAAGCGACCTGGTGCTCATCGGCGGCGGCGGGTTGCTTTATGACTCGACCTTTATCCCCGCGCTGGCCGAACTGCTTGCTCCCCGCAGCAACTCGCTCTACCAATCGGCGAAGATTGCGAGCGCCGCGCGCATCGCGGGCAAGCCGGTGGCCCTGGTGGGCATCGGGGTCGGTCCCCTGCTTACCGACGGCGGCCGCAGCGCCGCTCGCTTCGTGGCTGACTGCGCGCAGTGGATCACCACCCGGGACGAGCACTCCGAGCGCCTGCTGCTGGAACTCAGGGTGCCGCGCGCGCGGGTGCACGTGGCGTGTGATCCGGCGGTATTTCTCCCCCCGCCCCCGCCCGGCGCCGGGCGGGAATGGCTGACGCGGCGCGGGCTAGATGCCTTGCCGCGACCCTGGATCGGGCTCAATGCGCGCCCGTGGCACCATTTCCCCACCCTGGGCGGCGCGCAGCAGGAGCCGGGGCGCGAACTGCGCGCCGCGCTCGCCGCCGTCGCTCAGACCATCATCGCGCGCACCGGGGGCAGCCTCTTTCTGGTACCGGTGCAGACCGCTTTTGATGATGACCGCGAAGTGCTGGCGCACCTGCGGGATGTGATCGGCAGCGCCAATCGCGTGTCGCTGATTGAGGATCCTGGCGACGCGAGCATGGTTCAGGCGCTGATCGGCGAGCTCGACCTGATGGTCGGCATGCGCCTGCATTCGCTGATCTTCGCGGCAAACGCGGGCACGCCGTTCATCGCGCTTTCATACGACCCGAAAGTGGATGCTTTCGCGGCCGCGATGGCGGCGACCGAGTTTTGCTTTCCCATCGAGGGACTCGCAGCCGAGGGGGTGGCGACGGCGGTCGAGAAAGCGCTGCACGAGCGAGAGGCGCTGCGCGAGCGCGTGGCCGAAGCGGCACAGAAGATGCGCGCCCGGGGCGCGATCTCCGCGCACCTGGCGGCGGAAAGCCTGAAGCCCCGCGGCGACCAGGCCCGGCTGGCGCAGCACCGTGCGGGGCTGCACGCGGAGCCCGGGCCGCCGGCGCCGTCAGACGCGATGCCGCGGATATTGATGCAGATTCGCCCGGATTATGAGACAAATCCCGGCGGCGGCGACCTTGTCCAGTTGTGGCAGACCAAGGCGGCGCTGGAGCGCCTGGGGGTCCCGCTGACGGTGAGCGGGGAGCTTTACCCGGACCTCGAAAGCTTCGATGTCGTGCACACTTTTCACCTGACGCAGCCGGTGGGGGCGTTCGAGCACTGCGCCAACGCGCGGCGGCAGGGTCGGCCGGTGGTTCTGTCGCCGGTGTACTGGGATGCGCGCGAACTTCTGTACCAGGCACCCAGAATGCTGGACCCGCAGTACGAGCCGATACCCCAGGCAGTGGCGCTCTATGCCGCGATGGAAGCAAAGGCGGCGACCCTGGTCGCCATGGCCGACGTGCTCGCGCCTAATTCGCAGGCCGAGCGCGACCTGCTGGCGCGCAGTTTCGGCGTCGCGCCGGAGAGCTGCGTCATCGTCCCCAACGGGGTTGAGGGGCGCTTCTTCGATGCCGCGCCCGATGAGTTCGCCGGCGAATACGGCCGCCGCGACTTCGTCTTGTGCGTCGGGCGAATTGAGCAGCGCAAGAATCAGGTCGCCTTGCTCGCGGCGCTCAAGGAGACGAACCTACCCTTGGTCCTCATTGGGCAGGCAAGCGACCAGGCCTACTTCGAGCGATGCCGCGCCGAATTTACGGAGCATGTCACCTACATCCCGGGCATGCCCCCGGAGCAGATGCCCTCCGCCTACGCCGCGGCGCGGGTGCACGTCTTGCCGAGCTGGTACGATACGCCGGGCCTGGTGAGCCTGGAGGCGGCGGTGGCGGGGTGCAACATCGTCTCCACCGACCGCGGCTCGCCGCGGGAATACTTTGGTGACATGGCCTGGTACTGCTCGCCCGATGACCTGGGTTCCATCCGTCGCGCGGTGCTTGCGGCTTGGGAGGCGCCGCGCAGCGACCGGCTGCGCCATCACGTTCGGCGCAATTTCACCTGGGACATTGCCGCGCAGCGCACTCTCGACGCATACCGCGCCGCCCTCGCGTTGCGCGCTCGCCCCCGGGCGCAGGATGAGATCGCGCGACAGGCAGCCCAACTCGAGGCAGCGCTCCAGTACGTGCGCGCGCTGCAGCGGGCGATGGAGGTCGAGCGCGAGGAATTCAGGCGCCATAGCATCTTGATGGAGCAGCGCGCCCAGTCGGCGGAAGAGAATGCGCGCTCCACCTACGCATATGCCGAATCCGTCGAGCGTTCGTGCCGGCGCGAGATCCAGGCCATTACCTCGCGGCGGCTCTACCGCTGGTCCGAATGGCTGGCGCTGAGGCTGAAATGGCTGCTGCGGCGCAGGTGACGGGCGCCGACCAGGGAAGCCTGGCGGATGACAGCAGCCTGCTGATTTGGTAGAATCGGCTTGGATATGGCCCCCATGGTCTCCATCGTCGTACCTACGTACTGCCTGGCCGCCATGCTGCGCAACTGCCTGCTCAGCATCAAGGACGCGGGCGGGCCGGAGGCGGAAGTGATCGTGGTTGACGACGCCTCGGAGGCTCCTTACCGCAGCTACCTCGAAGCGCTGCGGGCGGAAGGGCTGTGCGATGAGGTGGTATATCACGGCCGCAACCGCGGCTTCGCCGCCGCCTGCAACAGCGGCCTGGCGCGTGCGCGGGGGCGTCACATCGTCTTTCTCAACAATGACACCTGGGTGCATCCGGGCTGGCTCGAGGCGCTGATCGAGTGCGCCGAAAAAGACCCCGGAATCGCCATCGTCGGGCCCAAACTCCTTTTCCCCAACGGCTTCATCTACTCCGCGGGGTGCAACCAGCATGGCCTGCGGTTCGAACGCCATCCGGGGGATCTGCCGGAGGCGAACCGCGGAGCGGACGTGGTCGCGGTGGTCGGCGCGTGCATGCTCGTGAAGCGAGAGGTGGTGGAGGAAATGGGCGGCTTCGACGCGGAATTCTACAACGCCGGCGAGGACATAGACCTGTGCCTGCGCGCGCGCGGCCGCGGCTATCGTGTAGTTTATTGCCCGACGTCGCATGTGACCCACTACGACCGCTGGACGCGGGCGCGCGACTGGGCCGAGACCGCCGCGACCCGCGAGCAGATGCATGAACGCCTGTTTCGCAGGTGGGACAAGAAATCGCCGCTGTGGGATGAACCGCCGTCAATTCCCACGCCAGAGGCAGCGGCGGCAGCGGCGGAAGTCCGCAATCAGACCGCCGGGGGGTCCTCGCGCCTCCATATCACATACGTCCTCAACATCACCGTCGTTGCCGGAGGTGCTCGCGTGGTGCTGGAGCACCTGAACTTGCTCCATCGGCGCGGCCACGACGTGGCGCTCTTTGCGCTCGACTCGCCCCCGCAGTGGTCTCAGTTCGAGGCGCCCTTTCAGCAGTTCCCCACCCCGGAGGATCTTGTCTCTGCCCTCGCCCTGCGGCCAGGGATAAAGGTCGCCACCTGGTGGGAGACCGCGCCCTGGGTGCTCGCGGCCTGCGAGCAGCGCGGGCAGCCCGTGTACTTTGTCCAGGACATCGAGAGTTCTTACTACATGGATGACCCCAGGACACAGGCGCGGGTGATGGAGACCTTCTCTCCGCGCTTTCACTACCTCTGCGGCTCGCCCTGGATCGCGGAGTGGCTGAGCAAGGCCTTTGGCCATAAGAGCACCGCAATCGTGCCGGCAATTGACCATTCTCGCTTTTATCCGCGCGAGGTGCCTCGTGCTAAGGACTTCATCTGCACCGTCTACCGCACCATGCCCATCAAGAACTTCGAACTCACGCGCAACGCCTTTCGCCAGTTACGGGTGCCGGCGCGAATGGTCTGTTTCGGCCGCGAATCGATCGCGGAGCCTGGCATCACCTGGGTGCCGGACCCCACCGACGACGAGATCGCGGAGATCTACAGCGCGTCCACCGTGTTTCTCCTCACCTCGCTCCACGAGGGTTTCGCCCTGCCGCCGCTGGAAGCCATGGCCTGCGGATGTCCGGTTGTCAGCACCGACGCCGATGGCAATATGGCCTTCTGCCGCGACGGCGAGAACTGCCTCATCGTCCCCAAACACGACGCCGCATTGGTGGCGCGCACCATCGAGCGGCTGCTTGCCGACGCCGATCTGCAGGAGCGCCTGAGGCGCGGGGGACTCGAGACGGCGCGCGCATTCCGATGGCAGGACCGCGCCCCGAGCCTGGAAACGTTCTATCGTTCGATCATCTCAGGAGAAGAGGCCGATGGCGGAGACCGCTAGAGCAGACCAACCGGACTTAGCTTCCCTGACCAGCTCTCTGGGGAGACTGGCCGAGACTTGCGAGCAGCAGTCGTGCGCCCTCGCGGAGCAAGCCGCGCGCATCAAGCACCTCGAAGCCGCTCTCGCCGATCGCGACCGCATGGTGCGCTGGCAGGAGCAGATGATTCAGTGGCAGGATCGAGCGCTGCGCGAACGCCCGACCGGGTCGGCCGCCGAGGTCGAGCAGATGCGCCAGGAACTGGAGAGCATTACCTCCTCCACTGCCTATCGCTTCGGCACCTTCTTCAGCAGAAAGATCGCCGCGCTGAAGTTGCTCTTGCGCTAGCGCGGTGGGCTGATACCGCGCAGGGTTGCTGACGGCCGCCGACCGCGAACAGGCGATGGCCAATGGCAACGGCAAACAGGTGCCGGCGTCATGTGCACCCGCAGCGGTCTCAGCCGTCTAGCGCGCTGGCGGAAGCCGTGAGATGATCGCGGCCAATGATAGCGGTGCCGTGTACGCTGCGAGCGCCTTTGCAGCCCCGTGTCGCGGCGCGGCCGCGGAATGTCGGCTTCGCACGCGCTGGCGGAGGTAAGCCGTGAACCCACCCGCGCGGAACACCGACCACATGTCCGGCCGGCCCAGGAGAAGGTCATGTCTCGCCTGCTCGTGCTGGGACTATCGCCGCTGCCCTTCGAGAATCAGCCGACCGTCAGCGCGCTGAATCGTCGCACCTGGCACGTGGCGCGGGCGCTGCAGGAAGACGGACACGAGATCTTGCTGTGCTGCATGCGTGTGTACGGCGGCTACGCGGACGAGGAGCGCCTGCCCGTGGTCCTGGAGCAGCGCTTGCGGCCCAATCTCGATTACCGGGCGCTGGAGCAGGAGGCCTTTCTCCTCGCCGATTGCTTGCCGCGGTGGCATCAAGAGTTCCAACCTGACGCCATCATCGCAGTCACGCCGCACACGGCATATCGGGCGGTCATGCTTAAACCCCAGGCGCCGCTCTGGGCCGACCTTTACGGCTACCTCATGGGCGAGGCGCAGGCTGCCGCCTATGTCCACGACGATGACAGCCACCTCGGCGCTTGGCACGGCCAGCGCGCGATCCTGGAGCGCGCCGACGTCTTCTCCGCCTGCTCGCGGCGGCAGCGCTACGCGGTGATCGGCGAGCTCGGCGCCGTGGGCCGACTCAGCAAGGCCACCGCCGGCTATGATTTCGTGCGCGTCATGCCGAGCGCCATCGAGCCCGAGCCATATGAGCGCGGCCGCAGTCTTCTGCGCGGAGCTCTGGTCGCACCCAATGACTTCGTGGTGCTATTCGCCGGCGGCTACAACACCTGGACCGACGTGGACACGCTTTTCGACGGCATTGAGCGCGCCATGCGTCGCAACCGGCGCGTCAGGTTCGTCTCCACCGGCGGCGCCATCAAGGGTCACGACGAGCGCACTTTCGAGCACTTCATGCAGCGCATCCGCGGCAGCGCGTTCGCCGACCGCTTCATCTTTGTCGGCTGGGTGCCCACCGCCGACGTGCCGAGCTACTACCTCGAAAGCGACGTCGGCATTAACTCCGACCGCCTAAACTACGAGACGCTGCTCGGCGCGCGCTATCGCCTGACCGATATGTGCAAGGCGGGACTGCCGGTGATAACCAGCCTGGGCACTGAGATCAGCTGCGAGATCGGCCGCGCGGGGTTGGGCCTGACGTTCACCATCGGCGATGCCAACGGCCTGGCCGAGGCCATCCTGCGGATGGCCTCGGAGCCGCGCCTGCGTGACAGCATGGCGCAGCGCGCAGCGCGCCATGCGCGGGAGAATTGTGTTTACACCAAGGCCCTCGCGCCCCTGCGCGCCTGGGCGCGCGCGCCGGCGCGTGCGCCCGATTTCGACAGAACCGCCCCGGCCGCGATCAGCCTTCCCGCGATGCCGGCGCCGAGATCGCGCCTAGCGCAGTTGGCGTGCATGATTGAGACCGAGGGTTACGGGCGGACGATGAAGCGCGCGGCCACGGCGCTCCTGAAACGCGCCGCGAGATTGCTTCATGCTGTGGGGCGAGCGCTCGTTGTCGGCGCGGCGCGGACTGCGCTAAAGCAGCGGCGCGTTGACCGCGACCGCGTGGCGGCCGCAGCGCCGCGGCGCGTGCTGCTGCTGCCGAGTGATGACATGGCGGCCACCGGGCGAGCATTGGCGCAGTTGCGCCAATGGCTGCCGCACGCGGAGTTCGCCCTGTGGGCGGGCACGGGGGATTTCGCGGGCGCAAGCTTGGGCGGGGTGACCCGCGTCGTGCCATCGGCCGGCGCGCCACCACGCGGACTGCTCGGGCAGGTGCGGCTGCTGCGCGCGGAGAAACCTGATGCCGTTTTCGTGGTAGGTCTCGGCAACCGCGGCGCAGAAGTGCTAGCTCGGCTGAGCAGAGGACGCGTCTTTGTCATCAGCGACCGCGGCGACGTGTACGAGAGCGTCCTCGCCGCGGCATTGAGCAAGCGGACCCGGCGCGGGCTGCGCGGATAGCGGAGGCAGGCATGATCGAGGGCGTGCGGGTGAAGAAACTGACGCGGCACGTGGACGATCGCGGCTACGTGATGGAGATTCTGCGCGACGACGACGAGCTTTTCGTCAAGTTCGGGCAGGTCTACGTTTCCACGTGTTACCCCGGCGTCGTCAAGGCATGGCACGCGCACCAGCGTCAGACCGACAACTTCTGCGTCATCAGGGGCCACGCCAAGATCGGCCTTTATGACGGCCGCAAGGATTCGCCCACTTATGGCCAGACGCAGACCTTCGTCCTGGGCGATATGAACCCGCTGCTGCTTCAGATCCCGCCGCTGGTCTGGCACGGGCAGATGGCGGTGGGCGAAGAGACCTCTCTCCTGCTCAACATCCCCACCGAGCACTACGACCGCACCCAGCCCGATGAGCTGCGCGCGGATGCATTCGACAACGATTTCGGTTATGACTGGGCGGTGAAGAGCAGGTGAGCAGTGGCTAGGCCAAGGGCCGCCGCGGCGGCACGCGAAGCCTGCCTAATGCTTTCTTGCAAGTCTATTGTTACATTTCACCCTCACCTCAATGGCTAGGCGGCTAAGCGCGAAGCGCCGCCGTGGCGGTGGCGGAGCCACCTAGTGTGGCGGCACTAAAATACGTTTACAGTCGGGGCGCCTTGGCAGCAGTCTGAGCGACCGTAAAGCTTTTTCCGGGACACTACACTAGCCACCTGAGGGCCGCCACGGCGGCTCCGACTGCGTCGGAGCTTAGCCGTCCTCTCCCGCCTTCGCGGGCATCGTACGGCAGGCGAGACGCCTGCCCTACCGCACGATCGGTAGCGCAGCCGTCTCTGGCTGCGCGTCGGCGGGCGAAGTTGCCCTGGCAGGGAGAGGA
>Ga0315280_10010633_pt1 | contig 11493 bp, 11 predicted proteins | sample YL17G06_40_MG_FD_203697 | JGI IMG/M metagenome (GOLD analysis project Ga0315280, IMG submission 203697) | Sediment microbial communities from Yellowstone Lake, YNP, Wyoming, USA - YL17G06_40 | ecosystem: Environmental > Aquatic > Freshwater > Lake > Sediment | place: USA: Wyoming | collected... | reverse complement strand
GGGATGCCCGCCGCCTCGCTGCGCTCGTCAAGACCTTGATCCCAGGAAAAGACTATGAGACAGACGCCGAACACCGCAATGTGTTTCTCACAGACCAAGGCCAGGAGCGCCTGGAAGCCGAGTTTGGCTGCGGCAGCCTTTATGACCACCAAAACCAGCCCCTGCTCGAAGCCGTCTACTGCTCCCTTCATGCCGAAACCCTGCTCCGCCGGGACGTGGATTATATTGTGCGGACCGGGAAGATCGAGGCCGCAGCCTGAAGCCCTCGAGCAAGGGCCGATCCAAGAATTTCAGAAGTTAGCGACTACGGTTTTTCTTGAGATGAGGCCGAAAGCGGCCCCTTGTTCATTATCACATTGCTCCTTAACCGGATTTTCAGGAGAAGAACCTGTCAAGATATTAAATATTCCTGAGTCAAAGAACCGAGTCAGTCAATCAACTCCTCAACCAATGGCTCCATAGCATCGTAAACCTAATACCAGTTGCGCGTCGCCTCAAAAGCGGCTCGCACGGGCTTCTCTATCCCTGACAGTGACTTCAACATCTCCTCCGCTCTGTCGGTATCCGTAATTATTCCCACATTTTATTGACTTTTTGAGGTAGCGAAATAAAATAAATTGTTCTATAATCACAAAATAAAATAGGACTTGCGGAGTACATAATGGCCGACGAATTCGACGTCAAGAGGACGTTAAACCTCCCTCAGACCTCCTTTTCCATGAAGGCGAAGCTTGCTCAAAAGGAACCTGAGATCCTCAAAAAATGGGAGAAGATAGGCCTCTACAAAAAAATTCTGAAAAAAAGGGAGAAAGCTCCGACTTTTGTCCTTCATGATGGACCTCCCTATGCCAACGGCAGGATCCACCTGGGCACAGCCTTGAACAAGATTCTGAAGGATTTCATCGTCAAGACAAAAACCATGCAAGGGTATCTCTCGCCTTATCTCCCCGGCTGGGATTGCCACGGCCTCCCGATCGAGATCAAAGTGGACCAGCTCTTAGGGGAGAGGAAGAAAGAGCTCTCCATCATCGAGGTTCGCGAAGAATGCAAGAAATACGCCTTGAAGTTCATAGATATCCAGAGAGAAGAATTCATCAGGCTGGGTGTCTTTGGCGAGTGGCACAAGCCTTATTTGACCATGGACCCGGAATACGAGGCTGATGTCCTGAAGCACTTAGCGGTTTTTTTTGGCTCGGGCAATGTCTACAAGGGTCTGCGACCCGTCCATTGGTGCCCCCATTGCCAAACAGCCTTAGCTGAAGCGGAAATCGAGTACAAAGACCGCGCCTCTCCCTCGATTTACGTGAAATTCCCTCTTCTTTCGGACCTCTCCGCCAAATATCCCGGCCTCGCCGGGAAAAGGGTTTTTATCCTCATCTGGACGACCACTCCCTGGACTCTGCCGGCCAACCTGGCTATCGCCTTCCATCCAGAGTACGAATATGTGGCCTTCGAAGCAAAGGGTGAGGTCTATATAGTGGCCAAGAGGCTCCTGCCTATCGTGGCCGAGGAGGTCGTCTTTAAAAATCCCAAGATTCTGGCCACTTTCCAGGGAAAAGAGATGGAGGGGTTGAAGGCGCGCCACCCTTGGATCGATCGAGAATCGCTATTGGTGCTCGCCGATTATGTCACCCTGGAGGATGGGACAGGCGCCGTCCATACTGCCCCGGGCCACGGACAGGAGGATTACCTCACGGGGCTGGCCTATAATTTAGAGATCTACACTCCTGTTGATAACGAAGGGAATTTCACTCCCCAAGTGGAAAGATACGGAGGGAAAAATGTCTTCGAGGCCAACCGCCTGATTATCGAAGACATGAAGAAAGAGGGGATGCTTCTTAAGGAAGGCACTATCACTCATTCCTACCCCCATTGCTGGCGCTGCAAAAATCCCGTAATTTTCCGTGCTACCGCCCAATGGTTCATCTCCATGGACAAGAACCACTTGAGGAAGAAGGCCCTGGAAGAAATCAAGAAAGTGAGGTGGATTCCGCCCTGGGGAGAAGAGAGAATTGCCAACATGATGAGCGCACGTCCCGATTGGTGTATCTCCCGCCAGCGCCTTTGGGGAGTTCCCATCCCAGCTTTCTACTGCCATTCTTGCGGCTCTATTCTGGCCTCGGAAGCGATAACTCGGCGGATCGCCGATATCTTTTCTCGCGAAGGTTCTAACGCTTGGTTTAAGAAAAAGCCTGCAGAACTCCTGCCGCCCGAAACGCAATGCCCGCAGTGCGGGTCCCATAAGTTTGAGAAAGAGAACAATATCCTCGATGTCTGGTTCGAGTCGGGAGCAAGCTATGCCGTGCTCGGCAAAAGGGCTGACCTTCCCTGGCCTTCGGATGTTTACATCGAAGGCCATGACCAGTACCGAGGCTGGTTCAACAGCTCTCTCCTCATCGGCGTCGGCGCCGAGGGTCGTTCCCCTTATAAGACGTGCATCACCCACGGATTCGTCCTGGATGAGCAGGGGAGGGGCATGTCGAAGTCCTTAGGAAATTTTATCGAACCAGGAGAGATTATCTCCCAAAGCGGAGCAGAAATCTTGAGGTTGTGGGTGGCCATGCTCAACTTCAAGGAGGATGCCCGTTTCGGGAATGAGCTCCATCAGAGGCTCGTCGAAGCCTACCGGAAGATCAGGAATACGTGGCGATTTATCCTTGGGAACATTCACGATTTCTCGCCGGAGCGAGAAGCTGTTGGAAAGGAAAAAATGCTTTTTCTCGACCGGTGGATCATGGAAAAGACCGCCGAGGTCGGCAAAAGAATTCTCAAGGCCTACGATGACTACGAGTACCACGTTATTTTCCACTCTATCTATAATTTTTTCACGGTGGAACTGAGCTCCTTCTATATGGACGTGCTCAAAGACAGGCTTTATTGTTCAGCTAAGAATTCGCCCCTGCGCAAATCCGGCCAGACGGCCCTTTTTGAGGTCCTTAAGAAAACTCTGATTCTGATGGCTCCGATCCTGCCGTTTACTACGGAAGAGGCCTGGGAAAGCATGCCTTCATTTGAAGGCAGAGAGGAATCGGTCCACCTCGAGACGTTTCCTTCTTTTGAAGAGAAATGGCTGGAGCCGGACCTCGGCCAGGAAATGGAAAAGCTTCTCAGCCTTCGTGAAGTTGTTCTCAAAGAGCTGGAAAAGGCGAGAGAAGAGAAGCTCATCGGCAATTCTCTCGAAGCTCAAGTGCTCCTCAAAGTCCCTTCTTCGGCCGGGGATCTTGTCCGGAAATACAAAGACGACCTGGCCTCCCTTTTTATTGTTTCCCGTGTCGTCCTGGAAAGCGGCGCAGGCGCAGAACTTGAAGTTCGTGTGACTAGGGCTCCGGGAGAAAAGTGCCAGAGATGCTGGAATTATTCTTCCTACGTGGGCCGGAGCAGCGATTATCCCCAGTTCTGCGAGCGGTGCGAGGATGTGGTCCGGAAGATGAATTGATGAAAAAGAGACATTTCTTCTATTTGCTCATAGCTCTTTTGTTGCTGCTTGATCAGGTCACTAAGCGGGTCATTTTGCAGCATGTCGCGTTATACAGCAGTCTGAGGATCATTCCAGGCTTTTTCAATATCACCCATATCCATAATAAGGGCGCGATCTTTGGAGCTTTTTCGCAGACGAACAAGTCTATGGTCTTTTTGCTTCTGACGGTGGCCTCGCTCGTTGCCTTGGCGCTTGTGGTCTATTATTTTATCAAGACGCCTGCTTCAGAGTGGGGCATGAGGCTTGCCCTCTCTCTTATCCTTGCGGGAGCGCTGGGAAACCTGATTGACCGCATCTTCAAGGGATACGTGATTGATTTTCTGGATTTCTACATCAAAAATAGACATTGGCCGTTTTTCAATGTGGCCGACTCCTGCATCACCATCGGCGCCTTTCTTCTGCTGGTATTTTTCTTGATAAGGAAACCGACATGCACCCCATCCTCATCCGCATAGGTCCCATCTCTATTCCAACTTATGGCTTTATGGTGGCCTTGGGGGTCGCTTTAGGACTCTGGTTTCTGTATGTCCAATCTAAGAAGCAGGGGCTTGACGCCTCAGGAATCGTTGATGCCGGATTTTACACCATTCTTGTTTCCTTGGTGGGCGCCAAGCTCATTCTTTTCCTCGGCAATCTTTCCTATTATATGCATTATCCAGGAGAGCTCTTAAGCCTTGCCCGCTCCGGCGGTGTATTCCAGGGAGGGCTTGTCTTTGGCATTGCCTTTGCCCTTTGGTATTTCCGCAAGCGTCGGCTTCCGACTTGGAAGGTGGCCGATAACATCGGTCCGGCTTTGGCTCTGGGCCATGGATTCGGCCGCATCGGCTGCTTCATGGCAGGTTGTTGTTATGGCCGAGTCTGTGATTTGCCTTTGGGGGTTCGCTTCCAGAGCCAATACGCCCATGACCTGACCGGCATTCCTCTGGGGGAAGCTCTCCATCCAGTGCAGCTCTATGAGGCCGTCTTCAATTTTTTGAATTTTTTCATTCTCTTTCTGATCTTGCGTCGGAAAAAGTTCGATGGCCAGATTTTTTCGCTTTACTTAATGTTTTATTCCTTAATCCGCATTTTCACAGAATTTTTCCGCGGTGATCACCCCGAAAAAGCCTTTTTGGTGAAAGGATCCTCTCCGTTCCTCAGCCTAAGTTTCCCCCAGGTTTTCTGCCTGGTCGGAATTTTCGCCGGCCTTTTTCTTTATTTCTTTTTGAAGAAAAAGAGTGCTTGAAGAGAAGTTCTATATCACCATATCCCATGGATCTGGCCAGCGTCTGGATGTTTTTTTGTCGGCCAGCATCCCGCAATTGACCCGGTCACAGGCACAAAAGCTCATCTCCGAGAAAAAGGTCCGAGTGAACAGAACGTGGTCCAAACCCTCTCACAAGCTCAGGGTGGGGGATATCGTCGAAGTCGAGGTGTTGGAGGTAAAGAAGACCTCACTTCTGCCGGAAAACATTCCTTTAGACGTGCTCTATTGTGACGAGCACATCATCGTCATCAATAAACCGCCGGGACTTGTTGTCCATCCTGGAGCAGGAGTGACGAAGGGGACTCTTGTCAACGCCCTGCTCTACCATTTTCCCGGGATTGAGATGATCGGGCACCCGGAGAGGCCTGGGATTGTTCACAGGCTTGATAAGGAAACCTCTGGTATTATGGTTGTAGCCAGAAGCAGAAAAGCTTACTCTGAGCTCAAGCGCCAGTTCAAAGCGCGGGAGGTAGAAAAAATTTATCTGGGGCTGGTTTGGGGACAGATTCAGACCATGGAAGGAAAGATCGATTGGGCGATCGGCCGCCACCCCAAACACAGACAGCGCATCTCAATCCGGACAAAAAAGCCCAGGGAAGCTCTGACTTATTATTCTGTCAAGAAAATCCTGAAAAATTTCACCCTGCTTGAGATCAAGCCGGTCACGGGCCGGACTCATCAGATCAGGGTCCACTTTGCCGCCGCAGGCCATCCGATCGTCGGAGACAGCCGCTACGGCGGCCGGGATAAGGCTAAAAAATATACCAGGCTCTTCCTCCACGCCTGGCATCTCGTCTTTGCCCATCCGGCCACGAAAACCCTGGCCGAATTCTTTGCCCCCGTGCCTCAAGAATTCCAGGACATCATCCACTCCTGACCCGAGCCTGCCGAGTCTTTTTTTCTTGAGCCCAGCGTAGTTTTTGGTGTATGATGTTTTTTTATCTTCAACGCGCGCACTTGACTTTGAAGAGCTAACCGAAACAAATCGGGCAATTCCTTGGAGGCTTCACAATGAAAGATTATAGTCCGGATAAAATCAGGAATGTTGCTCTTGTCGGCCATGGCTCCTCGGGGAAGACATCCTTGGCTTCAGCCCTTTTGTTCAATTTTGGCGCCACATCCCGGCTGACCAAAGTGGAGAAGGGGAATACCGTCACGGACTATGAGCCTGAGGAAATCGAAAGGAAGATCTCGATCAATTCAGCTGTTTGCTTTATCGAAGCCAACGGCTACAAGGTCAACTGCGTGGACACTCCCGGATACAGCAATTTCCTTTGGGATACGCGAGCGGCCCTGAGAGCCGTGGATGCTGCGGCCGTTCTGGTGTGCGGGGTGGCCGGCGTTGAGGTCGGCACAGAAAAAGTTTGGGAGATGCTCAGTGAGTTCCGTCTTCCCCGTTTAATCATCGTCAACAAGCTTGACCGGGAAAATGCCAATTTTAAGCGCGCCCTGGAATCCATCCGTCAATTTTTCGGCCGGCAGGCTGTCCCGCTCCAGATTCCGGTAGGGGAGGAAAAAGATTTCAACGGAGTTGTGGATCTTATCCGGATGAAGGCTTTTGTTTTTGAGAAGGATGAAAGCGGAAAATTCAAGGAAGAAGACATTCCCGCTGCGATGAAGGAGGAAGCAGCGAAGAAAAGGGAGGAGCTCGTCGAGATGATCGCAGAAAATGACGAGAAACTGATGGAGAGGTACCTGGAGAAAGGCGAGCTTTCTTCCGAAGAGATCCAGGTGGGCTTAAAAAAGGCTGTCGTTAGCCATCAACTCTTCCCGGTACTTGTCTGTTCTGCCTTGACGAACATCGGCACGCAGCCCGTCGTCGACGCTATGATCGACCTTTTGCCCTCTCCTCTGGATCGTGGAGAGATAAAGGTGAAGATAAAGGGAAATGAAGGCGTGGTCAAACCGTCTGCGGAAGAGCCGTTTGCGGCTCTTGTTTTCAAGACCATTTCTGATCCCTACACCGGACGAATTTCCTTGCTTCGCGTCTTTTCCGGGAAGGTCAATCCCGACGTCGTCGTCACCAATGTCAGCAAAGATGCGGATGAGAAGTTAGGCGGACTTTTCTTCCTCCAGGGAAAAGAGCAGATTCCGGCGGGCCAGGTCAAATCAGGCGATATCTTCGCTACCGCCAAGCTCAAAGTGACATCCACCGGAGATACGCTCTCGGCCAAGGGCGCTGAGATTGAATTGCCGCGAATCAAATTTCCTGAGCCTTCCATTTCTTTTGCCATTGAACCCAAGACCAGGGCGGACGAGGACCGGATCTCGCAGGCGACCCACAGGATCACGGAAGAAGACCCGACGGTCCGGATCGAACGTGATCCAGACACGAACCAGCTCCTCATCTCCGGCAATGGTGAGCTCCATGTCAGGATTATCATAGACAGGCTCAAGAAGCGGTACAACGTCGACGTCGATTTGAAGCCGCCCAAGATTTCTTACAAAGAGACGATCAAGGGACGCTCCGACGTCCAGGGCAAGCATAAGAAGCAGACGGGCGGCCGCGGCCAGTTCGGCGATGTCTGGATCAAGATGGAACCCCTGCCGCGCGGTAGGGATTTCGAGTTCGAGGATAAAATTTTTGGCGGCGCCATTCCCAGGAACTATATTCCTTCAGTTTTTAAAGGGCTCGAGGAAGCCAAGAAGAAGGGTGTGCTCGCCGGCTTTCCTGTTGTGGATTTCAAGGTTATCCTCTACGATGGTTCCTACCACGAAGTGGATTCCTCAGATATCGCCTTTAAGATTGCGGCCTCCAAGGCCTTTAAGCTGGCCATGAGGGAAGCCAAGCCCACGCTCCTTGAGCCGATCATGAACGTCGAGGTCTACACGCCCGATGCCTACATGGGCGATATCATGGGCAACCTGAATGGCCGCCGGGGCAAACTCCAGGGCATGGAACAGAAAGGGAACATGCGGATCATTAAAGCCACTGTCCCGATGGCCGAGATGCTCGACTTCGAGCCGACATTGACATCCATTACGGGCGGCCGCGGCTCGTTTCTGATGGAATTTTCGCACTACGAAGAAGTGCCCTCCCACCTCCAGCAGAAGATCATCGCTGAAGCTGTCAAAGAAGGCCGGGCCAAGCCCGAAGAAGAATAACCGCGGTCCTCAAAACCCGACAAAAGCGGCGGGACGATGAAGGTCATCGCCTTCCTTACGGACTATCCTGTGGTGGACAGAATTATCAACCACCTTAGGCTGAGTTTCGTCGCAGACAAGCCTCCTCCGCCACTGATCGCTTTTCAGGAAGTTTTGCTGGCCACCGAGGCTGGCAGTGAATATTTTTGATGATCTTTCCCTCCCCCTAATGGAGAGGTCTGTAGGATTTCCGGCTATTTCGCCACTTCGATCGGCTTCCCGGCCGCATCGCCGCGGCCCCAAGCCTGTCTTGACACCCCTTTCGCCATGAGCTACCATCTTTCATGATCGGAAGGTGGCAAAATCGCTACGATGACGCGCGCGCGGCCAGCGCCGCCGAAAACGAAATTCTTTCTAGTTTCAATTTTTGGGGAGTATTTCAATTAGCTGTATTATCTTTCCCAGGGCATATAATCCCAACTCAAAAACTCGTAAGCAGCCTGTTCAGGGATGCTATTATCTCACCCCCCGGTTCCTTCTCTTATATCTGACCCCGGCGTCGTCAAAGAGACTTTTGCTTTTGGCCTCTGATCTATAAGAGATCGCGCCCATCTGTAAGATTTCCCGCCCAGAGTCTGCCCAGGAAGTCCCGCCAGGGGAGGATGAGGATTCCATCGGCCGTCTTCCTGGGATGGGAGTCTTGGGAAACGAGCAGACACTTGGCCTGATATTCTTCCCGGAAAGCCCGAAGTCCTTTGAGATGATGGTCCTGGGCAAGCGGCGTTGCCTTGATTTCTACGGCGGCTTTACCCTGCCCAAGAATGAGATCGACTTCGAATTGGGAGGCCGTCCTCCAGTATTGGACAGGATAATTCAGTCCTGAATACCGGGCATGGGCCAGGACTTCCAGGATCAGGAAGTGTTCAAAGGCTTTTCCGAAGAGCTCGGAGTTTTCCCTGACCATCCCCCGGCGAGTGAGGTGCGCGACGACGCCGACATCAAAAAAATAGAATTTCGGGGACAAAATCACCCGTCTTTTCATCTGTTTACGGAACGCCGGAATCCACGCCCCGAGCAGGGTGTCTTCCAGAATTTGAAAGTAGCCTTTGACCGTGGGCGCGGTGACGCCGCATTCTGAAGCGATGTTTTGAAAATTGACGATCTCTCCGTTGGAAAGCGCCGCCACCTCAAGGAAGCGGCTGAAGGCGGGGATGTTTCGCGTTGCCGCTTCGGCCATGATTTCTTCTTTCAGGTAATCGCCCACATAGGCTTCAAGAAGGGGGCCAGGCTCCTGAGCCAAGTAATGGCGGGGAAGCAACCCATGGTTGAGGGCCCTGAGCAGAGAAAAATCAGGAATTTCGGGGAAAACAAAGGGAAAGAGTTGATAGCGGACGGCCCGGCCGCCGAGAAGGTGGCCACCGCTCCTTTTGAGCTTCCGAGGACTTGACCCGCAGAGAATGAACCTGAGCCCTCTATTTTCGATGAGCCAATGGACCTCATCCAACAGGAAGGGAAGCTTCTGAACTTCATCGATGATGATGGGCAGGGTCTGGGTCTCCCCGGTCAGTCCTAAAGCCTCGCATTCTTGGCGTATCAGGGAGGGAGACGAAAGAAGCCGGCTGTAAACATCCGACAGGAGCAGATCATAATATTTTGCGTCAGAGAAAAGGTCCTTGAGGAGGGTGCTTTTTCCCGTCTGTCTGGGTCCCCACAGGAAGCAGGACGTCTGGGAACTGGCATCGAGTTTGAGGAGGCGCTGAAGCTTTATTGTCATGATAATCACAAAATATATTTTTGTATATCATGATATTCTAAAAAATCCATTAAAAAGTCAATAGCCGGGCTTATTGTTTTGGGGGATCGGGATGATGCTATTTTTTATATTATCCGAGCCTTTGTAATTCAGCTGGTCCTTAGACATCGAAACAACCATGTTTTTTGTGACGCCATAGAGCTGGAGCGGATGGATTTTCTGGAGTTCATCGTCCGGGTGACCTCTCATATTCCCGACAAGGGTCAGGTCATGATTCGCTCCTTTGGCCTCTATGCCAATGCCCACAGAGGTAAGCTCAGGAAGTCAGAGCAGGCGGCCGGGATGCTCATCATCATCGAGGAGGAAGGAGCGGAGATCCCCCGCCCGGGCTGGGCCGATATGATCCGTAAGGTTTATGAAGTTGACCCGATGGTCTGCCCCAAATGCGGCGGCCAGATGAAAGTCATTGCCTTACTCACGGACGATGTGGTTATCGATCGCATCATCAACCACCTCAAGCTGACCTTTACGGCAGTCAAACCCCCGCCGCCACTGATCGCTTTTCAGGAAGTTTTGCTGGCCGCCGAGGCCGCGATTGAATATTTTTCATGATTTTTCCCTCCCCCTAATAGAGGGGCCTGTAGGATTTCCGGCTATTTCGCCACTTCGATCGGCTTCCCGGCCGCATCGCCGCGCTCTTGAGCTGCTCTTGACGCTCTTTCGAGTTGTGATTTATAATTTCCGAGATGGTTAGATGGGAAAACCGAGACAATGTTGCTTACTTGGCCAGTGCAGCCGAAAAGCAATTTCTTCTATTTCCTTGCTCTTCAATAATCTGATACCGGCCGGCAAAGGTGGAGCCTGTGGTCAGCTCGCGAACAGGTGTATGGAGTGTTTCGGTTGGGGCGTATTTCGGGGACACAATACCGAATTCTAGAGAATTCAGTTCATGTCCCCTAACGCTACAAAGCTGAGTCCCGCACTCGCTGCAAAACTTGGACTCGGAAGGATTCTCAGCCTGACAACTGGGACACTTGCCGGTTATTATGGACCTCTTCAATTACACTGGCTAGAGGATAACAATAAAGACACGGCGATTCAAATTTTCTCCAAAACTGAGAGCATTTCTGTTTCTGTGGTGAGAGAGATTGGGAATGGGGCCTTGTCACTGCGCGTCGCCGACCTCGTTGCGATTATAAGAGATGAAGGGTGAAAATTTCGTTTGCTTCAAAAAAATCATCAATCATTGAGAATAATGCTGACGGTGTTCGTCATTTCTTTAAAGAGAAAATAAACTAAGGTCTTGACATATATGCATAAATTATGCATATATATACATATGAGGACGACCTTGAATATCGATGATGAAGCCCTGAAAAAAGCCTCAGAACTGACGGGTATCAGAGAGAAAACCGCGCTCGTCAGGCTTGGATTGGAAGCTCTCATTGCTCTCGAGAGCAGCAAGCGGCTGGCCAACCTTGGCGGGACCGAAAAAGATCTCCGCCCGATTCCGAGAAGAAAGCCCCCTCAATAGCTCAATGGTTCTGGTCGATACCTCGGTTTGGGTGGCCCACTTCCGGGAGGGCGATTCTCATCTCAAAGAGCTCCTGGAAAGAGGCCGGGTCGCCTGCCATCCGTTCGTTATCGGCGAGCTGGCTTGCGGGAGCCTTCACAACAGGAAGGAAATTCTCTCCCTGATGGAAGCTCTTCCCCCCGCTGTGATGGCCACGCACGACGAGGTGATGAAATTGGTGGAGAATCACCGTTTGATGGGGGTCGGCCTTGGATATATTGATGTCCATCTCCTGGCCTCGGCTCTTTTGACCCCTGCCCAGATATGGACGAACGATATGAGCTTGCGATCCATCGCCTCTGAGTTGAATATCGCCTACATGCATTCATAGCCAAGACTTCTTGATATTTTTCTCTCAT
>Ga0315280_10010632_pt1 | contig 11494 bp, 13 predicted proteins | sample YL17G06_40_MG_FD_203697 | JGI IMG/M metagenome (GOLD analysis project Ga0315280, IMG submission 203697) | Sediment microbial communities from Yellowstone Lake, YNP, Wyoming, USA - YL17G06_40 | ecosystem: Environmental > Aquatic > Freshwater > Lake > Sediment | place: USA: Wyoming | collected... | reverse complement strand
CCAGCCGGACTGCGCGCGGCCCATCCTGGCGGCGCTTGTGACGGCGCTGGACCCGCGCCGGGGCATCACCTGGATGGAGGTGGACCAGGCAGACGCGGTGCTCGTGTCTCTGGCTACCGGCTTGTCGGTGTACGACGCGAGTTACCTGTGGCTGGCCGGCATCCTCGGTGCGGACCTCGTAACACTGGACGGCGATCTCGCAGGAGCAACCGAAGACGACGGCAGGCCGGGTGATCGCTGAGACGATGGGCCGTATTAGGGCCTTGTCCGGGAGGCCTTTCGCCGCTCCGACGGGCTGCGCCGAGCGCCGGCGAGGGTGGTCTCGGCCACCCTCGAGTCAACAGAAGGGCCCCTTATGCGACTCGAGACCCGCCGCGTGCTCCCCCGAGAGCCTGGATCCAGCCGCCAACGGCGCCCTACGCACCCGCACCGCCATGACGACCGGGCACACGAACGGCGCGGCGCACGGGCGACGAGTCACGGACACGAGACACAGTCACGGACACGAGACACAGCCTATCGTCAGGCGGTCGGCGCGGCGCAGACGCGGGCGTTTCGGCGATTGGCGTTGGAGTACGGCCAGCTGATGCCGAAGGGCGAGAATCTCCATCTGGAGATCGAGACGCGGCCGAACGGTGGATCGGAGGGCGGCGAACAGAGCGACGAGCAGTGCAGTCATGCTGGCCGGGAACGGTAGCAGCCTCCGGCCCCGATCTGCAACGGCCACAGCACGTTCCAGATTTCTGGTAGGGACAGCTGTCGCCATGGTCGTCGTTCTCCTCGGCAGCAGCCTGATTCGGTAGTCGGGGCCAGCCCCCGCCCCCGGCAGCCAGTCTGGATCACGCATCACGCGAGCAACGGCCACCCAAGTAACGGGTGGCCCGCCCCCCACATCCCGTCGTGGACGGCTGTCCAACTTCATGCGGTTTCAGGCGCTCGCGAACAGCCAACGAAAGCAGTCCACGATTGCAATGAGGATGCACTCCAGTTCGTCAGCGATCTCTCGTTGTACTTGCAGAGGCGTGTGACCGACTATAGTGCGGACCGACCTTTCGCGCTCCGGCCGGTTTAGCAGCGTCGATACGCCCGGACCCCGAGCACGAAGGGGTCGAGCTTCGTCGCATGGCTCGAGACGCAAGGGCGCCTCCGTCCAGCGACGTCCCAGGGGAGGGCGAGCGCAACGCGGCGGATACGTCTGTGGGATCGCGATGAATGCGCAGGATCGCGTCTCAGGGCCTGGCTTAGTGAAAAGAGCAGCCTGCGACTCATCAAGTCGACGGTCACGGAAATCGACCTAACACGCCCGCCTTTGCCCCGATCCACAACCACCCGTCGGGCCTGCCGAATCCGAGCCCCGACGACGCGGCGCTCGTTCGCGTCATCAACGAGGGCGCGCGTCTGTTCGCGCTGCACATGATCCATTACTTGATTCTCGGCAGTCATCGCTGCCACTCGTTCCCGCGGCGCCACACAGATCTGGCCACTGTGCCAGCCATCCGACACTTCGTGATTACCACATCCGAACATCCGCGTACGGCACTTTCGGTACGCCGCGGTCGCCAAATGTAACGCGCAAGACCATCCCATCTGCATCCAGACGCGCTATGTCCCTGACGACAACTCCGGTAGCCTCTGGCCCCAGCGACCCCAGGCGTCCGACGTCCGCGATTTCGGCCGTATCCAGATGTTGCGCAGCAGTCCTCGCCTTTTTGACCCCGGCGGCGACGTCCGCGCACACAATTACTACTGTGGGCCGTTCGTCATCGGTGCTCTCGGCGACAGCAAATGCAACGGTTGTCGCATCCACCCATTGGGGTGGCGCCATGATTGCGATCCTGGAGTCCGCCTTCGCGGGCGGCCGATACACGACCACTGGCACGTGGCCCTCCGCGGGCTTCCCGTACTCTTCTGTCCACAGGTCGGAAACCATCAAGGTGTCGTCTGACTTATCGCGCGTCCTGTTGGGCCCAGGCACCACATAAGCGAGATACCGCTGGGACGGCGACACCTCCAAGAGTCCAGTCAAATACGCCCCAATCGCCTGCTGCTTTGCAAGATCGACGACAGTCACCTCAGACGTCCCGCCACCGAGTTCCCCGAGCAACACCATGTGTCCGCCATGGGCAAACACCGCGCTTAATCGATCGCTGACCGTCGACACTCTGAATGATCGCGGCTCGACACCAGCCCCGGTTGACGGGTCGACCGTCACGTTCCACAGCCGTCCATGACCACCTTCACCTCCCTGCTCCACCTTGACTTGACCGATGGCAGCGCTGGCGACGAAGCTCTGATGTTCGTTGCGCTGCCGAGCCGATGCCGCGCCAAACCCGTCGGCTACAGTCAGGGCCGCGACAACGATGGCACCGAGCACGAATAGGTGAAGAGGCCATCTCTTGTGAGGCTTGTTCGCTTCCATCGATTCCCTCCGAATCGCATTCTATACCTTTACCGATTACATTTCACCCTTCTACCGATTAATGCGAATCGTCTGCGCACTTGCCGCATAGTCGAGCAGGTCGTGGCCGCCGCAGGCCGGTTGCGTCGAATAATTATCTATCGCGGTATTCTGCACGCACCCCCACCCGCACAAATCCCTGACAGTTTTAGTGCCGTAGCCGACGATCAGGACTTGATCGTCTTTCCAAAGCTCGGGAGTGACGTTTGGATTCACCGCCAGCGTCCAATCGCCGAGTGACTGGCCCCATTTACCGGTTATCGTCCGTACCTCGGCGAACATTCCGTCCCAACTCTCGTATCCACACGGCCAGTCTAGTTGCATCTTCATTCCCGAGTTAGAGACGCCGCCGCCATTTACTGTATGTGAGCCTGGGTTTCGAAGCTCGTCCTCGTGTTGAATTCATACGCCCACCATTCACTGCATCCTTGCTCAAGTCCGCGCACGTAAGTGATGTAGTCGAACGCGCCGCCACAGTACGTTTCGTCTGGCGTGTTGTAGGTCGTGTGACGGAGGCTCCCGACCACATAAAACGCAACCGTCTTCGTGGCTGGATCCGGTGCGGGCTCCCACGTGGCAATCACAGCCGAGTATTGGCCTTGCGCTAGCGTATCAGCCCTCATTGTAAATTGGTGCCGGCCTGGGCCGACGATCCGCCCGTCTAGCCATGATTGCGTTCCGTCCCTCACTGCCACCACTGACAAGAGACCCGATACATTCGCGTTTGGCGGCCCCGCTTCGACGACGACTCGGTTCGCCACAATGTTTGCTTCAAGGATTCTCACCAGTGGAGTGGGGTTGGTGCTCGGGGGAGGATCGCCGCCCGGATCGACCGTGGGATCTGGAGTGGTCCCCTCGCCTCCGCCCTCGCTGGTGTCGTCCCAGAACGCATAACACTCGCGAATCTCGTTACCGTACATGTTGCATGTATAACTGTTGTCGCCGTTGTACCGACAATTCCCTCCTGAGTATCTGTATTCCCCGGTGTACCAGCAGATGAAGACCGCGTTCGCCTTTAGCGGCGATCGTACCATACCGACGGCCAGCACGGCGGCGATGAGCGTCCCAAGAACGATTCGGCGAACGGTTCTCATGCCTACCTCCGCGTGTGCGCCATTGGGCGAGCTATGACAGAGATGGTCGGCATGCTAAGAGTAATGGCAGTACCTCGCGCCCACAATTGGCGATAATGGCTATTTACTGTCGAAAGTGGCTGCGCGGCGATATTCGCCGGGCGGTCTGCGGAAGGCGACACGAAATTCGCGAACGAAATGACTCGAGTCCCTGAAGCCGGACGCATCAGAGATCTCTTTGACCGACAGGAATGTGATCTCTAGGAGCTGTGCCGCGCGACGGAGGCGCTGCTGCTTCAGATAGTGACACAGCGACATGGACATTTCGGCATGGAACAGGTGTCGAAGCCGGGAGGGCGAGAGATTCACGGATCTCGCCAGCGCTTGGATGTCTGCGCACGGCCGCTTGTCGATGGCGGCGACGACAGCAGCGACTCGAGAATCCATGGCCTTCGCCTTTGCTTCGTTTGCACGTCGGTGCGCTTCATGCTGGTGGTTCCTCGCTGGTCGAACAGGCGTCCGCATTCCGCGATCCAGGCCGAGGTTCCTTCCGATGTCTCCGTCGAGTTCCTCCAGTTGACGTCGAACGGATCGTAGTAGTCCTGTCGCAGGCTCGCCTCTTCAAACGCCGACCGAAGACCGAGGAAGTCGCGCGCAGGCTCGAAGGCGCGGCCGTGTACGCACCGGCGCTGCTGAAGTTCGAGATGGCCAGCGCGGCGTGGAAGAAGGTCCGGCGCCAGCCGGACTGCGCGCGGCCCATCCTGGCGGCGCTTGTGACGGCGCTGGACCCGCGCCGGGGCATCACCTGGATGGAGGTGGACCAGGCAGACGCGGTGCTCGTGTCTCTGGCTACCGGCCTGTCGACCTACGACGCCAGTTACCTGTGGCTGGCCGGCATCCTCGGTGCGGACCTCGTGACGCTGGACACCCGTCTCGCGAAAGCGACCGGCGACGAGGACGGCCGGCCGGGCGATCGATGATCGGCCCGGCCCTGCCGTCATCCGCCCTCACGCCTCGCGGATCCACACGATCGACGTCGGCGGAGGCGGCGCCGGCCTGGCCGCGCGGCCGCCGCCGGGTGGCGTGCCGGCATGGGCGCGGGGGCTGACGGCGGAGGAGGCGGCGGCTCGTCCGGCGGGATCTGCGCGTGCTTGTACCACAGGAACCCCGTCCCCGCCGGGATCAGCCCGCCTCATCGTCACGTTCTCCTTCAGCCCCCGCAGGTAGTCCACCTTCCCGCCGATCGACGCCTCGGTCAGCACGCGCGTGCCGCGCCCCTTCACGTCCTGCATTGAAGCGGGCGCCGAGGAGACGCAGCAGGTTCGGACCGACGTGCACGGATTACTCGACGTTTGCTCCTCGGTGCTGGATCGCCTGCTGTCCGATCGGCAGGGTGACCGACCCGGCGATGGCACTGACACGTCTTCGGATCCCTCATGACGCAGCGACCCCACAGTACAGCAGAATCGCTCGCCTATCGCCTGCCCCGAAGACGCGGCGTCCCACAGATGACGATGACGATAGGCTGGATTAGGGCCATCTCCGGGCGCCCCCTTCGCTGCCCCGGCCCGGTCCGGCGCCGGTTCTCGTCTCGGCGCGAAGTCAACAGAAGGGCGCTTTTGCGACGCTGAACTCCCGAAAGCGGCCCCGTGGTTCGGGCCCCGGTCCGGGCGCCACGTTGTCAGCGGGTACACTCGGCAAAGCCTGGCAAAACACGCAATGACAAGACCATCTCGGCGAGCCGCTGTCACGTTTGCCGCAACATCACTGCCGGATCGAGTCTGCTCGCACGCCAGGCCGGACCGAGCGCAGCTAGGGTGATACTGAGCAACAGTATCGTGGCGCCAACCGCAAGAGCTATAGGATCAAGTGGACTGATTCCATAGAGGACGGCAGCGACGAACCGTCCACCTACGACTACGACGACTAAACCGACAGCTAGTCCGAACAACGCGGGCCGGAGCGCATCTCGCAGGACCAGCCTGAGCACCTGCGCATGCGTTGCTCCGACGGCCAGTCTTATCGCAATCTCATGCTCTCGCCTCGCCACTGCGAGGGCCGTCACGCCTGCGACGCCAATTACCGCAAGGATTGTCGACAACAATGCCAGGCCACCAGCGAGCACGCTCACTGCCTTCACGTAACCCAACTGCGGTAAATAGTAGTGAGACAAAGGCCATACACGAAGCCTTACAGTCGGGTCGATGCCGCCCAGTGCGTCCCGCAGTGGTCGGACCATTGAAATGCCCTCGCCATGGGCGCGCACAACCAGAACATCTCTCGGACCTGGCGCGACCAGAGGGCGATAGACCATGCCCGGATTCGGAAGGCCGATGCGGTTAGTCGCCGCGTCTGGTATTATGCCGATCACCACCACATCAGCCAGCCTGCGATTCACCCGACCTAGACTGGCGCCAAGCGGATTCTCGTTGCTCCAGAATTGGCCCGCGACACTTGATGTAATGACGGCAACACTGGCGTTCGTACGGCAATCCTCGTCGGTAAAGCTTCGGCCCCGCAAGACCCGAAAACCCATGACATCAAAGAATCCCGGTGACGTCCGATTCTCGTGCACAGCAGGGGTGATCCGAGCGGTGAGCGGTGACTGCGCGGCGAGGGCAACGGCGTCGACGCCGGGAAGCTCACGCACGCGGTGAATTGCTTCAGCCCAGTACGCAGCGTCAATGCCGCTGCTGGTTTGGCCGGAAGCCCCCGCTGCTTCGACTAGACGATTGACATCGAACCCGAAATCGAAGCGCGCGACATGGACGAATGCCCGCGCAAAGAGTGCGGCAAGAAGGACAAATGTTGCCGACGCACCAGCCTGAATCATGATGGAGCGCCGCGCTACCGTCGCAGAGATCGAGTGACGCGGACCTGTTGTGACCGGCAGCTGTGTGGACGTTGCCCAAGTACTGAGCTGCGGAAGCGCCCCCGCAAGGACGGCCGCAACCGTGAGCAATCCGATGACCGCAATACTGGGGGCTTGCGGCGTCACGTCTACCGTGTCCCCAACGCCAAGCGCGGACGCGAACAGAGGTAGAAATCTATAAGCCAGGACGCTGCCAGTTACGGCTGCAGGCACGCTGAGTGCGGCCCCTTCAAGCAGCGCTTGGAGAATCAGACGGCTGCGACTTGCGCCGAGAGCCATACGGATCGCAGTTTCCGACCGCCGGAACTTCGCACTTGCGAGCTGAAGATTGGCCAGGTTGAGATAAGCGATAACAACGACCCCGGAGAGCAGAATCAGGACCCCAATCCCAATTCGCGCGTCACGCTCACGTACCGGTTCAACAATCACGCCAACGTGTGAGGCTGCCGCTCGGTTGGAGGCAAGGCGCGAGGCCATCACCTGAAGTTCGGCCTCTGCCTGGCGCATGCTTGCTTCAGGTTGTAAGCGCCCCGCGAGGTTTACGGGAATCTCACTTTCGAAGGTGAGAGGTCCGCGATCGGGCCAGAGACGCCCCGCGGTGCCAAGTGTGATCCAGAAGGCAGGAGGATTGTCAGTGGGAAGTATAGGTCCGATGAAACCTCGGCGCAAAACACCAGCGACCACCAGCCGCTTGCCTTCTAGGAAGAGCGAGGCACCGACAATGTCCCGATCGGTACCCAGCCGCTGTTCCCAGAACCGGTGGTTCACAAGGACGGGTGGAACCGCTGCTCCATCATCATCCGTTCGAAGCAGCCGACCCAACGCAGGGCTTGCGCCGAAGGTATTGAAGAAGCTCGGCGCAACAAGGTGAACGGTCACGGTACCAAGGCTCTCGTCGGGCTTGAGGCCCCAGTCTGCCTGTCTCGCAAACCAGGGCTCCGCGGTCGTGAGCCGCGCCTCCCTAACGGATAGGTACTCACGAAAGGGCCAAGCCGTTACCCCACCCTGAAACGTTCGGCGGATTCGCACAACTGAGGCCGGGTCCGTGACGCCGGCGCCCTGGAACAGCATGGCATCTGCGACAGAGCAACCGATCGCAACAACACCAACCGTGACTGCAAGGCCAGCGCTCACGAGAATCACAGGACCAGCATGACGCCGGAAAAGCCGAAGCGTGTAAAGGAGATCCAACGTGATATTTTGCATCTCTCAGGTCACCGAGGTGCGCGATGTTCATTCAGTCGCGGCGAGTACGTCGACCTCACCGTTTCCGCACGTCCCACACCGCGTAAGACGGTAGCGCTTCTAGGGCTGCTTGTCAATTCGTCGAGAAGCACATTCACGTGATCCGCGCGCACCTCAGGCCGCTTTGGCCGCGCCCGGGTCGATGTCCGTCCAGGCGTCCAGCTTTCGCAGTGTGACATCATCAGTGCGCAACCGCCCGAAGGGCAGGAAGAGGACCACGTCCTAGCAGCGTTCTAGCTGGGCAGGCTCGCTTGCGCTTTGGTCCGCCGGCGGAGTTTCTCGCCGATTCGCTCGAGCGCGTTGGCCGTGCACACGGAAAGCAGAGGAACGTGAAGAGTTGGTGGCCGCCCCCCCCTCGAAGCTCTCTGCCAACCGGAAGCACCGCCGTCTCGATCGCGTTCAGCCCGAACCTCGCTGCGGCTCTCTCTTCGCTCCGCCCATTGTCATCGTTCGGCATGGCGTCATCCTCCGGCGCCCCGCCATCAAGCGGGCCGCGCTGTCGTGGAACCCGCAGCACCGGACGATGATGCTTGGTGGCGTATCCACCACTACTCAGACATTGCCGCGCCCTTCTGTCCTCAATTGAGGCAATACCGGAATTGATCCGACTACCCGCTCGCGCTGTGCACTAAGCTTAGGCTGCCACCCCGGCAAGAATCAGATGTGAACACACGCCAGTTCGACGGTGCCTGGTCGGTTGGGCTGCCGGCGCGGCTCACTCGGCGCTTGTTGCCGTCCGTCGTATTTGCACTATCCTGTCCCGCTCTACGTATCGCCGAGTCGGCTTACCAACCCAAGCCGAGACCACTCGCCACTCATCGTTCACCACGTACTGGACTAACCCAAGACGCATGCCGAGACGACCAGCCACTTCCTCACAAGGACCCGCATAGCTTACACGTGCGGTCCACATCGAGCGCGCGATGAAGTCCTGCAAGTCACTCCGGGACGGTCCGCACGCGAGAATGACATGATTGACGTTATCGGCTTCGAGGGCTTCCGTGAGCCGATTCCAGAACGGAACACTGGCAGAGGCGAATCGGCAGTTGGTGTCGAAGGCCGTTAGGACAAAACGCTTGCTCTGTCTCTCCCTCGATAAGCGAACCTCGTGGCTTATCACCGAGAGGTCCAGGCGTGTACCAGGCGAGAATGCTGCTTCTGCGGAGGTGTGTTCCACAGTCGGCGGAAGGGCTAGACGGAGGACGGCGATGATCGTCCCGAAAGTAGGCTGAAACCAGAGAAAGCTGGCCCCAACGTAGGAGCAGGTAAACGCCAGCAATCCTGTAAGGACGAGCTTTGTTCCCTTGGGAGTTGGCATTGTACGATTCGTCCTGGCGGTCCGTCATCGGAGAGAAACCAACGTGCAGCACCGACGCGTAGCGCGCCACCCCAGTAGTAGCGCGCTACGAGACCGTTAGGCGCCCGGAACGGCGCCTCCGCTGCGTGCGCAGCGACCTATCCCTCGATGTTGCAGTCCTGTCCGTTACAGGTCGAACAGCCGCCGCAGCAGTCCGAGTACTCACACACGCCGCCGTTGCACCCGACGCTTTCGCAGCCACACCCTCCCAAATAGCACGAACGGGTGCACGCCCCTGCTGAGACGGGGCATTTCGCTTCATCGCCTAGCAGAGTCGCTTGGGTGCCGGCTGCCAAGCCGCCGATGAGGGCGAACAGGAAGGCAACCGATCTCACGTCGCCGAAGATTCGTCGAATCATAGGCCGACCTCCTCGATTCTGAATGAGCCTGGAGCGATCACGACGCTTCTCACCGCGGAACACCGGGACATGTTGAGACACTTATGCTTCCGAACTTCACCCACGTCGACGGCCGACGAGAAGCCGAACCCCAAGTGAACGATCCAAGGGGGTCCGAAGCGCTGGAGCGGAGGCCTCCTACGCTGTCGACCTCACACGTACCTATTCCGTCCGACCGGGCGGAGTTTTACATCGCCGCCGTTGGGCGGTTACGCCACAGCCCTTTGGGTCGTCCGCCTGCGCTCGTAGCAGCCGCAACAATCGCCGTCGCACTCGCTGTGAAACGCGGGCCGTCAGGCATCGAACCTGCCTAACCTGCTCCTCGGCGGGGAGGTGGCTGATGTGCAGCGCTCGCGCGTAGACCGAGGTTCGGTGTTCGTCTTCCATCTGCAGCGCGTAAACGGTCCGCTCCTCGGGAGTGAAATCGCCGGTCGCGGCGGCGAGCATGCGTCGGAGCTGCGCGAGATGCGGCGATTCGTCGGCGGGCGCCTGACAGGCCACCAGCGCGTCCCAGAATTCAGGGGCCACCTCGGTCGTCTCGTGTCGCGCGTGACGGCGATGAGCCGCCTGGTAGTTCGAGAGGTTGCGCATTGCGGCATACCCGAGATAGGCAAGAAGCGAGAGGCCACGGGTGGGATCATACTCGGCTGGCCGGTCCCTGTACTCCATCAACGCTTCGACGATCGCGTCCTCGATCCAGTCGGGCATCGCGTACGGGCGCTTCGCCCGGAGATGTCGACGGAGCTGGGGAAGCACCATCCGGGCGATCGCGTCGAAGGCGTCCGCGTCTCGCAGCAGCGCTCGTTGGTGCAACGCCGGCAGCTCGGGAAAGCGGATCCGGCCGCCGCGAACCGACGAGCCAGGAGAGGGGTGGCGCGTCGTCCCGGAGGGGGCGCGCACCGTCGGCGGGGCCGGGTCGTCCATCGGGGGCACGTACCGCGCGATAGCGCCACGGATGGTCGCTGCGAGGTGCCCGATCTCCAACAGCGGTTTGCGCAGGAACGCCGCAGCCCCGAGCTGAATCGCCCGCTCGTCGTGATCGGTATCGAGATAGTAGCCGCTGATGGCGAGGATTGGAATACGGATCCGGAGGCGGTGCAGCTCGCTCAGAACGGTCATCCCGAGCACGTCGGGCAGCTTGAGATCCAAGAGGATGGCGTCGAACGTCTCGGACCGCGCCAGCGCGAGTCCGGCCGCGCCCGAGAGCGCGGACCTGGTCTCGATTCCGTCGGCCGCCAGCAGCCTGACCACCGCGTTGTTCCACGCGACATCGTCATCGATGATCAGCAAGCGGACGGCAGGTGTCTTCGCTGGGACGCCATCGCCGATCGGGCGACCGTACTCCGCAAGCCGATTCTCGACAGCGCGCATGCTGACCTCCGCTTGGGAACAGCTGCCGAGCGCGAGATGGTGAAACGTTGCCGTGGGAAGTCAATGCACCGAGAGCTAGCGTGGTCCGCGCAGGCGTTCAAGGAGCGAAAGCGCCTGGGACTGACGCCGTACAGCTGGCGAAACGCGTGGGCGAAGTTCGACGGGTGGCCAAATCCCAACTGATCAGCGATTTCTGATATTCGGGTTGTAGCGTCCTTGAGCAGTGGTGGTGCCGCTTGCAATCGGGCGCCGCCGGACGTACCGCCAGATTGAGACACTAAACTCTTGCTTGAATAAATGTTGAAGCCTGGATGCACTAAAAGAGACGCAGTGAGCAAGACGTCCGGGTCAGGCCGGGGACGAAGATCCTGCTCGCGTGCGCAACGAATCGCCTCAACGTGGGGGTCATGCCCCGAACCACCGCGGCGTTCGGTACAAGTGCTCGTCGGATCGGCTGGCGGTAGCGTCGACCGGATAGAAGGGTCCGTCAGGTTCGTCATCTGCAGCCTCCGCCTGTGCCATGTTGGGCCCCGGGGGGCATACGCGTTAACCTAATGGTTGACCTCGGAGGCAGGCAGGCGTAATCTCTGCCTATGAAGCCTGCCCCACGTGACGAGTGGCGCGTCATTGAATCGATGCTGCCGACGGGCTGGCGGGAGGCGGCGCGTGAGCAGGGCGCGTTTCGCCGTGCTCGCTACATCGACGACCCGGGCGTGTTGT
>Ga0315280_10010631_pt1 | contig 11494 bp, 9 predicted proteins | sample YL17G06_40_MG_FD_203697 | JGI IMG/M metagenome (GOLD analysis project Ga0315280, IMG submission 203697) | Sediment microbial communities from Yellowstone Lake, YNP, Wyoming, USA - YL17G06_40 | ecosystem: Environmental > Aquatic > Freshwater > Lake > Sediment | place: USA: Wyoming | collected... | reverse complement strand
CCAGACGGTGTTATCCGATACAGTCTATAATGGTGTTTTTGGAAGTAACAAAAAAAGTCTTTAAAGAACGTTCTTGTGTCAATATTGCAACCACCAAACTCAAAACTCACTTTACCAATGGACTTTTGCCTGAACATATTGACAGCACCGTCCAACACATCTAACTCATGCCCCTCCACATCGATTTTCAACAAATCAATAAAATCAATATTCTTTTCCTCACAGTAATGAGCAACCGTGTCGATAGAAACTAGCTCGGTCCGGGTTATTTGTAAGAATGAGCAGATTCATTTCTTAAACGTATCCCTGCGCGATCTGATAATATCATCTTTTACTTCGAAAATCCAACAAGGATGAATTTGCTGAATAAATCTCTGTAAATATTCCAAGGCAGGATAGTCATTTTTACCGGTGAAGCATCGAGCATCATCGATAAGTATAATGTGCTGCTCGGCCTGTTTGTGATTTATTATACATTCTATTTCCTGCATGATGGGTGTTTGTAACTGGCCTTTCGCGGTAGAGCCACCTGACCAGTGGGCGTCAAGCCAGAAAAGACAGGGTTTGTCAATGTTCGCCAAAATTTTTGGTAGCACTTCACCGCTTTGGCCTTGGACGATATGTGTGTTGGGATAGCCAGCAAATCTTCGCCGGGCTTTTTCAAAAAGGGTTTTATCAAGTTCGATAGAATAGATTTCTTTTATATATGGCATAACCGCATAAACCATCTTCCCCTTATAGGTGCCGGTCTCAATGAATATTTCAGGTGAAAATTTTTTGATATACTCGATTAACACCTGCTGCTTACCAAAATTCGGCATAGGTAGAACCGCACCATTCCTTTGCCATTGCTGAAATTTCTTTTTGAGATGCCTTTGTCTTTGAAGCCGCGCAAGAGCACCGAAGGGTGTTGTGCGCTCCAAGAAATATTTTAGCGATTCTATCATTATTGATTTGCTTTTCTTTTACCCATTAAATACCCGTTCTTTGGTATATGCTCGATTTCCCAATCATAGCATTCAATGTCTTTCTGATTGGCTGCCCAGTTTCTAAAAAAGGTGATATTATCAACCTCCTTGAAACGATGCTGATAGGCGATGAGAAAAGCTCCAAAGTCTGCTGTAAGAGGTAGAATATTATTTCTAAATTCAATAGGTGTTTCGCTGATTGACCAGGTAGCGATAAACATAGAATTACCCGCGTGACTATTCGAGAGGATATGTCTTAATTGTTCGGTGCCTGAAATACATACACATCCTTTTTTTTCTTTTTCGAACGATTTAAGCGGGTGAACGGCTAAACCTATAGATTTAAGGTAAAATTTTTGTAGCGATGAAAAATCGGGAAGGTCAAAAAGCACGTATTTGCCTTGAAATCCAAGATTGTGAAACAGCCTGCACATACTCCCGTAGCCGCCCCCGAATTCGAAGACAAAGTCCATAGTGTGAACCTGGAGCATGGTTTTTTCTTCAAACTGAGCTAAATGATAGGCGTGGTGAATTAGATTCGCGCTGCTCCTGGGATATTGCCAATGTGGTACAGGGTGTCCGACCGGTGATTCCTCAAGTGCTTGACGCCAGCGGTTGTGCCAGTCAACACGGTTTTTTAGATATCTTTGCTCTATGGTTATATATTCGGCATAAGTTACGCTCATTGTTTTCGAAATTACATCCCAGCGCAAAAACTCTCTGGGGTCATCATTTAGAACTAATTCCTTAAGACGATTCACATTGATTAGCCATTCTTTCTCGGAGGGGTAGGAATCTCCTGGTTCAACACTCGGCGACTCACGGAAGGATGCTTTTAATTCTTCGACTAATTGTTTTTCTCTGCTGGTTGGTGGTTTAAGATCGCTGTCATACACTGCGGAAACTAACCTATATATTTTGCGCCTCAGCTTTTTAGCTATTTTTCTGAACATCTTTGTGGTTGGATTTCAAATCGCATCTTTTTACGACTTTTTTCACCGGACCTGCCAAAAAATCTCTAAAATATCAATCCTAAAAACCTGTGGGAAATATAATAATGCTTTCACTTTTTTACAAGACGGAAATACTCCCGGCCAACATGTGTGGCCGTTGGCCTGTTTCGACAAACAAAATCTATGTCCAGCCGGTAGCCCCGCTTATAACTATTATTTAGCGCCTCAACCGTATGCTCACTATTACCGTCGAAAGTCCTGGCTGTCGATACATTTACCATATTTACCTGTATTGCACTGGCGCACAGCTTTTGAAAATAAAGATAATTCGGCAGCCGTTCCTTATTTCTCAGGCACCATCGGTAATTCCACGACTCCAGCTTATTGGGGCTATAAAAATACCCGAAGAACTTGAGAACCGACCTACGTGATTTTGTTTTTCCCAAAGCACTTATTAAAAGAGAGTCCGGAGAAAATAGCTTCTTAATCACCGGATTATTATTCATCGCACTATCAATAATTTTCTTCACTAAGGCAGTCGGGTAAACAGTGGCACTAAGTTCAAAAGGGCGAAAAGAACGTTGGGTATGTGATGACCTGTCTTGTGCCCAGTTTATGCTATAAACAGTTTGACCGGTGACAATGCTTTCATAAATCGAACCACCCATATCTGTAATGACTTCCTTGCTGTATCTGAGCGAAAAGCCTAAAATTTCTTCGGCATACCTTGCAAATGTCTGGTCAATCACGTTGAAGTCAACAGAGTCAAAGAAGACTACATCATCGACACCGAACAGAATGTATTTGGTGCTGATTTGGCTTAGAAGTTTCAAGAAATCACTGTGAAAATCCTTTTCTTTTATCACTATACAATCAGCAAACCTCCGGAAAAGCACCTCATACTGTTCACCAAAAAGTTCTTCTTTGTAAATAACATACGTTTGAATGATTTTCGGAGGAAAATACCTGTAAAGACTTTCCAGATACGCATGCAGTTGCAAAGTCCTGTTCTTTGTAAACACAATGTTACTTATCATTTTCTGCATCTTTTCTACTGGTCCAGCGAATCATCTTATGCACTTGTGCTCGTACGCTCTTTATCGGTTTCCATACATCGATTCATAGTATTTCTGATAGTCGCAGGAGACAACATTGTGAAGCCAATTTTGGTTTTGAAGATACCAGTCGATGGTTTTGTTTATACCATCCTCAAAGCTCACCGATGGCTGCCAGCCAAGCTCGGTAACTATCTTGCTTGCGTCAATAGCATATCGCCTATCGTGTCCCGGCCTATCGGTGACATGCCTGATAAGCGACTTCGGCTTGCCTAAGCGGTTAAGTACCAGACCAATCACTTCCATATTTGTTTTTTCATTACAGCCGCCGATATTATAAATCTGCCCCGGCGGTGCTTTGGTCAAAACCTGCCATATTGCCGTGCAATGGTCATATACATACAGCCAATCCCGCACATATAAGCCATCACCATAAACAGGCAATTCTTTGTCGCTGAGAGCGTTGTTAATCATCAGTGGGATTAGCTTTTCGGGGAACTGGTATGGCCCGTAGTTGTTTGAACATCTGGTAATGTTATATCGAACGCCCCACGTATGGCCAAACGCCTTTACCAGAAAGTCCGCTGCGGCCTTGCTGGCTGAATAGGGGGAATTTGGACTAAGCGGCGTCTGTTCGGTGAATTTGCCTTGTGGACCCAGTGCACCGTACACCTCATCGGTAGAGATTTGAATGAACCGCTCCAACTTTTTATCGCGGGCCACTTCTAACAGCGTTAGCGTACCGGTAACATTAGTTTCTATAAAGACCTTTGGCTCGGTAATTGAACGGTCCACGTGGCTTTCCGCGGCAAAATTGATAATCGTATCCACCTGATATTGCTCAATGATTTTTTCTACCAGTCGCCCATCGCAAATGTCACCTTTGATAAATTTATGATTGGAATGATTCAAAAAACCGGCGAGGTTCTCGAGATTACCCGCGTAGGTGAGCTTGTCGAGATTGACAATAAAGCACTCAGGATGCTCCGAAAGCACCATTCGCACAAAATTGCTTCCGATAAATCCTGCACCGCCTGTGACGAAAATTCTTCTCATAATCGCCTCAGAAAACGCTCTAACGGAACCTGCCATGGTTGAATCGGCTCACCGAGCAAAGCCCTAATCTTGCTGCAATCGAATCGGCTATTTAATGGCCTTGTAGCGGCACTGGTATAATCGCTGCTCTTACAGGGTAACACATCAACGCCCATCGAGAGCTTGTCAAATATGAATTTTGCCATTTCGTATCGGCTAACGTAGCCACCGCCTGCAAAATGAAATACTCCTGCCGGTTTTTTGCGCAGCAGTTCACAAATCACCCTGGCAACTTCCGTCGTAGCTGTCGGCGAACCTATCTGGTCATCAACAACCTTTAAACCCGCCTTCGGCGGGTTAGTCTTTGCACGCCGGATTAGCTTGGTTACAAAGTTACTGCCGGCTAAGCCGTACGTCCATTCCACGCGGATTATACAATGTCTGCAGCCGCTTTGACCCAGCAGTTGCTCCCCTGCCAACTTGGTTCTTCCGTATTCATTTATCGGATTTGGTGTATCGGTTTCTCGATACGCTCTGTTCAGCCGGCCATCAAAAACAAAATCCGTACTGATATGCAGCAGCCACCCGCCGGACTCCTTCACAAACCCACCAAGCCGCCCTACTGCTGCGGCGTTGACTTGATATGCCCGCTCGGTTTCGTTCTCGGCGCCATCGACGTCAGTATAAGCTGCACAGTTGACAATAGTCTGCACACCGTTGAGGGCTTGTTTTAGCTGCTGCACATTAGTTATATCAAATTCCGGCAAATCAAAGACCTGAACCTCAAAGCCCCGCTGCCGACAAGCACTTACCACATCAGTTCCGAGCATTCCTTTGCCGCCGAGAATTGCCACGGTATCTTCAGATGTCACTGAGGATGCTCCTTCATAACCAATTCGTTGGCTTTGACAAGCGATTCAAATGTCCCCGCATCCGTCCACCAGCCATCGAGGATGTCGTAGGCCAGCTCGCCCCTGGCAATGTAAGCATCATTGACGTGGGTAATTTCAAGCTCGCCGCGAGATGACGGCTTGAGCGTTCGTATAATATCAAAGACGGCAGCATCGTAAAAGTATATGCCGGTTACCACGTAATCCGACTTTGGTTTTTTTGGCTTCTCTTCAATCCTGACTACTTTGCCGCCCGATAATTCTGCAACGCCAAAACGCTGCGGGTTCGGCACTTGCTTGAGAAGTATCCTTGAGCCGGTTTTCTGAGCTATAAATCTTTCAGCGTAGCTTTTCAGACTCACCTGAAAGATGTTGTCACCGAGGATAACCGCCAGCCGCTGACCGTTCGCAAAATTCTCGGCTAATCCCAATGCCTGTGCAATCCCGCCTGCCTCATCCTGGACTTTGTACGTGAATCGGCAGCCAAAATCTTTCCCTGAGCCCAGCAGACTAACAACATCACCCATGTGTTCGATGCCGGTTACAATGAGAATCTCTTCAATCCCGATTGAGGTCAGTTTACCAATCGGGTAATAAACCATTGGCTTTTGCCCAATGGGCAGCAAATGCTTATTAGTGACCTTGGTCAATGGCATAAGGCGCGACCCCGTGCCGCCAGCCAGAACTACACCCTTCAAATCCATATCTATCTCCTTATCCAGTTTATCACAATCGGGAAATTCTAAACCCTAAAGGCATTAATGTCAACCGCTACAAAATCTCAAAGTGGAACGGAAAGGAAACATTGTAAGAAATTTAAAGCGGAAGGAATATATTTTTTGACTTCTTACCTTTCATGGATAGACTAATCACAACTAATGAATGAAAAACTGAGCAAGACAAGGAGGTAAGAAATGACAGAAATAGTGACGCTGGAAATGCCCTGGTGGAAACAGATGAGCCGATACCACTGGCTGGTGCTGATAATTGCATCGACAAGCTGGCTCTTCGACTGCATGGACCAGCGATTTTTCAATATTGTCCGTGAGCCGGCGCTGCGAAGTTTACTATACGGACGACAGGTGAACGCACCCGATGCCCCTGCCTTAACAGTCGAGCAAAAAAGCACCGTGCAGTTCTATGGCCGCGTCGCCACCGGTATGGTCCTGCTCGGCTGGGCCGTGGGCGGCTTTTTCTTTGGATTGCTCGGTGACCGAATCGGTCGCATAAAAACAATGATGATTACCATCTCCGTCTATGCAGGTTTCACAGGCTTATCAGCGCTATCGATGACCTGGTGGGATTTTATCATTTACCGCTTTCTGATGGGCCTGGGCATTGGCGGACTTTTTGCCGCTGCCGTCTCGCTGGTCGCAGAGGTAACTCCTGCCCCGGCACGTCCTCACGCCCTCGGACTTCTCCAGGCACTGTCAGCCCTGGGCAATGTCACCGGCTCGGCTATAACAATCTATCTTAAGCCGCAGGGCACGCTGCTTGGAGTCGAAAACTGGCGCTGGGTCTTCTCGGTCGGCATACTTCCTGCGCTTCTAATTGTCGCCATCCAGAAAACCCTCAAAGAACCGGAAAGCTGGCAGCGGGCAAAAACCAGGGCCTCCGAAGACCTCCATAAACAACTCGGCGCCTGGCGAGACCTATTTTCGCCTGGCCTCCGCCGCAATACCCTTGTCGGCCTTGCACTGGCGGTTGCCGGCGTCATCGGGCTCTGGGGCGTGGGGTTCTTCTCGCCCGAACTTATCCGCGATGGGCTAAAGGGTTTGGCCAGGGCAACACAGGATAAATACGTCGGCATCGGTCTTATGCTACAGGATGTTGGGGCATTCTTTGGCGTTTATTTCTTTACGATGCTCGCTGCCCGCGCAGGCAGAAAACCGGCATTCGGCCTGTGTTTCATCGCGGCCTTTATCGCCACAGCCGCCATCTTCCTATTCTTGAGACAGCCAAATCACGTCTTCTGGATGCCCCCTATTCTGGGTTTCTGGACGCTCTCGGTATTTGGCGGTTATGCAATCTATTTCCCGGAGCTTTATCCGACCCGTCTGCGAAGTTCAGGTGTGGGGTTCTGCTATAACGTCGGCCGCGTTGTTACCGCAGTTGTTCTGTTCGGCAGCGCCTATGTAGTTCAGATGCTCCAGTCGCTCGGCGTAGCCGAACCCTTCCGTGTCGGCTCGATTCTCTTTACCTGTCTGTACTTCCTCGGAATAATCGCACTCTTGTGGGCGCCCGAAACCAAAGGCCGTCCATTGCCGGAGGATTAAAACGAGGGAGAAACCACAAGTGACGAGTCACGCTGTCCCTACAGGTGCTTTTTCAGCCATCGCAGCGTTTCGCCCCACATCTGGGGTGTATACGTATGGCCCACGCCAGGATACAATATCCCGCGAAAGTTGTCTTCTTTTCCGTAGCATTTGTAAAGATGCTCCTGGAAGGCGTTGATTATCCGCACACCATCAGCCGGAGAACCTTCATCCTGGCCGCCGGTCAAAGTCAGGTGCGGCCGAGGCGCAATCAAACCCACAACAGATTCAGTATCGATTTGTTCTTTGAGCATGTTAGGGACATAATAGTAAATACCATGAGCACGGACCGAGCCGTGAGTAATTAGGTTCTGATATCGGGTCAAACAGGCCACGCTAACGGCTACTTTGATACGCTTATCCATCGCTGCAACCCACCACGTCCGTGTGGACCCCATACTCATACCCATTGCAGCAATCCGCTCGGCATCGACTTCGGGTCGTGACGCCAGGTAATTCAATGCCAGAATGTCATCGCGAACCATCATTCCCCACAATGTCCTTCCCAGAGAAAGGTCTTAAACAGCGAAGACTCGGTCATCCCACCTTCTTCTTTCTCACCGGCAGGTCCCTGAAAGCGTCTTTCGCCAAACGCGTATGCATCGATGCACAGAACAATATAACCTTCACGCACCAGTTGCTCGCCTGTTGCGAAGTTTAATTCTGAAAATGCCTCTTTTGTTAGCACTTCCTCCTTGCCCTGCTTATACTGCCCACCGTGATAGTGATTGTAAAGAATTGCCGGCCCACGGCCCTTATGACCGGCCGGGACCAGTATGTAACCATATACCGTGTCCCCCACACCGTTATCAAAGGTAAATCGTTCCAGCGTGCATCCATCTTTGGCTTCTTTCTTTTCGACCGTCACCTGTGGAGTAAATAGCGGCGGCATTTCACCAAGCAGCTGCCACAACTTCTTTCGCAGCTCAACCTTCCTGTTATCCCATTCTTCAGCCGTAACCGGCTTCGGCGTCTGGAACATCTGGAACCCCCCTTCCAAAATACCGCTGGCCACCATGTTATCATCTCCTTCAAATTCAGCATGACCACGCCCGAATTCGACAGTAGGTACAGCCTTCTCATCCGGTAAGGCAATCCGCAGGTCAAAAGGCATATACTCAATAGACTCAAGCACCTGAATCTCACTTACTACCACCGTGCGTTCAGGTTTTATCCCATATTGGACATAACGAGCTTTAACCGGCTCTGGCGGAATCAGCGCGTATGTAAAACCCGTAGCAGTTTCATCATCAGGCATAATATGATTGACCGGAATATCCTTCCAGCGCAGGTTCAGCTCAAAGAAACCCCGGCTGATATACTCCTTTCCGTCCACACAGGTTAGTACCTCAACCTTGTCCTTAACCTCTCCTTTCAACGCATCCCACCAGGGCCAGCCCGCACTAAGACCAATACGAAAAGCCCCGCAGGATTTGACCCCACCGAGGTCAACTGTTATCACCGGATTATCACCTTTATCCCAGCAAAGCCCGTACATCGCAGCAACTCCCCCGGCATAAGGCGGCCCAATTACCCCATCGGTAAGTTTTGTTCCTTTCGGGTCGCCGGCGCCCCAATGGTCTTTCGAGGGCACGGAAACCGTATAGCTTTTCCCTGCCGCTAAATTATTCCCATAGCTCACCCATCGATGCACATATTTTTCCCCTCCGACATCTTTGCCATCCGAATAACCGTATTTAACCTCATCAACAGCACTCTTAAGATTGACCCTTAACCAGTTCATCACGGGATGGTCTTCGCCTCCAACATTTATCGTGTACCTGTAAGGCACTTCCTTAACCAATTCTGTATGGCTGCGTTCAATGAGCAAATAATCCTTCTGCACTTCGTTCCAGTTGAAAGTAACCTCAACCGGCTTGAACTGTGCAACCTTCGGCTTATAGTTGACTTCCATCCGAACGCTGTAGATAGTGCAGGCGTCCGTCCCCGCAGCCGAACTATTGAGCAGATACTTAAACAATACCGAGCGAATCCCCGCTGGAATATCCTCGACCTTCTCGTAATGAATCACATCCCAGGGCGGGTCAATCTTATCCAGAGAATAGCTCTTTACCCACGTTTTTCCACCGTCAAATGAATGCAGTAAATCGATATGCGACTTTGGTGCCCGATTATAGAACCGACCACCGTAATTGATTCGTGTAATATCCTCCGGCGCCTCAACCTTAAACACCACATACGCATCTTCGCCGGCTTTAACCGCATGCATAACCCCCTGATAACCGATGTGTTTTGGCTCAGAGTGTATGTTCTTCTCTTCCACGATATAAGGTTTGTAGCTCTCACCCTGCAGGTCTGGCCAAATAACAATCGACTCAGTCTGGTCGCCTCTCCCAACATACACGGTATTTTCCCCAAGTAAAAGTCTCGGCTGTGTCTTACTGTTGAGCATAGTTTTAGTTTCAAACTCTATGTGCTCCAGACAGGCATCAGCCGGATTGTCCCTGCCCATTAGCGACACTTTTACCAGCACTTCATAAGCACCATTAACCTCCTTCCCCAACGCCAGATTTACGGGAATATCACCGACCCCTTCGTTCTTCCAGACCTCATTCCAGGTCAAACCGTTAGTGGTACTGATGGAGATACTGGTTACATCGCTGCTGGTCTTGCGCTGCACGACGGCTTTTATCATCATATTGGTAATAACGTTGGCGCCTTCCACCTTGAAAATAATCTCACCGATTTCACCGGCCTTCCCGGGCACAACGCCTGCCGGTGCGAGCACTTTACAATTGGAAATAGTATGAGCGGCTCCCAGCAGAGAATCCTCAGTTAGACTCGGCTGGAACGAGCGAACACCGTTACCCCGAATTCGATAACGCGTATTGGGTTTTTCCGGATCGTCGCCGTTATTAGGCACATAGTATTCGGCAGAGGTCCCAAGACTCTTATAGTAACGCGTATAAACCTCATTTTCTCTTATATTAAGGATATAACGATGGCCGCGATCCCAATTATAGTAGTAATAACGATACTTCAATCCGTTCGGATTAAAGCAGCGATATTCCTGCTCAAGGTCACGGGCGCAGTCCGCCCCTGTCAAAAAACCATTGCTGCTGGTGGCGTTGAGGCAGTGATACCTCGCAATATGCCCTGCCTCTTTCCGCCCGCCGGACGCTTCACAAGCACCCTCTCTGCCGATATCTTCAACCCCGGCAATGGTCTTACCGTCGCATAAAGTATATATCGCAGACATGCTGTTATCATATATATGCCATCGACCGTCGTATTCCACCTCCGGCACGGTGTGCAGCGTAATATCCCAGAATTTCACGCGGTATCCCATCGCATCCCAGATAGAGCAGTTGACGCCTGCGATTGTGCTGCACATCGTGTAGCCATAATCATTGAACTGCCGAATGGGGTCCGTGCACTCAAGACCATGCAGAATCATCGGGCTGGTCTGTCGCCGCCCAATATGATTCCAGTAAAACATCGCCCAGCATTTCTCCGCAGGACTCTGCCACTTGCTGGTTATGCTGTGGACCATACTACCAATATCGTAGTAATCAGGAGAGCCATCGGTAACAACCTTGACATTACATACCCCAGCCGACACCGTTGGGACATCCAACCCGACTATAGCCAAAAGCAAAGTAAGTCCGAACAAAACTCTCATTTCTATCCCCTTCTGGTCTTTATCTTTCTACTACTTAATAGTAAAGCTTATCCCTAATTTTCCTGCAATATCAACCTGTTGAATGTAAACTATTGGTCTTTGGAATATTAATTTAACGGTTCCATTACCCAATGTCATTCCCGCGAAAGCAGGAATCCAGCCATTTTACAGGCGTTTTTGGACTCCTGCTTGCGCAGGAGTGCCAATATGTCTGTTCAATTATTTATTCAAACTTCAATAAGTGAAAATTTGCTAAAATGAATTTGTTTGATACAGTTCTAATATTTTCTCCATGCGGGCCGCACTATCAGCCAGACCCCCTTCACGATTACGCAATAGCCACAAACGTTTGTGCTCAGTTATTATCTTCCTTAAATCAGCAGCCAGTTCTTTACGGATATTCTCTGGCATGCTGTCGATTTTCCCATCTGTTGTTTGCAGCCGGGCTATTGCCAGGCAGCACGCGTGACGTAGCAGTGCCGCGGCGTTGGAGACTTCATCAGCAATCTGTTGGGCATCCGGGTGCTCCATACGTGCCTGGGACAAGGGCGATATAACCCTGTCAATATAGTCTCGCGTTTTCTTCAGGCTATCAATTGTCAAACCTGCATAAGGCCCCGCAGAAACAGAATCCT
>Ga0315280_10010630_pt1 | contig 11496 bp, 10 predicted proteins | sample YL17G06_40_MG_FD_203697 | JGI IMG/M metagenome (GOLD analysis project Ga0315280, IMG submission 203697) | Sediment microbial communities from Yellowstone Lake, YNP, Wyoming, USA - YL17G06_40 | ecosystem: Environmental > Aquatic > Freshwater > Lake > Sediment | place: USA: Wyoming | collected... | reverse complement strand
GCTCTTCATCATGTGCATGCTCTCCGACGGCTTTATGGATATCCCGCCGCTGTCGAAAGTCAGCCCCTTCCCCACGAATGCCAGCCGCGGCCCGTCAGTCCTGCCCCGATGGCGCAAGACGATGAGGCGGGCCGGCTGATCGCTTCCGCTCGCCACAGCCAGCAGCGCACCCATGCCCAGGTCGCGGAGTTGCGGGGGTTCCAGGACGTCCACGTCGAGTCCTGCGCGCGTCGCGATGTCCACGGCCTGTTCGGCTAACGCGGTCGGCGTCACATCGTTCGCCGGGAGATTCACGAGCCGCCGCGCGTAGTTGGTGGACTCGCCAGCAACCTGGGCCGCGCGCGCGACCGCGGAAGCGGCGTCTCGGTGCTCGTCAGCGATGGCCAGCATGACGATCTCGTCGAGCTCATCAGGCAGCGTCTGCCGGGTCTTGCGCTCCTCTCCCCTATAGAGCCCGAGGTACGTCGCCTCGACGACCGCTCGGACCGAGTGCTCGGGGCGCGCCCCCGACAGCGCGTCGTGCAGGGCCATGCCGATTCGCCGACATCCCCGGTCGCGCAGCGCTCTGACGGCCGCGCCCGCGGCTTTCCGGAGAGCGAAGAGGTCGGCCTCCGCCGCCTTCCCGAGGCCGACCACGGCGACTCGAGCGGCAGGCAACTTCTCCATGGTGTGCACAATTGTGATCTCACACAGCTTGCCGCGTATCTCCCCCGAGCCAGCCAACCGCTGGATCATGCCCTCCAGACGAGCGTCCACCTCTGCCGCGGGCCCCGCAAGAGGGGCTGACTCGAAGACCGCGACGATGATCGCGTCGCCCGCGTACTGCGTTGCAGATTCCACCGAAACCCGGATATCCACGCTGCACTTCCCTCCCGCCTGGCGCCGCCCATTCGTAGCCACCAACAACCGTTTGGGGTATAATCGGTGCCAGACACAGCCAGCGCGCCGCGCGCCTGACTTCGCAGAACTCGCGGCCCTGGGCCGTGTCTAATCGCATAGCGCCCGCTGTGGACTGATACTGTGATGGGGGGCAAGTTCCTCCAGCGCTGACAGGCCAAGGAGATGTCGGTTATGATTCCGATCGGGGAACCCCTCGCCGAAGTGCTGGTCGACGCGGGGGTCATCACCCGTGAGCAGCTCGATAAGGCCACCGCGGCCCGGGGCGCGAACGGTGTGGAGCGATTGGACGAGACCATCGCTCGACTGGGCCTCGCCCGGGAGGCCGACATCTACCGGGCCGTGGCCCGCAAGCTTGGGCTGGAGTACCTGCCGGAGGTGGACCGCGACATAGACGCGTCCGTCCTCGCCCAGGTCCCGAGCGAGTTCGCGGTGCGCCACCAGGTCCTCCCCCTGCGCCAGGAAGACCACACCCTCGTGGTCGTCATGGCGAATCCGTTCGATGTCACCGTCCTGGATGATCTTCGCCTGCTCACCAGCCGCGATGTGCGGGCCCTGGTGGCCAGCCCCCGGCAGATCTCCGATGCCATCGAGCAGTGCTACATGGAGAAGATGTTTCGGGACATCGATGACATGCAGACGGAGGACGTGGCCGAGGAAGACGTGGAGATCGCTGATCTCCAGAAGATGGCCCGCGAGGCCCTGGTCATCAAGCTGGTCAACCTCATCATGCACCAGGCCATCCAGGAGCGGGCCTCCGACATCCACATCGAGCCGCATGAGAGGGAACTCAAAGTCCGGTACCGGGTTGACGGTGTGCTGCACGATGCGTCGTCTCCCCCTCGTCATCTTCACCCGGCCATCATCTCCCGCATCAAGATCCTGGGCGACATGGACATCGCCGAGCGCCGGCTCCCCCAGGACGGCCGCGCCCGCATCAAGATGGCCGGCCGCAACATAGACCTCCGTATCTCGACCATCCCGACCCTGCACGGCGAGAGCACAGTCATCCGCTTGCTCGATCGCACCGCGGGCATGATCCCGCTCACCGAACTCGGAATGCGACAGGACACCTTCGAGCGGTTCCGCGAGGTCATCTCGCGCCCGCATGGCATCGTCCTCGCCACAGGGCCGACGGGGTCCGGCAAGAGCACGACGCTCCACGCGGCGCTGCATGTCGTCTACTCGCCCGAGAAGAAGGTCATCACCATCGAGGATCCTGTCGAGTACGAGCTGGCCGGCGCCAGCCAGATCAACGTCCGCCCCGAGATCGGGCTCACGTTCGCATCCGGCCTTCGCCACATCGTGCGCCAGGACCCGGACACCGTCATGGTGGGAGAGATCCGGGACCGCGAGACCGCCGACATTGCCATTCACGCCGCGCTGACCGGCCACCTGGTGTTCAGCACCGTCCACACCAATGACGCCGCGGGCGCGGCGACTCGTCTGCTCGATATGGGCATCGAGCCGTACCTGGTCGCATCATCACTCATCGGCGTCCTCGCCCAGCGCCTGGTGCGCGTCCTCTGCCCGAACTGCAAAGTTCCCTTCACGCCGACGCCGGAGCACATGCGGGAGATCGGGTCGGATCCCGACGCGGCGGCAGGGACGACGCTGTACGGAGCGGGCCGATGCGAGGTCTGCCGCGACGGCTACCTCGGGCGCACAGGCATATTCGAACTGCTGGTGGTCGATGAGGAAGTGCGGCGCCTCGTGATCGAGAAGGCCGCCGCCAGCAGCATCAAGCAGCGCGCGGTCGACAAGGGAATGCGAACGCTTCTCGCGGACGGCCGCCTGAAGGTGCTGGAGGGCCGCACCACGACCGAGGAGCTGTTCAGGGTCTGCCAGCGAGATGAGTTCTGATGAGGGCTGGGGCTTGATGAGTTCCCTGCGCAGCAGGGCGAGCATCCGCGGCGCCGAAGCGCCCCGGCCGGGACTTCCCCGCACGATAGGTGTGGCTGCTATGGGAGAAGGCGTGTAAATGGCCCGATTTCGGTACGTTGCCCTTGACCGTGCCGGCAAGACGGTGAGCGGGGAGCTTGCCGCCGAAGATCCCGAGGAGGTGACTCGCCGCCTGCGGGACATGGACTACTTTCCCACCGACATAGGCGAGGCGGCGCAGGTGACCATCGGGGGCGTCCGCCGCGTTGGCCGTACCCGCGGCATCTCGACCACCGACATTGTCATCATGACCCGACAGCTTGCCGACATGACGGCCGCCCGTCTGCCGGTGTTCCGCAGCCTCACGGTTCTGGTGGAACAGGCGAGCAACCCGGCCATGAAGACGCTGATGGAGAGCATCCGCGATGACGTTCAGGAGGGCCGGCCCCTCTCGGAGGCGCTCGCGCAGCACCCCCGCTACTTCCAGGACCTCTACGTGAACATGATCCGCGCGGGAGAGACGAGCGGCCACATAGACGCCATCCTGCTCCGGCTCGCGGAATTCCTGGAGAAGTCACAGCGGCGTCGCTCGCAGGTGGTCTCGGCGCTCATGTACCCGGCAGTCCTCATGACCGTCGCCTTCGGCGCGGTCACGTTCATCATGGGCTACCTCGTCCCCAAGCTCTCGACGCTCTTCGAGGAACTGGGCCAGACGCTTCCGCTGATCACCCAGATCCTGCTCGGGGTCGCGGGCGTGTTGGGCAAGATCTGGTGGTTGCTCGCGCTCATCATCGCGGCGATCGTTCTGGCGGTGCGCTGGTACAGGCACACCCCGTCGGGGCGGGAAGCGCTCGACCTCCTGACCCTCCGTCTGCCGCTTCTCGGCCCGATATGGCACAAGATGGCGGTATCCCGCCTCGCCCGGACGCTCGGCACCATGATGACCGGGGGCGTGCCGATTCTCACCGCGCTCGAGATCAGCGGCAACGCCATCGCCAATCGCCCCATGACGCGCGTCGCCGGGGTCGTGCGTGAGGAGGTGCGTCAGGGCGCGCGATTGAGCGGGTCATTGGAGCGTTCCGGCGTCTTTCCGCCCCTGCTCGTGCACATGGCCGCGGTGGGCGAGGAGACCGGTCAGCTCCCGGAGATGATGATCCGCGTTGCCGACAGCCTGGACTTCGAAGTGGACAGCACCCTGGGCCGGCTGACGACGCTGCTCGAGCCATTCATCATTATCGTCATGGGCTTCATCGTCGGCTCTATCGTGCTGGCGGTGCTGCTGCCCATTTTCCAGATCAACGCGGTCATTGGTCGCTAGATCAAGAAAGAGCAAACACTACCATGAGACGATGGTCTGGTCGGGTGACCGGCAGGGAAGGTTTTACCCTGGTTGAGTTGGTGTTGGTGGTGACGATTATCGCCATCCTCGCGGGGGCGGTGGTGCTGCAGGCATCGAATACCGCCAAGCACGCTCGGCGGGTCCGGGCCGTCCAGGACATCAGCACGCTGGAGTCAGCCGTTGACATCTACGCGATCCACAACGGCGTTCCGCCCACGACCCAACAGGGCCTGGCGGCGCTCTGGCAGAAGCCGACGGGGGCGCCGGCAGCCATCAACTGGAATGGCCCATACGTGAAGAAGAAGATCACCAAAGACCCGTGGGGCAATGATTACATCTACCGCTGCCCAGCTCAGGAGAACCCGGATCAGAAGGGGTACGACCTCATCTGCCTGGGCGCCGATGGTCAGCCGGGGGGCGATGACGACAACGCGGACATCACGAATTTCGACGAGCAGTGAGTCTCGCCGCGGGTGCGTGCCGCGGTGGCCGCTGGGTGCACGGAGCTCCGGCTTCACGCTCATCGAGCTCGTGGTCGTCCTGACCATCATCGCCATCCTGTTCTTCGCCTTCCGGCCCGGGATCGCGGGGATTCTCCGTGAGGCCGACGAGAGGACGGCGCTACGGCAGCTCGTGGGGCTGCTGAACTACGCTCGCACCGAGGCCGTGGGAAACGGTCGGCTGGTGAGAGTGGTGTGCGATCCGAACCAGGCTGTGTTCTGGGCAGAGGAGCAGGTTGACCCCCATGGCGACCGGTCGCAGTTTGACCTGCTTCGAGTGCTTGGGCGGAGCAAGGTGCGCCTTCCAGCATCGCTCACCGTAGCCGGCCTCGTGGTCGCCGGGCAGGAGAGCCCGGAGCAGGAATCGCAGCTCTATTTCTACCCCGACGGCCGCACTGACGGGCTCGTGCTGACGCTCCGGGGCGACCCTGACCGGCAGGTTCTCATCGAGCTCTCTGTCGCCACGGGGAGGGTGAAGATCAGTGCGCAATAGGCCCCGCCAGAATGGCTTCACCCTCGTCGAGGTGCTGGTCGCCACCGCGGTGCTGGCGATCGGGCTGCTGGCCGTCCTCGCCTCTTTCTCCATGGCCGCCCGCGTCTCGAACATCTCGAGCAAGGACACTACCATCGCGTTCCTGGCTCAGGAGAAGCTGGCGGAGATCCAGTCCGAGGACCCTACCAGCCTCATACCGGGCGTGTTACAGGGGTCGTTCGCCCCGGAGCACCCCGACTACTCCTGGGAGGTGACCATATACCGGCCGGACGACCTGAACGTCATCCGCGTTGACCTCACCATCTATGATCCGCAGTCATCGCCAACCCGTTTCACGACCGCGGTGTTCTGACATGCGGAGTCAGCGTGGCTTTACGCTGCTCGAGTTGACCATCGCGATGACCTTCGTGGCCCTCGTGGCCACCGGCATCGTGCTCAGCATCTCGACATCGCTCAATGTCTGGCGCCAGCTCACCGAGTCAGCGGACCTCAACCAGGAGTCGAGGGCGGTCGTCGAGACCATATCCCGCGATCTGCGCAACTCCTACATGGGATTGTTCAGGGACGTCGGCTTCTTCACGGCCGTGCCCGCTGAGGAGGGGCAGGCCCCGTTCGACTCAGTGGAGTTCTCTGCCGACAGCAGCAGCATCTCTCGGGCAGCGCTGCTCCCCGAGGACCTGCGGTCCGGGACGCAAGAGGAGCGGCTGCCGGTCACCGACTACGTCGGTGTACGCTACCAGTGGAGCCCGGGGGGTGACGGCGTCCCGGCTGGGCTCTACCGGACGACGTGGCTGGTCCCGGGCGTCGGCGTGATAGCGCCGTCGGCGAGTGTGGAGACGGAGAGCGAGGAGCTGATATCCCACGCCCTGACCAGGTTCGAGCTTCGCTACTTCGACGGCAAGGAATGGGCCACCGAGTACGATTCGCGGGATAACGACAACCGACCCCCGGTTGCGGTGTTGATCCGGCTTGCGCTGCGTGACGACCACGGGCGAGAGCATGATATCCAGACGGTGGTGTCGCTCATCCATGACTAGATCCCGCCAACATGGCCGGCGTCTGCGCGCTGGCGCGCGGGGCGAGCACGGGGTGGTTCTGATCCTGGCGATCTTCGCGGTCGTGCTGCTGTCGGTGCTGGCCGTTGGCATCAGTTCCGCGGTGAGGGTAGAGCTGCGGGCGTCCCACTCCAGCCTGGAGCGGATGCAGGGGCTCTTCCTCGCCGAGGCAGGCATTCGCCAGGCGCGGGCGATCCTGCTCTACGACGACCGGAAGCTGGATACGCTCCAGGATGATTGGGGCCCGGAAGCGTTCCAGCCGCTGGATCTGCCTCACGAGTTCGGCGCGGGCTTCTACCGCGTCCGCGTCGACGACGCGTGCGGCCGCATCAACATCAACAAGGCTGACCTCGACACCCTCTTCCGGTTGACCGGCGATCTCCAGGTGGCGCAGGCGATCATGGCATGGCGTCAGCTCATTGCCGGGGAAGATGACACGTACTACGAGTCGCTTCTTCAGCCCTACGCGCCCCGACACGGGCCATTTCAGACCGTCGGCGAACTCCTGCTCGTGCGAGGTGTCACACCTGATATGTTCTTCGGGACAGACGGCAAGCCAGGCCTGAGTGACCTGTGCACTGTCGAGGGGATCTCCGAGAACACCGACGCGAATGGCGGCCTCAGGATCGGGCTCAATGAGTTCCGCAACTGGGGTGAATTTGAGGCATTCCAGAACTCGATCATGGCGAAGCTGGGCGCGGTGCTCACAATGTACGATGCGACTGAAATCTTCAACGGCTGGTCGCGCCTGACCTCCAGCGGCCTGCCCGGCTACTCATCCCTCGCGCAGCTTGCCACTGTCGCGGGTCTCAGCTATGATAAGATCGTCAAAGTGATAGACTATCTGACAGTTGAGCCGGGCATCTCGGTCGCCGGCCTTGTGAACGTGAATACCGCCCGACCCGAGGTGATTGCCGCTCTCCCTGGTGGGTCACTGGCGCTGGGGGCGGCGATCGAGGCTCGTCGCCGTCAAGCGCCGTTCGCTTCACTGGGCGAGTTCACGGAGTTCCTGCTCAGCCAGCCGAATGGCGCTGATGTGTTCGCGGCGATTATAGACCACGTGAACCTGAAATCGTCGAGCTTCATCGTGGAGTCCATGGGCTACCCACCCACAGAACGCGGCTTCCGCACGCTCCGCGCTCTGGTGCGGCGAGGGGCTAATGACGTCGAGGTCATACAGCAGTCGGAAGAGGACTGGCCCTTGCCGCCGCCGGTCGAACAGGCCGCGCTGAGCGCCGGGAGGTAGAGGTTGTTCCTGCGCATCCAGCCGGTAAGCATAGACGTCGGGTCGCACTCGGTGAAGGTGGCCCAGGTGGCCGAGGGCCGCGGCGGAATCCGCGCCATCCGCTGCGCTGAACAGCCGCTGCCGCCAGGGTTCGGGTGGGAGATCGGCGCCGACCGCAGGCCCCTCGTCGAAGCCATTCGGCAGGCGCTCGCCAAGGCCGGAATCCGGCGCCGCGTTGCCATCATGGCGCTGCCTCGCCGCCAGGTAACGGCCCGCATCAGCGCCTATCCCGAGGCCGAGCGCGCTGCCCTTCGTCGGGTGATCGAGTACGATCTGGCCGACCAGATCCCGTTCCCGGTCGAGCAGGTGGTGTTGGACTTCCAGCCGCTCGGCCCTTCGCGAGAGCAGCCCGGCCTGACCGACGTGCTGGTGATCGCCGCGCAGCGCGAGCTCGTGCGCGAGTCCCTCGCCCTGGCGAGGGACCTCGGCATGCAGGTGGCCGCCTTGACGGTAGACGCGCTGGCGCTTCACGACCTCATTCGCTTCCTCCCGGAGGGTCCGGCAGGCGTCACGCTCAGCGTCGAGATCGGCGCGCGAGCCAGCACCATCAACGTCTCCGAGGCGGGCCGGCTCCGCCTGACTCGGTCAGTCGGGCTGGGCGGCCAGCAGCTCACCCTCGCGATCCGCGACGATTTCGGCGTCGCGGTCGAGGAAGCAGAGCGGCTGAAGCGTACGGAGGGCATGGCGTTGCTCGAGCGCGACCCTCGACCTCACCGCATAGCCGCCTGGTTCGACAACCTCTGGGGAGAGCTGCGCCGCTCCTCCCTGTCCTTCGGTCCCTCCGTGGTGTCCCGGCTACTGCTGCTTGGCGCCGGGGCGGAGGTGCCGGGGCTCGTCGAAGCCGCCGGGCTACAGTTCGGGGTACAGCCGACCCGACTCTCGGTGTCACAGCTCTTCCCACACGCCGTGCTCCGCGGTCTTGACGAACACACGGCCGACACCTGCCTGCTGGCGATCGCGGAAGCGCTCCGCGGGTCGGGCCAGAGCGCGTGGACCATCTCCCTGGTGCCGCGCGAAGTCGCCGAGGTCAGGCGCGGCCGGGCGCTGCGGCTGGCCGGCGCCGTGGTCGCCGTTCTCGCGATCACCGCGCTCGCGCTGGCGTATGTATCGCAGGCGCGATCGGTGAAACGCCAACAGGTTGCGCTGAGGGATCTCCAGAGGCGAGCGAAGGTCGCAGAGCAGCAGCAGGCGCAGGCGCAGCAGGTTATCGAGGAGCGGGACGCGCTCAAGACGCATCTGGAGATCGTTCAGCCCGCAGAGGCACGGCGCTACGCCGCGCTCGAGCTGCTGAGGACGATCTCTCAGGCCACCCCCAGGTGGGTCATCCTGACACACTTCACGATGCGTCCGGGGCAGCCGCTCCAGGTGCAGGGCACAGCGCCGAGCTCGAACGCGGTGGCCGATCTCCAGGTCGCTCTGGGCCGCTCGCGTCTGGTGACCTCAGTCAGCCTGGATCGAGCCGATCAGGTCGTGGTCACTCGCGCGATGCCGAGCTTCCAGCCGCCCCCTCTCCCGGCCCCTGAGGGGGGGAAGCCGGTACCGGGGAGGAACCGACAGATCATCCGTCAAAGGGCCCAGAGGAGGACGACCACCGGCCAGGCGCCGCCGTCTCGCGCGGTGGCCTCGCCCCCCCCCGCCGTCCAGAAGACCTCCGAGGAGGTCTCGTTCACTTTGACCGTGCATCTCTGGAACGAGCAGCGCACTACCAGGTCTACCGCGATCGCCTCGAGGGTCGCGCGATGATGAGAATCTCCCGGAGAGACCGCGTCCTGTTCGCCGCGGCGGTGGCCGCGGTCGCCGGATTCCTCATCGTCCTGCTCGTCGTGATCCCGATGCGCGCCCGGGCGAGGAGCCTCGCAGCCGAAGCGACGACGCTCGCCGCCAAGATCGACGGGGCGCTTCAGATGTACCGACAGATGCCCGCGGCGGAGGAGGATGTCAAGAAGCTCAGGGGCAAGACCGCCGAGCTGTTCTGGCCTGAGACTGACGTCACGCCGGAGGTGATCCGCGAGGTGTCCCAGTTGAGCAGCGATCTTGGCATCCGCCTGAGCAGCATCCGACCGTCTGCGCCCGAGAAGGTGGGGAACGGGCTTCGGCACCCGGTCACCCTCCGGATGGAGACCGACTTCCCGCACGTCGTCCGGCTGCTCTACGAGCTGGAACAGCGCCCGCACTGCCTCTGGGTTGAGGGAGTCGAGATCAGTCCTGGCTCCAGGGGGTCCAGCCAGCTCGGTGTCCTCGTCCACGTTGCCACCTACAGCTTGAGGTCCGCGGGCAAGGGTACAGATGAAGAGTCTTAGATCAACGCAGGGGATGCTGGCAGTCGCCCTCGTAGCCGCGGTGGCATTCCTGCTCTACACCATGTCCAGCAACCGCCCGTCGGCCACCAAGACCCGCCGGACCGCGCGCAGGACGCGCACGGTGGCGACAGCGCGGGCGGCGAAGCCGTTGGCGCCCGCCGCGCCTTCCGATGCCGAGTTCGGCCGCTACGAGATGATTATCGCGCGCAACGTTTTCAGCCCTCCTCCCCCACCTCCGCCGCCGAAGAACTCGGGCCTGCCACCTCTGGTAGTTGCCCCTCCGCCCAATGCCGGCACAGGCCCGGTCGCGCCGGTGGAGCCGCCGCGCCCCCAAGCGCCAAGCTTCCCGGGCTGGACCTACGTTGGGTACATCGGCATCAATGGCAAGACCCTCGGCATCATCCAGAACCTGACCGACCGCACTGTCGAGTACCTTGCCGTGGGCGAGAGCTTCAGAGGCGCCGCTGTGACGAAGGTGAACTCGACCGACATCGAGTTCACCGTGCCAGGGGCGCCGCCCACACTGCTGCACCGGCCGGAGACCTGGCAGCTCACACCCCTCGACAAGGCCGCGACGCCGGGTCAGCAGGGCCGTGCTGTCAGACCTCAGCCGGGAGGACAACCCTCCCGCGGTGGATAATGCCAGGCCTACGGGGGCCGTTTGTTTTCCACAAGTGTCAGTAGTACTCGAGTACTCGGGTGAGTTCTGCCTGGGTGCTCTCCGGTCGCTGGTGTTACCAGAAGGGATGGTCACTATGAACATGCGGGTTCGACGTGCAAGCTGGGGAGTAGCGGTGCTGGTCGCGGCGGTCGCCATCTCCGCGTTCACCGCCCTCGCCCAGCAGCCGTCAAACAACGCGGCTGGAGTTCGCATGCCGGGGCGAAGAGCGCGAGCCAACCCGCCGCTTCCTGGCACGACGTCGGCTACCGGGGTGACGGCCGCCCCCGCACTGGCCAATCCCGCGGCAGCGGCCACCGCCTCCCGACCCGCGCCGACCGCGACCCCCGAGTCGAAACCGCTCGAGGTGTTCCAGGGCGCCGGCGGGACCAAGACCATCAACATGGAGTTCTATGGCCTCGACATAGACTTCCTCCTCAAGCTGCTCAGCCGCGAGGCGGGAGTGACCATCATCAAGGCGGAGCAGGTGACGGGGCCGATAACGGTGATCGCGCCCGAGCCGGTGCCGCTGGACGTCGCGTTCCAGATACTGAACTCGGTGCTCCAGGTTCGCGGGTTCACCATGCTCCGGGCAGGCACGGGGATCTACAAGGTGGTGCCGATCGCAGACGCGATCTCGTCGGGTCCCCCGGTGGAGTTCGGCGCGCGCCCGGAGGACATCCCGTCCACCGATGCCTTCATCACGCAGATCATCCCGCTGGCGAATCTGGACGCGAGCGACGTCGCGGCTCAGGTCCAGGGATTGCTCTCGCAGAACGCGAACATCATCCCGACCTCGACCAACTCCCTGATCATCACGGACACCGCGGGAAACATCCAGCGGGCGCTCTCGATCATCTCGGATACCGAAGCTCAGCTCTCGGGCGGGCTGCGGGTCTTCTCGCTGCGCTACTATGACGCGGAAGACATGTCCAACTTGGTGAACACGCTCATCATCGGCCGCGGCGGAGCCGCGGTTGGGGCGACTGCGGCCGGGCGGCGTGCCCCGTTCGAGCGGCGGGTCACCGGCGCGCGCGGCGCGGCGGCTCAGCCGGTCCGGCCCGGCGTCCAGCCTGGGGTACCCACCT
>Ga0315280_10010628_pt1 | contig 11497 bp, 12 predicted proteins | sample YL17G06_40_MG_FD_203697 | JGI IMG/M metagenome (GOLD analysis project Ga0315280, IMG submission 203697) | Sediment microbial communities from Yellowstone Lake, YNP, Wyoming, USA - YL17G06_40 | ecosystem: Environmental > Aquatic > Freshwater > Lake > Sediment | place: USA: Wyoming | collected... | reverse complement strand
AGGGATTTTGAAAAAACGTCTTCGTATTCCAGATACGTCGTTTCAATTTCATCGAACCCAAACCTCTCGAATAGTTCACAGGCGACGGATTCTATTTTCTGAAATTTTTCTATGTCGGGTGGAAGGACGTCTCTAAATCCTCGCACCGATTGTGGCTTCATCTTTCTATCATCCCGCGTTTTTAGCGCATCTGAATCCGATGTGCGGCATCCCTAAATATGGGTTTTGCTTGCTGCGCATGGCCGCGCGAATAAAAAATGATCGATCGATAAAAGAACCGCTGCGAACGACTTTGAGGCTGCCGTCAGGCGGCCCTTGAGGATTTATCAAGTTATCGGGAAAGATGTCGGAGTTGTAGTAGTCAGCATTATACCAATCTGATACCCATTCCGAGACGTTGCCAGCCATATCAAAGACTCCGTAGGGGGACATGCCAAACGGATATGATGCTACGGGCTGGGTATCTCCGATGCATCCGACCTGCGTTGAGCCGTCGATTTCGATGACCTCTCCATAGTTGGAGAGACCGCACGTCGGTTCGTCGTCTCCCCAGGGGTAATTTCTCTCGTCCGCCGCACCGCGCGCTGTTTTTTCCCATTCTGCTTCGGTTGGGAGTCGCTTGCCCGCCCACTGGCAGTATGTTTGCGCCTGATACCAAGTGACGCTCAACACCGGATAGTTATCAAACGCTGGGTTGGTGTAGTAGTCCTCGCGCGTGAGCGATTCGGAAGTTCGCGGCTCCGTGCAGGCTCCGTCGAGCACGCACTCTCGGTATTGCGCGTTTGTAACCTCTGTGACGTCCATTAAATAATCCGATAAATAGACTGTGTGCTCGGGGTGCTCGTCTGAGAATCCTTCATCAGTTATTCCATCCTGAAAATCGGGTTTCGGTGAAAAATCGCTCCCCATCGTAAATTCGCCTGCCGGAATAAAAATCATCTTACTCGGCTCTGCACCGTTACCATGATTAGTGGTTTCTTGCTCGTCCAGCTTGGTGAGTTCCTCGCAGCCTGCGAAAAATAATAGAGTGCTAACTAGAAGAAACAGAATCGACCTTGCTATCATCATCAGCACCTTTTTTGTTTTGGCTTCCCTCTTTTTCCTCGATATATCGTTTTATCGCTGCCTGTAGAGCAGCGACCGCCAGATGCGAGCAGTTTTTTCTATCGTCTGGAACCTCACCGAGATACATGAGTAGATCAGCCTCTGTTATGCTTGCGGCTTCCTTGATTGTCTTGCCCTTTGCAATTTCGGTTATGGCACTCGCCATTATCGAAACGCTATCGTGGCTGAACGAGCGAAATTTTACATCGGCCAGTCGATGTGTTTTTGGTTCAACCTTAATCGATATCTCCAGAAAATCGCCGCACTCGGGGTCGCCTGCCACGACAATAGCGTCTGCATCCTTGATAGTTCCCATGTTTCTTGGGTTCAAAAAGTGATCGATAGCTCTTTCCGAGTAGCCGCTATTTTTCAGGTTTTGCAAATCTTTTGAATATAGCCTCTTCCATTCTTTCATAGTCTCAACTCATCTATCCTAACCTTCCTATTTTATAAACCTTTTAAAAATTCATCAAAGGCATCAAACAAAAGTTTTATATCTTTTAGCTTATAGTCTCCCATGTGGCCGATGCGTATGGTTTTCCCTTTTAGTGGACCGTAGCCGCCGGATATCGTAAATCCGCGACTATCGAGGAATTTCAAAAGCGCGTTTGTGTTCAGGTTCAACGTATTCTTAAAACACGTAAGCGTTGGCGCTTCAAAACCTTTTTCGCTGAATATTTCAAGCCCTTTTGATTTCCCGAGGCTTCGGCAAAGCTTTGACAATTGGTAGTGCCTTTTCTCTCTATTTATCATCTTTTCTTTTTCTATTTTTTCAAGCTGTTTATTTAGTGCGAATATGTGCGACGTGCTTGGGGTCGTTAGCGGCTCGTCGTTCTTGGCTCGTTCAAGCAACAACTCAAAGTTGAAATAAAAACCCTTGCTTTTGACGCTTCTCGATTTGTTCAGAGCACGCTCGCTGACCGAGATAATTGCAATGCCAGGCGGGAGTGCAAGCCCTTTTTGGGAAGCCGTGAAACATACGTCTATGTAAAGCTTGTCGACCTCAACCCTGATCGCTCCAAGCGATGATACGGCATCGACTAAAAACAGCGCGCCGCTTTTTTTGACAACCGCTGCTATCTCATTCAATGGATTCATGACGCCAGTTGACGTCTCCACGTGCACGAGACAGATTGCTTCAAATTTATTATGGCGCAACTTCCTTTCAACGATCGCAGGTTTTATCGCCTTTCCCCATTCAACCTCGACAGTTTCAACATCCTTTTCGCACAAGCGCGCAATATCAGCCCATCGCTTTCCGAATGCGCCGTTCACAAGGCACAGGACTTTTTTATCAACGCAGTTTCTTATGGCGGCTTCCATCGCTCCTGTTGCGGACGAAGGGATTATGAAAATTTCATTTTGCGTCCTAAAAATCTTTTGTAGTTTTTTTCGAACCCCACAGAACAGCTTTCGGAAATCCTTTGTTCGATGTCCAATCGGCGGGGTTGCCATGGCGTCTAATATTTTTTGGCTTACTTCTACAGGACCTGGCAAAAATAGACGTTTTTGCATGGCAAATTCCTTGTTCCGTTTGGGTGCTTTGTTATCATAGCGGGAGCGACGCGCGAGGTAAAGACCGAGTCCATAAGAGAAAGTTCATAGAGGAGCAGAACAGTCGCCGGATAAAAAGTTTTCACACGAGAGTTGAAGACGCCGACTAGAATTTTAAATAAGGTGGATATTCCCGAGGTTTACTCTCTTTAGCCCAATCCGTTTGGCTATTTCGTAACATTCTAGCGCTGTGTCGCGGCTGGTTATGGCAAGATCGCCCATGCAGAAATCGGGGTGGAATACCAAAAGCGAATAGGGGATGTCGGGATCGATTGATGCGATGAATTGCGCGATCTTTTTCACCTCTGCTTGATCTACGTAACCGCTCACAAGCGGCGTGCTTGCAGCGATTAGCGGCGGGTTTTTGCGGAGCTTAAACCACTTTCCTGCTAACAAAAAATTTTCTAATGTCCTTTTGTTTGAAGTCCCGCAAAGTGCGAAATGGAGAGATTCCGTATAAGCCTTCAAGTCGAATTTGACCGTGCCGCCCGTTTTCAGCGCTATTTTCAATGTGGCTTCAAGAAGGCGTGGATTCATGGAACCATTGGTCTCCCAGCAGATTTTTATGTTGGGTTTTATCCTCATGGCATCGCGCGATGCTAAAATCGAGTGTGCAATCTGGCAGGTCGGGTCGCCACCAAAGTAGCAAATGCAGTAAGTCTTGTCGTTCAAAGAACTGGCCAGCTCTTCGTGCGTTATCGGCTGTATCCTCTTTAGCCCTCTTCGGTAGTGCCAGTTCTGACAGAATAGGCACGAGAAGTTGCAGGCTGCGTAGAAGACGGCCAGGTTGTAGGCTTTGCGTCTTAAGCGTGAAAAATTTTCTTTTGATGCAGCGCAACAGAACTGTGTGACGCAGTTTGTCGGGAGCGGGTCAAAATAGTGTGACAAATAGCCAAGCTTATCGCCGCCAGCAATCGTTTTTCCATCACTTTTTCTAACTCCGCACAATCCAGACGAACCTTTGGGTATGCGGCACTCGTTCGCGCAAAATTTACATTGGACGCCGCTTGAATCTTTTGGGGCAGATTCGGGTAAGCCGAATGTGCGCCTGATTTCCTTGTGGCGCAGCTCAATTTTTTGCCAGAGTTCGTCAAAGTTTTTTAATAAGCAGTCCTTGCAGACTCCGACAATCTCGCTGAACGCATTTTCTTTGCCGCACGCCGGGCACAGCTTCTTTTTTGTCATCTTGAATTTAACTTATGGCATTTGTTTTTGCTCAATGGCATACGGTTATAAAATTCGACTTCGATGTCACATGGGCGGTTATGTTTATGCGACGGTGCTGTATCAGTAATACTGAACAGATATCATTTGACCTCTGTTGAAAGTCGCTGGCTTTATCCACAGATATTTTTTCGTTGCGTCGTAAAACCAGCCTGATTTGGCGCTGCGAAGGGATTTGAGCGAATCGAGCTCTTTCAGCAATCCATCTGGCTGTGAATCGACCATTGCTGGCTTATCTATTTTTCTTAACTGGAGTCCGAAATTTCGATTGGTTGCAGCTATGGAAAATTGCCAGCCTGTGCCGCTTCGTTCATAGGCGATTATCGAGCCATTGCCGCCCTCTTCGTAGAACTCGAAGGAATCGCCATCCTGCGGATAGCAAATAACTAATAGTGATTTGTCGTCAGATTTATACAATCGGTCATCGAGCGGGTCTGTAACGAGAATTTCGCCCGATTTGATGAACAGTGGGAAACGATCGAGCGGCGCCTGATAGCTAAAAGTCGTTCCTCCGGTGTATTCGTCTTCGGTGAAAAAGTCATACCACTTCCCTTCAGGGAGCTGAACCGCTCTCGTATCACCTGCCTCATAGTAAGCGGCTACGAATAGTGCGTCGCCCAGATAGTATTGCCATTTCGCGCCCGGCTGTTCGTATGGTCTCATCAGAGGTATCTCAGCGGCGTAGGAGATGGCACCTTGACTATAAAGATATGGGAGCAGGGACTGGTGGAGCAGCGTGAAGTTACGATATATCTCGAGCGTTTCGTCGTCATACATCCAGGGCCTGTGTTCGCCATTTCCGCCGTTTTCCATTATCGGGCTGAGCGCGCCGTATTGTGCCCACCTTATGTAGAGCTCTTTGTCTCGCGGATCGTTACCTCTGAATCCGGCGACGTCCGAGCCGAAGTTAACGTAGTTGTATTTCGCCGATTTAAACATGTTGAACATTGCTGCGCGCAGACCTTCAAAAGTCGGATCCTGATCGCCGACCCAGCCCGCGAGACAAACGTCGCGCGGTGCAAATATAAGTCCGACGGGGAGGCCGTAGGAGTCGTAGGGGCGTGATGTTATGACCCTGTCGGGCCCGAGTCGCTCCCTCGAATAGTAGAAGAAGTCGCGATAATACATATCTTGATATTCACGTGCGGACATTTGTCCTGCGTAGCCTTGAATGTTGAGCCATGTGTATAAATAAGTTTCTCCTCCGTCGCACTTCCAAGCGTCTATGCCCAAATCTAAAAGCTGATCCATCAGGCCGTGCCACCACGCAAGCGCAGCGGGGTTGGTGTAGTCGATATAGCTGCCCGTCCCGTGCCACCAATCGAATGTTTTACAATTGTTGAGAAAATATCCCCGATCGCAGGCGTATTGGTAGTTGGGAGCCTCGACGTTGATTATGCTCGTGATCCACATAAATACGCGCACGCCGAGGGAATGGAAGTGGTCTATCATTGCTTGAGGATCGGGGTATAAGCTGGTATCCCATTCGAAGGTGTTGTATGCCGTTTCCCACGGAGCATCGATTATCGTGGCAGCAACTGGAATGTCGTGTGCCAAATAATCTTCGGCTAGCTCGATTGCGCTGTCTTGCGTCGATTCGTTATACCATACCCAGTGCTTTAAAACCCACTCTGGCCACGGCGGCGGCACAAGCGACACAGGCTCAACTATGTACCAGCCGCTCGGTTTGTTGTTTGTTCCGCCTCCATTACCGGCATTTCCGCCTTCGCCCATGCAATTCGATAGGAGCAATATCGCCCCAGCAAAAATGACGATTGAAAGGGTGTGCTTTTTTCTCATCATAGTAATAAAATGTTACTTACTACGCGTGAGCGTGTCAATTAAAGGTCTTTTAAGCATTTATTGCATGAAAGGGGGAAGTAAATGGACCGACCTCTTGAGGGAATTTTGGCGCTCGATTTATCGCAGTTCCTTTCTGGGCCGAGGTGCGCTCAGATTCTTGCGCTTTTGGGCGCGCGCGTCATAAAGGTTGAAACACCGATTGGCGACACGATGCGGCTATTGATGCGCTTGATCGGGTCCGAGCGCGCGCTGTCGGCGATGCATCAGAACAAGGAAGCAATCGTCGTGGACTGGCGCACTCCCGAAGGCGCGCAGATAATCAGGGAGCTTTCTAACCGCGCCGATGTATTTGTGGAAAATTTTGCTAAGGGCATTTTGCAAAAGTTGGGACTTGGCTACGGCGATTTGAGCCGTGAAAATCCGAGACTGATTTATGTTTCGATAACGGGCTTCGGACATACAGGGCCGCTTTGTGAGCGAACCGCGTTTGACATCATTGCTCAGGCGACCGCGGGTATTATGTGGGCGCAGGGGCATCCCGATCGGCCACCCGGAGTTTTTTTCGGCGACCTCGTATCCGGAGCGTATGCTGCGATCGGCACCATCTCGGCGCTGTGGCAGCGCGAAAAAACAGGCAGAGGTCAGCATGTGGACATTTCAATGCAGGACGTCATGTATTTTCATAACTTCTGGGCTTTGGCTGATAGAGCGAATGGCCCTGACAACGAGCAGGTGGCGAATCTCCTCGGTCGCACACTAGTCTCGTTTCTAACCGATCAAGAGCATCCGCTCCCATTCTGGAATTCGTATCGCACTATGGATGGTTATATCGTCATCGTCGCGCTCACCGATGCTCAGTGGAACAGGTTCATGGAAATAATCGGGCGGCCCGAGCTCATCGACGATGAGCGTTTCAACAGTTTGGTTACTCGGATAAGAAACGCTGATGAGGGGGTCGAAATAATCTCTGCATGGGTTTCTCAAAGGACAACCGCCGAGGTCGAAAAATTGTTGAACGAGGCTCGAATCCCGTGCGGCAAGGTGAAAAATTTTGATGAGCTGTTCGCGGACCCACAGCTTCATGCGCGAGGCATGTTGGCAAAAGCAGCCCATCCAGCTTATGGAAACGTCGATTCGTGCGGATTCCCAATTAAGATGAGCGAGTCTGACCTCAAAGTTATCTCTGGTTGCCCGCCGCTTGGACAAGACACCGAAAGAGTGCTAAAAGAATTATTAGGGTATGATGATGCGAGGATCGCTGACCTGCGAAAGCAGGGAGTGATTTAGTAGGGAGGCAAACAATGCCGCGCAGGAAGAAGGGACAACAGGAAGAGGGGATGAGGGTCATCAAGCGTTATCAGAACAGAAAACTCTACGACACCAAGGATAGCCGTTATGTCACGCTAGACGATATAGCCAGGATGATTCGCGATGGCGAGGAAGTGGCAGTGCACGATAAGCAGACGGGGCACGATTTAACCGCGCTCACGCTCGCGCAAATAATATTTGAGCAGCAGAAAAAATCTAGCGAGTTTCTGCCGCTGGTTTCTCTCAGGCGTTTGATTCAGGACGGGAGCGACAGCTTTCATGAGTTCGTAGGAAAAGGAGTGGCGACATTCCAACACTCGAAAGAGGAGCTCGAGCAGTTCTTTGGGAATATCATAAAGCGCGGCAAGAATCTCTCAGCCGATGAAGGGTTAAAGATGGTGCAGGATTTATTGCTGCAGGCTCAGAAGGGGATCGAGAACGTCGAGGATGCGTTTGAGGAGCGGGCGCGTGCGATGCTCGGCCGGCTGCGTTCTTTTACCTCGCTTCAGAAAGAAGTTGATAAATTGGAGAAGAGGATCGGCGAGCTCGAGCATCTTTTGGAAGAGGCACAGAAAAGAGCCGGACAGTGATAAATTAGTTCCGGCCCGGTCGCACCTGGTATATTTCCTCAGCAAGCGAGGCAATCATTTTTGCGCCTGTCGATTTAGGCGCGTATTCCCATATCGTCAGACCCTGGCTCTGCGCTTCGTCGATTTTGACGTTGAACCTAATTACCGTGTCTGCGAGCTTTTGACCGAAATAATCGGCGAGCTTTGTGAGTATCGCTTTGGCCATCCGTGTCGGTCGAAAAAACGTGGGCGCTACGAGGCTGATGTTAGGGTAGCTGCGATTGTATTTTTCCTTTAAGCCCTCAACCATTTCAATCACGTGGGCGCAGCTGTCGAGCGCAAGATATGTGAGCGGGATGGGGATGACAATCTCTTCCGCCGTGAGCAACACGTTTTGCGTGATGAGCCCCAAGGATGGCGGCGTGTCGAATATCATAAAATCGAAATCTGTTACCTGTTCAAGTGCTCTTGCGAGTATTTGGTCGCGGTCTGGCTCGCTCGATTGTTTCATAGAAAAGTCGTTCATGCGTCGATCTGACGAGATTGCAAAAAGATGCGCGATCCTCGTCGGATGGACGATATCGTTCGGCGACGCTTGATTCTCTATCAACACGTCTGCGATGTTGGGCCTCGACTGTTCGGCCGCAAGCCCCAAAGCTCTTGTTACCTGCCCCTGCGGGTCTGTGTCGACGATCAGAACTTTTTTATTTTTGTTCATCGCAAGGTAAGCAGCTATGTTGACAGCGAATGTGGTTTTGGAGCTGCCGCCTTTTTCATTTACAAGCGCTATTTTGCGCATGGCATTTTTCCCCTCGCCTTGCGCTATTTGCTTTTAGGTTGCTTCCCTTTTGCGCTCCCTGACGCTAATTGGTTTATGAGTTTTTCGACGCGCAATTCGATCTCGCCCACCGACTTCGATAGGGCGTTGATTCGCTCGGCGAGCCTGTCGTAGTCATCGCGCGTGGGGACGTTCATCGCGCCGAGGATGGTCTGAACGTTTTTGTCCATCTTCCCCTTGGTCTTAATCGCTAACTGGATCGCCTTTCCGAGCGCGCTCGCAAATCTGGGGTTGCTGAAGATCTCGTTGGTGATCTCTGAAACTCTTTGTTCGCCTTTGCTCTTTAACCTTTTGAAGAGCGACTCCTTTTCAGCCATGATAGAACCCCTTTTTTCGTTTCAGGTTTACTTTTAATTTCTACCGGCTTTGTGGATTCATGCGCACTTTCTGTTTTGTCGGACTCTTGCTGAGCCATCTTTTCATAAGGACAGCCACCTGGCGGCGGGCCGTCTCCCCACGGAGGTTTCGGAGGTGGCGGGACGAACTGGATTTTAGCGTGCTGCTTCAGCTCGTCAAGCATCTCTGATGTGGAGCGGGATACGCTGATGCCGAAGTCTGAATATACTCGCTTGAGCTTTTTGCTTCTGCATTTTTCGCATCGCTTTTTCTTTTGAAACAGTCTTGGCTCATCGAACATTGGCTCTGCGAATGTCGAGCGATGCCCGCATTTTTCGCATTCATATTCATACAAAGGCATGTTATCCAGCTCCTGGTTAACTCTATTATCATATTTTCTTTTGGCAAACATTTTCAAGGCGGTTTTGTGGTATAAATGCTTGTGTGTCGATGATTAAAAATGTGATCATAATCTCTACGTCCGTCTGGGCAGAGCGGGTCTGGACGAACAAGCAGCAGATTGCGACGAGGTTATCTGATCGCGGCTTCGATGTTATATACGTCGAGCCGCCCAGGCCATTCACATCTGTTTGGTCCAAAGCTCGGAGAACAAAATCGGAATATATTGAGCTCAAACCGAATCTGAAGGTTTTGACTTCGCTGCCCGTATTTCCGTTCCCTCACAAGTTTCCACCATCTGATTTTCTAAACTTTTGGATGGTGTCGAAAAAGCTGCGGGAGTTGGTGCGTGAAAAAAATTTTCAGCCGTTCATCCTCTGGATTTACACGCCGCTGGCGTGGCCGCTCGTTGGCAAACTTGGCGAGGCTGTTTCGTGCTATGACTGCGTTGACGATTATTCAGCATTCCCTGGCTCTTGGCCCAAGGTTATCAATTATTATGAACGGAAGCTTTTTGATAAAGCGAACATCGTTTTCGTTACATCGCGCGTACTGTATGAATCGAAGAGCAAACTCCATTCAAACGTTCACTACGTCCCCAACGTCGCAGACTATGAACTCTTCAGCAGGGCGCAAGATTCGCAGCTTTCAATTCCTGAGCAACTAAAAAATTTGCCGCGACCGATTTTGGGTTTTGTGGGGACTTTCAACTACAAGCTCGATGTCGGAATTCTTGAGCACTTGGCGAAGCGCGGCTATTCAATTGTCATCGTTGGCCCTGTTGCGAAGGATAAAGGCGTGCTCGCGGATTACGAGAATTTGAGGTTTGTCGGCAAAAAAGAACCAGAGGAACTTCCTAGTTTCCTGAAGGCTTTTGATGTCTGCATCATTCCTTACGTTGTGGATAAGTATACCGAGTCCGTTTTGCCGCTCAAACTCTTTGAATATTTCGCATCGGGAAAGCCTGTCGTGTCTACAATCTTCGGAGAGATGAGGGATTATAAGCATCTTGCGGAACTCGCGACAAATTCGGACGAGTTTGAGCAGGCGGTGTTGCACGCGCTTTCACAATCGCCAAATCGCGCAGAGCTTAGGATTGAAGAAGCCAAAAAACACACGTGGGATGCGCGCATAAATGCGATGCTTGAGTTGTTAGATAGAGAGCTGGAGATTAAAAAGGGTGGAGCCTAAAAGAATCCTCTGCGTGTGCACATCCGGCGTTGGGAACGCGATAATGTTCACGCCTGTTATCGCTAACATTCGATTGCGTTATCCTTACAGTCGCTTGTTTTTCGCGGGCAGCCCGACGAGCGCGCAAGTGGTCGCGGGTTCTGAGTTTGTGGATGAAGTAGTTGAATATGACATTGCCAAGCGCTGGCAGTCGCTTTTTCTAGTCCGCAGGGTTCGGCCTGACCTCGTGGCGGTTTCGTTCAGCGATCGCGGAATATTTATTTCATTTCTGAGCTGGGCTTCGGGCGCAAAAATTCGCGCAGGCTTCGTCTACAGAAATCGCGGGATTTTTTACAATCGTCCGCTCTTTATCGACAGCTTTTTTGAGAAGCACGAGGTTCAGCATAATCTCGATCTATGCAGGATACTCGGGGTTCCCATCGTTTCAGGGAAAACATTTTTCGCCGTTAGCGAACAGGATGAAGAGTTCGCTGACGACTGGCTCAAAAAGCAGGGGCTTTCTGGTCGAGCAATCGTCGGATTCCACCCTGGCTCCAACCCTAAGTATGTTCAGAAGAGATGGCCTGCTAAAAAATTCGGCGAGCTCGCGTCGATTTTTGCTAAGCAGGGGTTTTCTGTTTTAACCTTCGGCGGCACGGGTGAAGAAAAATTATTTTTTCAGATAAAGGAGATTGAACCTTCGGCAGAAAGCGCGATCGGGATCGGGCTTAAGCGCAGCGCGGCGATATTGAAAAAGTGTGCTGGATTTGTGGCTAACGATTCTGGATTCATGCACATGGCTTATACTTTAGGCGTTCCTGTGCTTGGGCTTATTGGCCCGACGCCTGAGAACAGATACGGGCCGCTTGGGATTTCATCGATAGTGACGGCTCCTATGAGCTGCAGGCCGTGCTATCGCGGACAGAAGCGAATAGATTGCGAGCACGTTAATTGCATGCAAGAAATCTCGGTTGATAGCGTGACGCGCGAATTCTTTCGATTGCTCGATAGAGCGAGGGCTTTAAGGGAGTCCAATGGACGGGCCGAGTTCGATCAAGGATAAAGCGGCAAAAGGGCTGGTCTGGAATTTTTTGGGCAAGCTGCATTTCGCTGTCGTCCGATATTTAGAATCGATCATCCTGGTGAGGCTGCTCGGCGCAACCCAGTATGCGCTTTTTTCAGCCGCTTTGAA
>Ga0315280_10010627_pt1 | contig 11499 bp, 13 predicted proteins | sample YL17G06_40_MG_FD_203697 | JGI IMG/M metagenome (GOLD analysis project Ga0315280, IMG submission 203697) | Sediment microbial communities from Yellowstone Lake, YNP, Wyoming, USA - YL17G06_40 | ecosystem: Environmental > Aquatic > Freshwater > Lake > Sediment | place: USA: Wyoming | collected... | reverse complement strand
GTGTCTGCCTGCCGAGCCTGCTTAACGCTTTCAAGTTAGCGGGCTTGTATTGTGTGCTGGTGGACGCCTTGTTTTTTCCTCTGATACGTCTGATTAAGAAAAAGATTATGGAAAGGCAGAACGAAATTCTGAGATAAAAGTATGCCTAAGAGAAAGAAGCGACCGGACATTTATGATAAATATCGCCGCATTCTTAAAATGCCCAATTTAACTAATAAAGAAATAGATGAGATTAGAAAGAGTCTAGTTTTCCTCGCCCAGATCATCTGCGAACATGTCTGGAGGAAAAAATTCTATTAAAAGCTATGGATAATGAAAAAAATGAGATAAGACGCTTAAAAAACGGAGGTTGGTTTTGGATAAATAAGAAAGTCTTGCAGCTTTTCAGCCGAAGCCTTAAGGCTTCCGGCCTCGCTGTATACAACGCCTTGGCTTCCTTTGCCAATTCCAAAAATCAGGCCTGTTTTCCAACCCAAAAAACAATAGCTGAGTTGATTGGAATGAGCAAAAGGACGGTCATAAGGAGAGTGAGGGAGCTCCAAGAGCTTGGCTTGCTTGGCGTTGAAAAGCGACGGGGCCGCTGCCTCTATCGCCTTCTTAAGCCCAAGGTGACAAAAGGGATACAGGGAGGTGACAAAAAAGACACCAGAGAGGTGACAGGAGGGAACACAAACAAGAATTATTTAATAAGAATAAATAATAACAATATCGATAATAAAAATTTCTCTTTTCTGAATTTTAAATCCTTTAAGGGATTTAAACCTAAAACCAGAGAAGAGTTATTAGCCTTGGATATAGCCAGGGAGCTAAATGACCTGAAGGCCCTCTCCCTCTATCTTTCCTATGCCAGAAGATACCCTGAATCTCTTTTAAGGAGGGTTCTCGGAGAGGTTAAGGAAATAAAACCTGAAAAAATCAAAAAAGGTCGAGCCGCTTTGTTTAACTATCTTATCAAAAAACATGCCAAAGAAACCTCTAACAATCATAGGAATTAATCCAGGGACAAGATATCTAGGAATTGCGGTCTTCCAGGGACCTGAGCTTATGGATTGGAGAATAAAGGTTCTCCGGGGGAAGTGGTCAAAAGAGAAGATGAAAAAGGTTACCGAGATTATCTCTGAGCTCATTGACCGCTACGGGCCAGGCGTGTTGGCCATAAAGAAGCTTCATGCCTCACGGAGGTCCCAAAATCTGGCCCAATTGGTAATAAAAATAAAGGAATTCTCCAGAAGAAAAGGTTTAAAAGTTTATCAATATTTCATAAAAGAGATCGAAAAATTCTTTATCGAACGCGAGAAACTGAACAAACGGAATCTAATCGACGTGATAGTGAAGTTGTATCCGATGCTTCATCATGATCTTAAGAAAGAACAAACCCATAAGAACCCTTATTATTTTCGGATGTTCGAGGCGGTGGCATTAGGCGCAGCCTGCTTTCGGAAAGCGCATGAAGCAATGGTAGCCTGAACGAGAGTCAATGCCGCCGTCTTTGACTTCAGATGCGGTCCCGAGATATCATTTCCTCGCGGAAAATATTGTCTTTCTTTGTCGCTACAAAAGGGGTAGCGCGAAGAACAAATTATCCTGAAAGAGAGTGAATCGTGACAAGATTTGGATTCAAAGAAATCAGTCCGAGCAATTGGTTAGAACCCGATGATGTCCTAAAAGGATTCGTCGGGATATCTTTTAATGGACACGTCCGTCCTCTTGTAGCAGAAGATTATCTTAACTGTATTCTCAGACCTAATCTCCACGAATCAATACCGGAGGATGTGCAGGCGCTGTTTGAAGTAGCACGTGGCGCCATGGCCTATGGCTATTTTTTCTATCCTCTCTTTACTCTTGCCATGGAGCAATTGTTCAGAGTTGCTGAAGCGGCAGTGGCATACAAGTGCGCTACTTTAGGAGTTCCAACATCGTTGAAGACCTTTAATAAGAGGATCCATTGGCTAGTTGAAAAATCAATCATTCGTCAATCAGAGCGGGAATCGTGGGACGCTGTCCGGCACTTAAGAAACATGGCGTCTCATCCAGAAAGGCAGTCTATACTTCCTCCATCCTTTGCAGCGGGCGCGTTAGAACGTATCGCCTCCCAAATCAATACCTTGTTCAACAACAAGGTACCCAAGACTGAAACAAAATAATGAGCAAATTCTCCCAGACATGAAGAGTCTGCAGGATCCTGGGAGGCCCCGCCTTAACGAGATTGATGTTGGCGATGAGGTCGGAGAGCGAAAGGCAGTAACGGTCCAGGGCTTCGTGCCTAGTACTGTCAAGAAAGCGATATGGGGCAATTTATGGTTAAGTAAAAAAGAAGGTGGCGAAGGCCATAGTTTCCCGATACCCAGAAATGAAAGTCTATCTCGCTCAAGATTGGGCTTGGAAAGAGAAATGTTCACGCGAAATATTCAAGGCCTCTGTCGGGGCGGGGGCGATCGCTTAAAAAAGTGCCAAAAAATATTGACGTATGTTTTTTTTATGATTATGATAATCTTAAATTAGAGAGTTATAAAGAATCTTAGGCACTTTCTAAAAGTTGGGTTTTTGCCTAAAAAGGCCGAAAATAAAAATATATATGAAGACATGAAAAGATTTCTATAAAGTATTCTAAATATTTTCGTTAAAGAAGGATTGCTATATTCAAATGCACGCTGTAAAATTTGAATATTCTCCTTAAAGGTGTGCTTAAATGGCTGAACGAATAGAAAGCATTAGGGAGCTGAAGCAGAAAGCTGAAGAGTGTCTTCATAGTAGTGAGACTTATATTCGTAAAAAAGTCCAATGGCTTGATGAGGGTGGTCAGCGGTATTGTATATGGCCCTTAGGGTTGGAAAAAGATAGGATTGAGGCACCTGAAGAAACATGTGCTATTGCTAGTGCCATTATAATATTGACAACTTGTGGGGGAGATGCAGCTAAAAGCGACCCACTTGTTCAAGGAGGGGCAGCTCTTCTAGAGAAATTACAGCAAGACGATGGGGGATGGCCATCTATACCACCACGATCAGGAGAACAGGAAGAGTCTTTAGTACTTGATACTTATTTTGCACTGAAAGCTCTATTAGAGGCAGGCAGAAATCAAGAATCACCTAGTGTACAAAGGGCAGTCAATTGGTTCATAGAAGCCACTAATCCTAAGGATGGGGCATGGGGTTTCTTAAGTTTTAAGTACTCTCAAAGAGATGATAACAGTTACGTTTTATCGACTTGCTATGCTATACGCGCACTTTGCTTGATTTATAAACAAACTGATAGAAGAATTCGCGATACGGTAGGAAGATCTTTACAATGGCTACGAGAAGAATGCAGAGACCCGGACGGTTCTTACGGACGCTCGAGCAAAAAAGGAGAGCATTCAGCCATTCACACTGCCTCAGCAATCATAGCCTTGAGAAACGCAGGTTGGTCGGAATATTCCTTAGAGATTAAGACTTCTATTAAGTGGTTGTTAGAAAATTTAACTGAACGTGAACATGTTTCCGACAACTACATAATTCCTCTCCGAGAGGCAGAAAAGCCTATCCGCAAGAAAAGAGACATTTATCATATAACCTTTCCTGAAGGCTACATCTTACAGGGTTTAATCAGAGGTGGGGCGTACTTACTGGATTCCAGGCTACTAGTACTTGTAAAAGAGCTGATTGATAGACAAAAAAAGGAAGCGCATTGGCAGTGTATTAATAGAGCTCCAGAACATCAGCCAATATATGCGATTATGGACGCATGTTTGGGCTTACAAGCATTCATTGAGGAGGTAGATAAAAAGAAAGATTTTCTCGATTTTGCAGAACCAATGATGAAAATGCAAGCCGATTTAGATGCTCAAATCCAAAAGATCGACTCTATGGCTTCGGATCTCAGATTAGTGAAGGATGGTATAAGCACTCTACAGAAGCGCACCGCCGTGTTGAAAAAGTTTGAGTCTTTGAAAAAGCATTTGAGGAAGTTCGCCTTCAGCTATATATTCCTCGTTAGCTTGGTAGTTTACGTATTGGCAGGCTTGTTTGGGTATCATCAGTTCGAGGACTTGAAAACCGCTGGCATCTTAGGGGTCATTATTCTTCTCGCAGCACTTGCGCAGATCTTCTTAGGAGAGCGCTCGAGGCGGAAAGAAGAAAAATGATAGGATGCTCTCCAATTGATTGATCTTCAAGATACACGCGAAGGAATTATCTCGGTTGAGAAGCTTCGTAAGAAACTAGGTGACAGATCTGCGGTGGTGCTAAAAGGAAAGCAACGATCGGTTGCGATTGGCTCGGATTTATTAATAAAGGTCAATGTCAATATCGGTGCTAATGAGAAGAAGGCCTTCGCGCAAGAGCGAATGAAAGTAAAAGTGCTTTCTCGGCTCGGATACAGACCAGATACAATGATGGATCTTAGCATTATTCGCCTGCCGAAACCAATCTATGAGATTGCTATTGGAGAATTCGGTGGTCCAGTTGGGACACTGCCACACTATCTTTGCTACCATCCCGTTAAAGGCATTGATCGTGGCCGGTTGCTAGAGGAGATCGAGAAACAAGCTGAAGCAGGCGTCAGCTGGATGACTTTACACGTCACGCCTAGAAAGGATCTCTACGAAAAAGCTAAAAAGATTAGGCAAATCCCCTGTGCTTCTCGTGGAGGAGGTATTGTAATCAAAGACATGTACATCAATAAGAGGAGCGAAAGCGTTATATCTTGGGCCTGCGTCATAAAAGTGGGGTAAATCATGCAACTCGGGACTCCCAGTAGTCTTCGAACCTGTTGGATTTCATCACGCATCGCAAGGCGATGATGGCGTTAGCGCCCCGGACGGTCCATTCCATTCCTGATTGCTTGAGCCGCTGGCCGATGACGGTTTTGCACCCAGCTTCGACGACGCCCGAGCCGACGAATAATCCTTCCGCTCGGAACTTGGCATAGCGCATCCGTTGCTTGTTCTTGTCGAGGTATTGGATTTCAACCTCCGCGGTCTTCTTCAGTTCGGGATCATCGGGGAGATATTGGCGGGCTTGGAGGATGATTTTTTCGACCCTGCCCCCATCCAAGTCCTCCCACCAGCGCTGACGCTGTCGTTCCATCCGTTTATCGTCCGATCCGAAAAGAATCCGGCATAAGCCCGAGATGTGTTCCCGGGCGTGGTAGAGGTCGATGATCGAGATGGCTTGAGGGAAGTGCATCTCGGCCAGATTCTTCACCCACTCCGCCCCGTCCCCCAGGACAACCACCCTCCGGGCCCGCGCCAGGCCCCGCCGCCACGCTTCCCCATAAATCCGCCAGCCGAACGCTTCGGCCGTCTCGATCGCCCCGACGAAGTTCGTCGTCTCCGGATCCCGGATCGGATAACCCTCCTCGTCGACCGTCGTCTGGGTAAAAACGCACCCGAGCTTAGCCTCCCGGGTTTTGGCCGGACCTTCGGCTTGCTTGCCCTTGACCCCGACCAGCTCCCCCCGCGTCATCGGCACTCCCGTCCCATCGTAGCTGACGTACATCAAGGGAATGTCCTTCTCGGGTTCCGGCCCGTCCTCCGCCAGCGTCCGTTGCCGTTCCTCCTGGCTCCAGGTGTCTATCTCCTGGCCGATTCGTTCCGCCACCCGCTCGACGTCCTTGGCACTGACCTCAAGTCCGGCATAGATGCGGAGGTCGTCGCGTCCGTCTTTGAACGTCGATTGGCTGCCGGCCCGAGCCATCATCCGGCGCAATCCCGGGGAACGCGTCGTTCCGACCACGTCCAAGGCCTCATCGCCCGGATAACGCGTCGCCCGACACGCCGGACACTGAAACATCGACCGCTCATAGGCCACCGGCCCCAGGATCGTCCGAAGCTCCTTGCTCCGCACCCCCTGGCTTTCCATGCGCCGGCCACAACAGCAAAGAACCTTCTCCTCCCTTCTGCCCGATCCCTGCTCGGCCAACATCCTGGCCAGGATCTTGGCCCCACAGGCCAACACCGCCACCCGCAAGGCCGACTCCATGGCCTCCAGGTCGACCTTCCCCGACTTGGCCACCGTCTCCAGAAGCCGCTTTACTTCCCGGTCTTGCTCAACCCCGATTTCAAGCGTTTTTTTTCCTGCTCTGTCGTCCGTTTCAGCGCTCCCATCTGCGAGGTGACCTCAATGTACTCCCCACAGAGAGCCTGAAAACGTTTGTAGGCGGCCACCTCGGCCCGAGCTTGTTCGACCGCCTCGGCCGAGGTCAATCGTTGACTGACAGTCTTCCCTTCTTCCGATCGAGTCCAGACATAATAGGGACCCTGGCGGGTCAGTTCCTTGGACTCTTTGCGTCGGATGTGAAAAAACTGTTCGTTGACTGTTCCTCGCCGCATCGAGTCGATCGACCGGATCTCTTCGAGGATAGCGAGACGGCGCGCTTCGAGTTGCTGGATGTCCATCGGAGCCTCCTAATTGTAGCGATATAGCTACAATATCACAGCCTCCGACAGATGTCAAGTCCCCATCCCCACTTCTATGACGCAGGCCCTTATATCTTTGTGCTTTAACGACATCCTTAATATAATGCTAAGATATAAAGTCACGCTAAGTATAGGTACAGCCTTCCGTCCTGGCACAACGATCGATGCTTTAGATAAAATTCACCTGACTGAAATCTCGCTTCAAGGAGATTATATTAGGGCCGCACGTAAGAAGGGCGTCCAAGTAATGATGGAAGGTGTCGGTCATATAACACTCGATAAACTGCAAGAATATGTGCGTATAATTAGATCAAATTATAACATTCCCTATGTACCTTTAGGTCCTATACCTACAGATGTTGTGGGAGATCAAGACCACATCGCTGCAGCAATAGGAGCCGCCTACATGTCTATGCTTGGCGGAGCTCACATGATTAACGCCATAACGCCTGAAGAACATACTGGAAACGTTCCATCTCTTGATTCTATTGTTGAAGGTCTAAAAGCAGCTAGAGTAGCCGCTCACATTGTTAATATAAGCAGATTTCCTCAACTCAACGTTGCTGACAGAGCGGTCGTAGACAAGCGCCGTAAAAACTATACGTGTGTAATAGATGGTGGGCTCTTTACAGAATCAGCTAAGACGCATTTCGAGATGGGCTGTAAACGATGCCGTCACGAGTGCCCCTTAGTAATTAATTACACACTGAGGAAAGTGTAAGGCTAATACTTAAACGATGAAAAACATCTAAATGGGAGGCAAAATGTTAGCATTCGAATATTATCAACCTACAAAGATCATATTTGGACAAGGCTGTTTTAAACGATTAGGAGAAGTTGTACAGTCTCATGGCAGGAAAGCACTGCTTGTCATTGGCCAAAGAGCTCTGCGAAAGCTTGGAATTTTGGATAAAGCAGTCGAATTAATTGAAAAACATGTAGCGACCATCTCGATTTGTGAAGGAATTAAGCCAAATCCTACCTCTCAATCGGTCACTGCTTGTGCTGAAAAAGTTAAAACTGAAGGAATTGACGTAATCGTATCTATAGGTGGGGGAAGCGTAATGGATGCTGCACGGGCCATCTCCCTTGCTTTGACGCACCCAGGGAATTTCTGGGAATACAGGCTGACTGGGAACAAAGGCATTACTAAAATTGAAAACAAGTTAATACCCGTGATTACAGTTCCAACGACAGCCGGGACGGGAAGTGAAATTTCTCCAGCAGCTATTATTTCTGGGGGATCATCCAAAGAGGTTATCGTTAGCTCTTATATGTTTCCCAAAGTAGCCTTAGTCGATCCAGAATTGACTTTCAGCTTACCTCAAGATCTAACTGCTCAGATTGGACTTGATGCTTTGGTTCAATCGATAGAAGCTTTTGTATCAAAGAACGCAAATCCCGTTTCAGATCTTTATGCGCAAGAGTCTATCAGATTGGCTTTTGAAAATATTATAAAGGCCGTCTCACACGGCTCCGACGTTCTTTCTAGAAGCAATATGTTGCTAGCGGGACTCTTAAGTTCAAAGGCTATTAATCTAGCAGGAGTTGGGGCAGTCCATGCATTATCAGATCCGCTTAGTGGCCGATACAATATAAGCCATGGTTTGGCTCTAAGTTTAATCCTCCCAGAAGTTGTAGAGCATAACCTCGATTCAAATTTTGAAAAATACGCCCGCCTTGGAAAATTACTAGGAGAAGACACTGATAGGATGACTTCAAAAAAGGCAGCTCAAAAGACGCTTGAGGCTATAGAAAAGCTTCTGGTCGAGCTAGGGTTAACAAAGAGGTTACGGGATTTTGGTATTACAGAAAGCGATATAGAGATCTTCGCGCCGGAGGCTATAAACCCTGACATAGGGTGCAATCCGAAGGAACTTAATATTGAAGACATAAAAGATATTTACAGAAAGGCTCTATGAAAAACTCATTTAGTTGGAAGCAACAGTTGTAATATTATATGAGCCCTCGATGCCATTAGGGCGCACAAAGGGCTAAAAGCCAGAAGGCTAAAATTAAATACCTGAAGGCCAAAGACAGTTGAGATTCAGAACAGGGAGATTATGAAATTCGGACTTACGCTAGCATATATTTATAATACAAATCTCAAGAACTTGGATTGTCAAACTGGTACTGATTCAGCAATTGGATATTATTATCGACTAGTAAGAAGAGGTCTCTGCCTTGTTCCTGATGGAAGCAGAATATTTTCTACAATGACTGTATAGGAAAATCTAAAAATGGGAGCATTTACTGTGCCCAGAAACGAGAATTCATTAATTAAAGAAAGAAGGGGAAAAGTATTTGAGTTATTCCCTATTCTTAAAGAAAGAAGGAGGCAAAAAGCAGGCACTCTCTCAAGCGGTGAACAGCAGATGCTTGCCATAGGCAGGGCGTTGATGCTGGAGCCGACGCTTCTTTTATTGGATGAACCTTCCTTGGGCCTTTCACCAAATTATGTGGAGGCGGTTTTTGAGAAGTTGGTCGAGATAAACAAGGATGGGACCTCTATCCTTCTTGTTGAACAAAATGCCTTTAAAGCACTTGAGATATGCCACAGAGGATATGTTTTTGAAATAGGCAAAATTGCTATTGGAGGAGAAAAAGAAGACCTTATAAAGAAATGAAGAAATTAAGAGAGTCTTGCTTGGAGAATAAAAATTAATTATACGAAGGGATTAATTTTTTGATTAAATGTGGAAGACACCCTATACCTGGTTCGCTTATAATCCTAAATTGGAAAGATATCCGAACCCATTTCGGATATGAAATGGCGGTTCAAGTTAAAACAAGGATGGAAATGGAAGGTTTAAAATCATGAAATTAGAGTTTGAAAGTGCATTAAAAAGAATAGTTGCTGAAGATTTAAGAGGAAATAATCCCGTGCCTGATATATTGGGCTTTTTACATCTGAGGCATCTATTTGGTTCCGATTTTTTTTCGCGATTAAAAGCTTTATTAAGGGAGTATAAAGAAAAAAAGGGAATTCCGGGGTCATTATTAAAGATAGATGTGCCAAAAGCAAATTTTACTATTAGACCAATGGCGAGACCAATTACAGAAGATTGGTTAATATACGAATCAATTATTGATTATCTTTCTAAGAGAATATTGAATAAGAATAAGAAAATATGCAAAAGGAGTTTTAGCATTTTGAATTTTAAAACCCTAAAGGGTAAAAGAACAGATGCTTGGTTAAAATATGATGAAATGTCCAGAGATTTTTATAAGAAGAAGTATGGATTTGCTGTCACTACTGATATAACAGGATATTATGAAAACATTAATTTAGATGAATTAAGGAAGAGGATTATTGATTATTTAATAGGGGATAATGATGGAGAAAAGATGACAGAAGTTCTTTTTATCCTATTAAAAAAATGGAGTGATGAACGTGTATCTGGATACGGTTTACCTCAGGGTCCTTCAGCCTCATCGTTTCTTGCAGATATCTACCTAGATTATATAGATAGAAGAATGGAGAAATATAAAGGATACATTCGTTATATGGATGATATTAGAATATTTTGCGAAAAAGAGATCAAAGCTAAGATATCCTTAAAAGACCTGACAATAGCATTGAGGGAGCTAAAGCTTAATATAAACGCTAAAAAGACAGCTATACTATCTGGTAAAGAGATAGAAGAAAAACTTTTTGATCCCTACAAACTACAACTTAATACTATAGAAACGATAATGAAGTCTAGAAATGGAAAATTGATAGAGGAAGCTGTTATTCCTTCACTAATGAATCTTATTGAGATTGCCTTTTCTTCAAACGATGCATTTGAAAAGACACATTTGAATTTTGCCTTATATCGATTAGGTATTTTACATAATAGTGGCATAAATTTCGATAAAACAAGGGTGATAAAAAATATTCAAGAGAATTTTGTGTCAAAACCCCATCATACTGGATTGTTTTGTGATTTTCTCTCATTATTCCCAAACGTTGGAAGAATACCTAAATTCTTAATATCTTTCTTAAAATCAAAAAACAATATTTATGAATGGCAAGAACTAAAAGTATTGCAATCCCTCCTCAGATTTAACTTTAAAGCAAATCAGTCAGATATTGATTTTTTTCTTAATTCTGCTCAAAATTCTAACAAAAACTTTGCTATTCGCGCATTTTACTTTTTGTTGGCGGGCAAACATGGAAGCAATAGAGACAGAAACTTAATAATTGATAGTTATGACATCTTACCTAACATTTATACCAAGATGGCAGTAATTTTATCAGTTCAAGAATTAGGGGTGCCAACCCGTAATGATTTTTATGCACGTATTAAACGAAGTGAAAAGAATGAGGATATCAATCGATTTGTTGAGTATGTGAAGTCTCTATCGAGACATGTCTATTTCTTAACAACCGAAAGACCTAAAATAGAAACTTATAAGGAGTTTGAAAAACCATTCTATGAATCCATTTAATTTTCTAAATTCAAGAAAAGTTACGGAGAATATGGATTTTAAATCTTTAAAGGAATTCTTCAATTTTGAGATGATAAAATGAAATGAAAACGCCACTTCATATAACACGGGCTATACGGCTTGGGCTAAAGCCCTCGCCCAAATTTGCTCCCTTTGGTCGCAAACTTCGTATAGCCCGAAGACGTTAGGCGACGTTTTCAACTACAAACCCTGGCTTCTCGGCTCAATCTGCCGCTCGGCCGTCCAAGCCCTCCTCAAGTACTTCCATACAGTCACAGGTGCAAAGCTTATTCCCGGTGTCGTGGCCTGCATCCAGACGTTCAGTGAGAGGAATAATATTCCCCAAAAACTGGACAGCAGGTTAAAGTGCATTTGAGGCTATCAAACCAGATGGGATTTAAGAAGTATTTTTAAAATAAAGATCGCTTTCCATAAACCAAGGCTCTTTATCTGTTAAACTTGACACGGAACTAATTACTTCCTTATACTTTACTAGGGGCAATAAATATTGAGGCCTTTTTGGAATCCCGATAACGAATTCATTCTTTGCAGGACCAAGATATCAATCTCTCTTTTTAGAGAGATTTTGTATATTTAAAGGAGGTTAACTATGGGAGTCACGCTTCAAGACGAAAAAATTATTGATCGTTGGTCAATGCTGATCGAGG
>Ga0315280_10010626_pt1 | contig 11499 bp, 11 predicted proteins | sample YL17G06_40_MG_FD_203697 | JGI IMG/M metagenome (GOLD analysis project Ga0315280, IMG submission 203697) | Sediment microbial communities from Yellowstone Lake, YNP, Wyoming, USA - YL17G06_40 | ecosystem: Environmental > Aquatic > Freshwater > Lake > Sediment | place: USA: Wyoming | collected... | reverse complement strand
TACGAGAAGCGGACGGTCTGTCCGTGCCGCCGTGGCATTGCCACAATACGTGATCGCGTCCAAGCTCGGCATATCAGACTGGAAGAACATCTACGATGTGGGAGTGCTACACAAGAAAACCACAGTAAGCGAGCTCGCTCAGGTGATAGAATCGTCTGATAACTGGAAAGAACTGGTAAGACGAAAGATCGTTAGGTTCAAACAGGAAGCGGAGGGCAAGATACAAGGCACCGCCTACACCCTTCTTAATGTGAGAGGCCTCAACAAGAGCTATGTTGAATTCCTCGCCGAATTGCAGAAACGGCTCACTTAAACCCTAACGCTTCACGGGTACATTGCTCGTCGACGTGACGGAACTGACAAGATCGTCAGCTTGCGCAACGAGACGTAGCATTCGGAGTTTGCACTGGAATACTCGTTCAATCTCGATTTCCTCCAAGACGTATGAGGTCGCGGGTAGATCCCTGTGTCAGACCCTGGAATCTAGAAAAGACGTATTCTGAGCGACTGAGATGCTGACCAGCGGCTCCGACTGCTCGGGAAAGCTTATTGGTGACTATACGCTGTATATACACTCGTTCGGAGGTTGGCCCTGTTGGCTGTGATCACGGTTCGCGTTCCTGACCGTTTGAAGCGGGAGATGCGCAAGGTCAGGTCGGTCAATTGGTCGGCGCTCCTGAGAGGCGCCATCCAGACACGGATCGAACTAGAGCGACGTGCGACGGGAAGGGATTGGGAACGAGTGCGCGAAGCCGGCGTGCGGGCTGATGCGATCTACCGGGAGATGGCGTCGAAGTATGGATACATCGATTTCAACAGCGCGGAGACGATTCGATATTGGAGAGAAGTGAGATCCCGCGGTATGTCCCAGACGCCTCCGTCGCGGTAAAGTGGTTCATCGAAGAGGAAGACAGTCGTTCCGCCCGACGGTTGAGAGAGCTCTTCCAACAGGGAACGATCGACCTAGATGCTCCCTCCTTGCTCACCTATGAAGTCGCGTCAGCCCTAAGATTTCATCCAGTAGCAAGATTCACGCCAAGACAACTCCGCGGGGTGATAGAATCGCTTGAAGGCCTCCAGATAACCCGGGAGCCGAGCGACCGCGAGTGGGCAACCGCCTTCACGCTATCTCTTGAAAATCCAATATCCATCTACGATGCAGTCTATGTTGCTTTTGCCGTCCACGGTCACTCACAGATGGTCACGGCAGACAGAATTCTGACGACACGACTGAAATCCGCCGAGACAAAACAGAGGGCGATCAAGCTGTCCGACTTCGCTCTGTGAATGACAAGCCAGGAACGAGTTTCATCCATCAAGGGAGAACAGCATTTGCATGATGAGATCAGCGTAACTCCTGTATCGCCGCCCGGAGCGCTTCGTAGACTTCCAGTCGCATGTGGAGTCCGGTTTCTGCCAGCTTTTGAAGCATGAGCAATGCCTCGCTCGGGGCTACTGCCTTAGCCCTAACTGCCCTGAGGAGGAGCGATGTCGTCCACAGGCACTCGACTCCTAGAGAATTGGCTGATAAGATTACCATTCTATCATTGGTGACTAGCGTGGTTCTTGACTTCAGGGCTAGCACTATTGCCTTCGCGTCTCCCTCATGGATGGGCTCGTTCCGTGCCAGACGTGCTGCGCGTTCAAGATCGCGGGGTTCAAGCTTCGCGACTTTGATCCATCCTTCTTCGATGGCCTGCTCGACAGCGGACACTCCAGGCTTCCCTAGTGCCCTGCCGTCCTCGACGACCTCTCTATGGGTGGACTCCGTTATCGATACGGAGCCGAATAGTTTCTTCAGCAGGTCGATCTTTCCGATCCTTGAGAGGTGGATGAGAGGGCCTGAGTCGCATACTGTCACTCACTTTCCTCTCTTTAGAGCCTCCACGTCGGCCCTCAAATCAGAGAGCGTATAGTCGAGCGGGATGGCTTCCTTCTCAACTCGGTCGAGCAACTCAAGGTAACGTATTCCCGCAAACTTGGCCGCGGCTCTCATACTCGCCTTCCGTTCCCGTATCATCTCTAGAGCCTTTCTCAGTTTCCACTCTCCAATTGCCTCAGCCAATAGTCTGCGAATGACCTCGGCGCGGTCGGTCCTCTCCTCACCCTCGATCCTCTTCAAATCCTTGAGGAGGCTTTCCGGGACACGCGCGGTTATGGTCTCCAAATCTCTACTCCAAACAAGCAATGTTTACAAAAACATATAAACGTAATCGTTGGGCCAAGCCGAGTCTCCTACAGAGCGATCTGCGCCTCCAAGCGGTTAGGCTGCTGATGCGTCTTGAGGAATCCGGTCCGAAGAAACAGGCTGAGCTCGCGGAAGAGTTGGGCTTGGAAGAATACGCGATGAGTAGACTACTCGCGAAGTTGGAGCTTCACCGATACATTACACGGCGACGAGAAGGAACAGACAAGATCGTTAGTCTCTGGAAGAAAGAATAGTGAAGGTGCAATTGAGCGCATTTCTCGCCCATTCTGTTAGCCATAGCGCAATTATGCGCCGATATGTCATTTTCAGCGCGAATTTGAGCCCTCATTCAGGCGATTGGGGGGGTGGGTCGCGGCCCGCCCTTTTTTCGATTAGCGGTGCAATATTGCAACAGTCCGAACGTTGCTAGCCGCGGTAGTCAGATCAATGGTTCGTTTCCCTGTCTATTCTTCTCGTTAGGCATAGAAACGTTGAAGCGGAAAGGATTGCCACCACCACATCTTCCACAGAGTCTATGGGCTCCCCTCAGCCAATACCCCTCGTGGAGTTCCCACGCTATCCCTGCAAGCAGAACTCCCGTGTGTTAATTCGTAGGCGAGAGTTATGGCGCTAGAGGATTTGGATAGTTGTGAGGATCTGTCAGGAGGGGAAACAAAGCGCGGAAAGCACCATTCAGAGTTGCCAAGAACACGACCCCAATGACCATCGCCACGACAACCCGGGTGCTTCGAGATCGGGGCAGTTTGGCCAATCCGACTTCGACCGCTGATTTCACCAACAGGAGCCCTGCGGCGGCGGGGATCTGGAAAGCAGTCAGGAACATCGCTCGAAATATCTGTGTCTCGCCACGCACGGGAAGAAGTGGATTATAGCCCATTGGCGCAGCCGCCATATTGGTGATGCTAGCGGCCACCAGCCAGGTAAGAACGATGGCGCTGAACCTATCGCGTCTGCGAGCTAGAAGAACCACGCCCAGAATTGAGAGAACCAGTAATACCGGGTGGAGGAACTGGCTCCAGATTTGCGAAAAGAAGACCACAATGTCCCAGCTTCCAAACCCGAAATACTTGCTGCCAAGAGACTTCTCTATCAACGAAAATGCCTGAGCTACCCTCCAGCCCTGGGTTTTCGAGAGGACGCCTAAACTCAACGTCAAGGCGATTCCGTTGAACAGAATTACGACCATGATAGACACGACATCATGAAGGACCCGTTTCAGCCGAAGCATCACCGCGGCGAATGGGTAGGCGATCAGCCCCACCATCATCGCGATCCAAGTCCACGGGTGAATGAACAAGACAGCAACAGATCCAACACCCAAGCCAATGGTAGACAAAGCATGCCCGCCGAGACCACGATTTTCCTTGATCGCAAGCAAGGCTAACGAAAGAATCCACACAATTAATGCAACCCATTCGGCGACCGTGCCCGTGTAAATGCCAGCCGCGGTGGGCGCTGAAACCGTCGCCATCAAGGCACTGAAAGACGCAAGCGTTCTGTCCCCCGAGCCCACCAAGACCATGAGGAAGATCGCTCCGCCGAACGCCAGGATCAGGCCCACATATGCGAATCGAAGAAGTGATTCAACCCCTAATCCCAAGAAGCTACTAACAACCGCAATTCCCAAGACGACGAGAGGATGCCGCTCTCTGGCGGCGGCAGCTAGCCAAGAAGCTGATGAAACGACTCTTTCCGCGGGCAGCGCATTTCTCCAGTAGATGTCAGTCCCGACCAAGGGATACGTGGGATCATGAAAGTACGCATAGTAGCCGACGAAAATAGCCAAGAGGATGTAGCCCGCGGTCGCTAGGATCCAAATCTTGTCGTGGCTTGCGCTGATATTCTCGCTAATCATCACGCCGTCGCTTGGACGCATCGATTTTCGGGTCATCTTCGTGACGAACGGAGCCCAGATCCAAGAGAAGAGGAATGCGGCATACAGGAATGGAATGAGTGGAAAAGCGGTGTACCACAACTGCAGTTCGAGCAATTCCCAGGATTTGGCTACCGCAATGCCCGGTTGAAATGCCGACAGGACATGGTACAACAAGGATCCCGCCTCGGCTGGAAGGACCATCAATGACAAGACTAGCAGGAGGACAGCCGCGAAACGTTGTTGAGCGGGTCGGTTTGTCGCCTTCGTTGTTGCGAATGCTGCAAGAGCGCATCCGGCTAGGGTTGCGAGAGCCCCGACAGTTGCGAACTGCCGCCCAGCGATGTCGAGAATCGTAAGGGCTCCCAGAGCGATTCCGGACCAAATGGAGAGGATCGAAAGCAAGAGCGAAACGGACCGCCGCTGGCTTCCTATCGCGACGAGTACGATAGCTGCAGCGGAAGATGCAAGCCACACGACCGGGTCGAGATCCCGGCCTGTGTAGATCAAGAAGATAGTCATTCTGTAGTACAAGTAGTAAGGAATCTGCAAACCGTTGATCAGGATGACCCAGCTGAAGAACACGGCCACGGCGATCGCTGCGGGCACAGAAATGGCGAGCAGAACCTCGAGCGAAGAGCCCCGTGCTGGAACCGTCGTCGTCATGCTGTCTCTAGAAGTCATGGCAACAGCCAGGCTAGTGATATACGGGCATCGAATTTGAACTTGTGAGTGTGTTGTGGCTCTCCAAAACCGAGACTCGCTGTTCTAGAACAATCGGGTGGAAGTTTAGGAGACCATCATCGGCTCTCAAAGACATTGGACTATTGCTCGTGGCATTCAGGGGAGTTGCTGGTGCCCCTTTCCTCTGTGGAAGATGTCTGTGATGTAGACTATCCCTGCGGCCACCGCGTAGGTCACTCGATAGTCACCGATTCTCAGTCGGCACAGATCTCCTCTACCCTTGATCCCCATCAATCTCACTGTGTCAGCGACAGGCCTTGATTGATGCGGGTTCGCTTCGGGTGCGCGTAGTCCACGTCAGGTTTCGCATTTGCCTAAGTTATGCGCTCGGTCTTTCATGCCTTAGGATCTTCACAAGCTCTCTGGGTGAAAGGATTCTTGTTTGTTGATACCGTTTGAGTGAGAGGAGGTCTCGGTCGCCGCTGACTATGTAGTCGCTGTGGCCTGAATGGGCGCATTCGATGACCTTTGCATCTTCTCTGTCCCTGACCAGTTTGCCAGGCAGCTTTCTTGGCGTTACGATGTCCGAGAGCTCGTTGAGCCTGAGAACGTAGTCTCTTGTGAGCTCCGGATCTACCTTGAACTTCTTCTCGAGAACTCTGATCAGCTCATCGATGATCTCCATGGAGAGGACAAACTGCAGACGTCCCTCTACTGCAGCCTCAAGGACAGCTCGTTCATTGCCGTAATAGAAGAGAGCCGAGATTAGGACGTTTGTGTCCGGCGTGACTCGAATCAACGTCCGCGCCTAGTCTCTTTCACGGCCTTGAGGATCTGTTGCCTGGTGATGTGTCCTCTTTCGGCAAATTTCTCGCCACGCTCGAAGAGTTCTTTCCAGCTTGGCAGAGCTAGCTTCTTGAGCATGACCAAACCCTTTGTTCCGCCGACTAACATGAAGTCGCCTTCGGAGATTCCGTAGGCTTCTCGTATCTCCTCAGGTATGGTGACCTGCCCCTTCCTCGTAACCTTGGTAAGCTTCGGATAGTCCATGCGGGCCACGGTACTACAGTACTACCCGTTTCAAAGATAAAAACTTGAGCGTGGAACCCTGGCCACTCATCAAGCCTCTCCGCCGCTGTTGCTTTGACGAGCTGTATGACCCGTGTGAAAGTCGACGTTCGAGTGGCGGTCGAACCCGCCTACGTGGCATCAGAGCCAATGCTCGTCGCGTCCGTCCTCCTGCACGGCTCGCGATGAATAGGCTTCTCAGAAAACCGGAGCTTCACCATTACATCATCAGAAGGCAGGAAGGAACTGACAAGATCGTCAGCTTGCGAGAGGACAATTAGGACTCAGCATCAGGGGATGTGCTGTTCCTAGGCGCTCGTTCACTTTCCGCTTCTTAGCAGCGGCCATGGCACAGTGGAGGAGCTCCGTTTCAGGTCTTTCAGCCTAAAAAAGGCTGATTTCGAGCGAATTCGACTATTTCAGCCCGAATCTGCCGTAATCTCAACCTGCAATGAGGGGGGAGGGGGCCGCTTGACTCCAACCCAATAGCGGTGCAATACTGCAAGAACTCAAACAGACCTATTCCTATTCATCGGAAACGCATCCTCAACATGTCCTCCCAATCGTCACGTTCCTTCCCTCGGTTAGGTTACACCATGTTTAGTCTCGTGGGACTAGGTCCGGAAGAACCAGATGTAGTTTGGTCCATAGAAGCCACTTACGCTGCATCCTGTTATTCTTGGCTGTCCTGACGGTTCTTCTTGTTCCAACTCTCGCAAGCCCGGTCCATCAAGTTCACGCGGCTTCCTCGCCTGATCTAACGGTTGATAGCATGTGGCTCGAGGAGAGCTCAAGCCCCGGTCAGGCTGTCGCGCAGGTGGCGTCTGGCGAGCAATTCTTGATCGTCGCGTCCGTAAAGAACGTCGGAACTGCGACCGCATCTGGGTTCTATCTCGATGTGTATTATGATAGTGACTATGGGCGGGGAGGTCCAGACACCATAGCCCCCGGAGAGGTCCAGGTCTGGTATGTAGGTTCGCTTACAGCTCAAGCAGGCGTGCACACTACCAAGTGGATCGTGGATCCCGATAACCAAATAGTCGAGCTGAATGAAAGTGACAATGAGAAAGATTACACGTTCACGATCGGATCACAGACCACAACTACCACAGCGACAACCACTACTACCTCTAATTCAACAGTCACCTCAACAACTCAAACAACCACCACGACGACAAGTTCAACCAGCACAACCTTGTCCCCGGCCGCCGTATCAATTACCGTAACTGCCAACCCATCCGGCTCAATAGTTGTCGACGGCACAACCTACACGTCGCCACAGACGTTCACCTGGATTCCAGGAAGCTCTCACACAATCGCCGCCAACTCCCCAGTCTCAAGCGCTCCAGGAACCCAATATGTCTGGACATCTTGGGCTGACGGAGGAGATCAATTGCGCACGATCACGACGCCCTCGTCTCCCACCACCTACACAGCCAACTATCAAACCCAGTATCAGGTCACATATTCACAGACCGGCTGCAGTCTACCTGTCTCTATGCCCACAACTGAGTGGGTCAACGGTGGCGGCTCAGCCGTAGGCGTGTTTCCGTCAACGGTCATCTCCGATGACGGCAAGACACAGTGCCTACTCCAAAACGCTTCTCCTCCTGGTCCAATAGACGCGCCCGCCGCACTCGCTGCAACATACAAGACTCAGTACTACCTTACGGTCACGTCGAGTTATGGCAATCCGACCGGTCAGGGATGGTATGATGCTGGCTCCACCGCAACATTCGCTGTGACCAGTCCCGCCAGTGGCGGAGTTGGAACGCAATATGCCTTCACAGGCTGGGTCAGCAGTGGCACAGGCGGCTATACGGGAGCTGATGCTTCGCACTCCTTTACTCTTAACAGTCCGATTACTGAGACCGCCTCTTGGAAGACTCAATGGGAGGTCACGTTCGCCGTGAACCCGTCTGGAGGTGGCGCTATTACTGTCAGCGGTCAGTCTTCTGCCACGGCTTGGTACGACGATGGCGCTGTCATCAACATTCAGGCTAGCTCTAACATTGGTTATGCTTTCTCATCGTGGTCCAGCGATACAGCATCGATAGTCTTCGCCAACTCATCCGCGTCGACGACAGTCACAATACATGGCGCTGGAACAATAACCGTCAGCTTCGCCCTCGCGGATACTACAGCGCCCGTGATTACGCCCGCGGTTACTCCAACCGCTAACAGTAACGGCTGGAATAATGTGCCTGTCACGGTCACCTGGTCCGTCTCGGACCCTGAATCCGGAATCGCTTCATCAGACGGATGCGCGACGACAACCCTCAACAATGAAACTCCGCTAGAGGGAACCACGCTAACCTGCACTGTCACCAATAATGCGGGCTTGTCGAACTCAGCCTCGGTGACAGTGAAGATCGACCTCACCGCTCCAACGCTAACGTTGCCATCGCCTACCGTGGAAGCCACCGGTCCGAGCGGAGCCACAGTCCCCTACGATGCGAGCGCTTCAGACTCGCTATCCGGTCTCGACACGTTCTCCTGCACTCCGCCTTCAGGTTCCACATTCCCGATAGCGGCGACCGCGGCGTCTTGTTCTGCGACCGACAAGGCTGGTAACGCTGCGACTAGTATCTTCACGGTAACCGTTCTAAGCGTTCAGGACAAGACGGCTCCAGTCGTGACTGTTCCAGCCGACATTACCGTTGATGCCACTGGTCCTACTGGAGCAGTTGTTACGTTCACTGCTTCCGCGTCAGATGCTGTGGATGGTTCCTTAGCGCCCACCTGTACGCCTTCATCTGGTTCCATGTTCGCGTTGGGTTCAACGAAGGTGACGTGTTCTGTTGCAGACAAGGCGGGTAACACTGGTTCTGCTTCATTCAACGTCACGGTTGTCGACAAGACTCCTCCAACCTTGAAGATTCCGGCAGATATGACTGTGCAAGCCACAAGTCCTGGAGCGGTTGTCACATTTTCAGCTTCTGCTTCGGATCTCGTGGATGGTTCTGTGCCTGTTACCTGCACTCCAGCCTCAGGTTCCACCTTCCCGGTAGGTACAACTACGGTGGCTTGCTCTGCGACGGATAAGGCCGGCAACCCTGCGTCAGCATCATTCAAGGTGACTGTCACCTCAACTTCAACAGTAGCTGTCACTGTCAAGCTGCTGAGTAGCAACGGGAATGGGCTCAGCGGCGGCGTAGTGCAATGCTACAGCGGCGGTTGGAAGTCTTTCGGTATCACAGGCAGCGATGGAACAGTCAGCATGGCGCTAACGCCTGGCACCTACACATTCCAGATCAGCTATGCTGGTGCAAGCCAACAGAAGAACCAGAACGTAGCCAGTAATCCTAACGTGACCTTCCAGACAACACTGGTCACTGTGAAGCTCCTTGCCTCGAATGGCAGTGCGGAGTTGGCTGGTACGGCCCAGTACTATGCGGGTGGGTGGAAGACTTTCGGCGTGAGCACAACAACCGTCGCGATGGAACTGCTACCACTCACTTACACATTCCAGGTCTCTTGGGCTGGTGCGAGTCAACAGAAGAGCCAGAACGTCGGCACGAATCCCAACGTAATCTTCCAGACAACGCTAGTCACAATGAAGCTTCTTGCCCATGACGGCGTTACAGTGTTGAGTGGAGGAGCCCAATATTACGCTGGCGCCTGGAAGATGTTCGGCGTGGGCACAACGACCGCCACTATGGAGTTGCTCCCGCTCACTTACACGTTCAAGATCTCTTATGCTGGTGCGAGCCTGCAGAAGAGCCAGAATGTGGGCACGAATCCGACTGTGGTCTTCCAGACGACACTGGTTACAATGAAACTTCTCTCCTCTACCAACACAGAGTTGGGTGGAGGAGCTCAATACTATGCAGGCGGGTGGAAGACGTTCGGTGGAGGCACAACAACCACCACTATGGAACTGCTCCCGCTCACCTACTCGTTCCAGGTCACCTATGCTGGTTCAAGTCAGCAGAAGAGTCAGAACGTAGCCTCTAACCCTAACGTCGTGTTCCAGACGACTATAGTTACAGCGAAACTCCTCTCATCTACCGGTGGCGAGTTAAGCGGCGGTGTCCAGTACTATGCTGGCGGTTGGAAGACCTTGGGCGGCGGCACAACAACCGCAAGCATGGAGTTGCTCCCGATCACTTACACGTTCAAGATCTCGTATGGTGGTGCGAGTCAACAGAAGAGCCAGAACGTAGCCACGAATGCCAACGTGATCTTCCAGACGGTGCAGGTTCACTCAGACAGCGGCAAATGCACCAGCTACTATGCGGGTGGCTGGCGGACATTCACGCAGGACATGGAACTCCTACCGGGCACCTATACGTTCCGCTTCAGCGATGGAACAGTGAACACGTCGTATACGTTAGTCGTCGGCGCTGTCATGCACATTCACTAGAACGAGCCTCTCATGGAACCCGGCATTCTCCTTCCTCTCTTTTTCCGGTTTGGAACTTGATTCTTTCCGCTTGGCAACATTGATAGGGCACATTTATGCAGTCGGCCGACTGCCAGGTCTCACTGATGGTTGAGCCGTTACTGCATTTCGTGGTTCCGTTCGTGTCGCTGAGGGCAGTGGGGGTGGATCTCCGCAAAACCACGTTCGCTTCGGTAATCGCGCTGACGCCGGATCTGGATGTGGTATTCAATACTCACAGGTCTCCAACCCACTCGGTGGTCGTGCTTGGCCTCGTATTGCTCACCTTTCTTGCCTTGACTTGGAAGCGGAAGACTGCACGGCCATTAGTGTTGCTGGCTGCGTTTGGCGTGTTCTCTCACCTCCTGTTAGATCTCTTTCAGACGTCCACGCCTCTATTCTGGCCGCTCTTGAGTCAGCCCCTCTCGCTCTGGCCGAATCCTAGTTTTCATATGTGGAATGAGGTTCTGGTCTGGTACCCCTCATCGTGGCTTGATGCACCATTGCTCACCGCCGAGGGATTAGGCATCTCACTCATTCTCCTGGCTCCAACCGTCGTACAGATCGTACGGCGTAGACCGGCCGATAGAAAACGTGGCCGCGTCAAGTCCGTGCGATACTAATGAGACTAGAGTCGCTGCATTCAACTGTCAGGGCATGACTTCGTCAGTCCTAGGCTTGCCTGGCACTTGTCGTATTGAACCACACCTGCAACCAAGCTACCCGATTCTCGGAATTGGTGGTCCAGCCAAACTCAAATGCGTTAGTGTCTGCCTGCCACGTCCAGAGTTCGAAGATTAGTCGAAAGTTGCGGCCGTTGCTTGCTGACCAGTCCTGTATCTGATAGCTCTCATTGTTGATCTGCAACTTGAGAATGCGCGTAGAGTTCCCTACCAAGACAGCATCTGAGATGTTCCACACGAATGGGGGTTTCCCACGTCTTATTGTCTTGTATGAAGCGCATGAATTCGGTGACAACCGGCGCAGGTGACTCTGACGCCTGTACGTCGTCAGGAGCTTGATGGTCTGGTTGCCTTAGTTGTCCTTTCCTCTCATGAAGCATAGAAACGTTGAAGCGGAAAGGATTGCCAGCACCATATCCTCCACAGAGTCTAGGGGCTCCCCTCTCAACCAATAGCCCTCGTGGAGTTCCCATACTATCCCTGCAAGCAGAACTGCGAGAATTACAACCCTTGCACTCGATCTCGGTCTGAAGAACAGAATAATCGAAGCCAATCCTATGCCGAAGAGGATATGGGAGAAGCCGTGGATGCTATAGAT
>Ga0315280_10010625_pt1 | contig 11499 bp, 21 predicted proteins | sample YL17G06_40_MG_FD_203697 | JGI IMG/M metagenome (GOLD analysis project Ga0315280, IMG submission 203697) | Sediment microbial communities from Yellowstone Lake, YNP, Wyoming, USA - YL17G06_40 | ecosystem: Environmental > Aquatic > Freshwater > Lake > Sediment | place: USA: Wyoming | collected... | reverse complement strand
CTCTTGTTAGAGTTGAAACCAAAATCTGCTTAGAGCTGACAGCGAGCATAGAAACCCACGAAGGACATGACGCACCGTTAATTGTAGAAATTACAGCCACGACCTACGTCAAAGAAAAAGACCTCTCCATACTCATTCAAACAGAAAAAGCAGTTGAAAGAGGCTTAGTCGAATGGCTACGTGACCAAAACTGGGGCGCACTCATGAAAGGCTTCACAAAAGAAGGAGTAGCCTACAACGGCGAAACCCACATAGACCAAAGAGGCTGGTATACCTGGCAAGTTCCAGACCTACCCAAAGTCCACGTGTTCGTAGAAAAGAAAGAGCCTAGAAAGAGATCATATGAAGGAGAGTATAAAGTTGAAGAATGACAAACTGGACTTTACTGTCAGAACATTTAATGTCAAGGAAGACAAAAATGGCAAATTGCGAATCCAGAAAGCAAAAGACCCTCACGCCCTAGAAAAAGTCAGAAAGATAGCTGATGAGCTATTCGCAACACCTTACAAATACGTTCTTCACATAGATTGGGATTACCCATGGCCACAACACTGGCTGAAAGAATGGCAGTTCCGTGTATTTTCTTTGTTACATGATGAAGGTCTTGACTTGGAACGAATAATCATCAAACCAAGCCCAAGCAGAGAAGGAGGAGTCCATATCTGGATTCACATCGCGGCAGCAAGAGAACTAACAGATGACTACATAAACATGCTTCAATTCCTCTGTGGAGATCACCATACAAGAGTTTGGATAAATATACTGCGAGTAGACCGAAATCTTCATGCCTGGTGGAATAAATTGTTTACCCGACATATATGGAAAAAACCTTTACCTATCCGCTGTCAGCGGTGTAAGTTACGCGAAATATTAAATGAAATGAGGCAAGAACATGGGCGTAAGGAGAACAATCTCTGAATATCAGCAAACTGTCCAATTGAAAAAAGAAGGCTTAGGTAATAGGCGAATTTCAAAGAGACTAAATATTCCTAGGGCTACAGTTTTAACATGGTTAGCTAAACCTCCTAAATATGTGACAAAAGAAGCTAGAAAAAAATATTGGTGGCAACGACATTCACCAAATTATACAGAAGAAGAAAAGCGACTTATAGCCCTTGGAATTGACTTTGAAGGGTGCATTGGCTTATATAGATGGAGTAAACAAACTGGGCATTTTAGACCAATTATCGCTATAGCCTCCACAAGTAAGGAGCTAATAGACTACTGGTTACGCCTTGTAAGAATTGGAAGTGTCACATCGCAAATCTATAATAGCCGAAGAAATAAGCATTGGAAAGACGCATACTATTGGCGTATGACAGCAGCAGGAGAAGTTCTGTCGCTTCTTAAACAAGTTGTACCTTATCTTATTGCTAAACATAGACAAGCGCAGCTCGTAATACTTGCACTTGAAAGACGAATTTCTCTTGAAGTAGCTTGTGCAGAGATGCATATCTTAAACGCTAAAGGAAAGAAAACGAAATGAGGGAGGCAATCCAAAAATGATGTACTGTAAGTTTAGAGCCTGCAAACACAATGAAAAAGAAGTTTGCGGAAAATACGAAACACTAGAAGAAATGATGGAAGACTTCAAGAAAGGCGGAGGCTGCGCTTTCACATGGTTCTTTTCCGAACAAATACCTGAGACGCTGAAAGAATTACATAGGAGGCGCATTATTTGACTTGGACTGTTAGGCTTCACACAATTCCAGAGGACAAGCTAACGGCTCTCGCAGAATATTGCATGGAAGCTGCTCTGAAGGACCCAACATTCCAATACCATATTGAACGAGATAAAGAACAGATAATCCCTACTTTAGGAGTTGGCAAAGTCAAATGCATCACAATCGAATGCGAAAACAAAGACCAAGCATACCGGAGAGGCGTTCTCTTCCATCATAGGTTCGGCTGCTATTTCGAAGTCGAGTGGAGGACAAACAAATGAGTGGTGGAGTCAATGAGCCAGACGTTAAAGCTTCTAAATTAGTTTCGCATGTGATGAATGAATTTAATGTTGACGAAAAGACTGCCATAAAGATAATTGCATTCGCAAATAACTTTGCATTAGAAAAAATGGAAAAATGGAAAAAGAATTACAAGGAGAAAGAGAGAGATGAGTGAAAGTGAACCTAAAGTAAAGACAATCTACGTTTGCCCACAATGCGGATGGGTTCGTCCCGGGGGCTTCTCTAGTCACAACTGTGGAAAATGCAACGCTACCTTAGTGCCTAAAATCATCAAAGAAGACTGCGAACTTAACCCTGCTCGTTACATAATAGGCTTCACGGAAGAGTATAGAAATAGGAACTGGCGAGCGTGTCGCTTTGGAAACGACCTTCGAGACTGCCCAGGCTACTTTAGTCTACAGGAAGACGATGGCACATTCACCATTTACTGTGAAGCTGACAAAAAACCCTGCAACGCCAAATGGATAGGCGACAAAGATGAGTAAATAAGCAAAACCTAGAACTATATGGTTAAAGGACGTGTGAAAATGAGTTTTCAACTTCAAATTCCTCATGGAAGAGGCGAAGCAAGAGAGAAAAGTCTAGCAGAGTTTGCCACTGTCATTCTAAAAGTAAACGAACAAGCAGAACAGAAGATGAGTAGTCGTGGATGGTGCTATTTCCTTGAAGGCTTTAACCTGCTTCGCAAAGGCGACTTTGACAAAGTGCAGAAAGCCATCAACGAGTGTCGAAAGAAAGGCTACTTGCCCATAGACTTCGTGGCTGAAGACCCAAAACGAACATGGAGCCACGTGGAAATCCCAACAAACGTAAGCCCAGAAGCCTACCTTAAACAATGGCTAGAGGCAACACTAAACGCTGCGGAATACTACACTCCCGACTGGTGGAAAGGAGAAGTCTACTACCTTCAAATGATGGTCGAGAAAATAGACTTGGTAACTATGTTCTCGCCAATCTGCGAAGAATACCACATTCCAATAGTAAACGCTGGAGGCTGGTATGACATCATGGAACGAGCAATAGCGGCCAGACGCATGAAAAACGCTGAAGAACAAGGTCTAAAACCTGTCATACTCTATTTCGGAGATTTTGACCCCTTCGGCTTAGCAATAAGCGACTTCCTAATCAAAAACTTCTGGGAGATCGCAAGAGGCACACGCTGGATGCCCAAAGGCTTAGTAGTTGACCGTTTCGGCTTAAACTTCGACTTCATACAAGCCCAAGGCTTAACGTGGATTGACAATCTTGAAAGCGGCTCTGGAAAAGACATGAGTGGAATGGACAACCGCATCGTGCAAGAATACATTGAAAGTTATGGAGTTAGAAAGTGCGAAGCAAACGCAGTTATGCGAGCATCCGCAAGACCAACAGCCATACAACTGTGCAGAGACAACATCGAGAAATATCTTGGAAAAGACGCTTTAGAACGCTTCAAACAAAAACGAGAAGAAATCCGCAAGAAGCTGGGAGACTTTAAAGAACGAACAGGACTTGACGATGCAATAGAAGAAGCCCTCAGACTAATAGAAGAGGAGGAAAAGAAAGAAAGATGATAGGTAATGAAGAGATAAAGGCTATTAATGGTGAGTTAAAAGGGAAGCACCTATTGTTGATTGCTGGATATGGCATGCTACTTTATCAATATGAAAAACATCATCCCGTAGAAAACATAATTTTGCTTGAGCTTGAGTTAGAGGAGCTTGAAGGAGAAATCAAAGTTCTAAAGCGAACATTCAAAGGGCTAACTAAAACAAAGTGGGGAAAATAGGAGAAGGGGGAAGCTGTTGTTTCTGCGAACCTTGTTCCATGTGCAAGTCCTCCTTCCATGTGGAAGTTTTCAGAGCAACAGCCCCACACTTCAATGACGTTCCCAAAAAGCATAAAAGCAAAACATAAACACGATATTTGAGGCGTTGCCTATGCTGTTTGAAGAAGAGCCTGAAAAAGAAGAAGAAGAAGAATCAGACGAATCAGACGAGTAAACGCTTAGAAAAATAAGCAAAACCTACCCCTTTTTCTATTGAGGAATCAAACATGGCAGAAGAAGCCAAGAAAGAGGAAAAAGCAAGATTCACAGAAGCCGAGATTCAGACACTCGCTGAAATGGATTATGAAGAGCAAAAGAGATGGTATGGAGACAGTGAAGAACTTCAAAAACTACGAAACACCATAGAGGCATTAGAAACTGACCTTAAAAGCACTAAAGGACTGAAACGCTTCCTAACACCTGGAGTGCTCATAAATGACCGACTTATTCTGGGCGCACAAACAGAACGGTATCGCCTTGGAGTCTTCTTGAGAGCTTTTGACGAAAAAGGTCAGGTATTCGTCGAACTAAACGTAGAAGAGGCTGATAGGTTACGAAGGCTACTTCCTGAAGCTATAAAATGTGCAAAAAACCAGAAAAACTTGCTTCGTCTTAATGAACTTTTAAAGGAAAAAACATCACGCCGATACTAAGAAAACAGCAAAACTCCCCCCTTTTTCTATTGAGGAATGGTTTATGAGTGAAGTAAAGGTTTATCCACCCATCATTCTAAAGCCTGAAGATAGCTTTAACCAACTTTTAGAGAAACTTTACGCTGAAGGCTGGGGCATAAACTCGGCTGAATATATGCAGGCAGACACGCCCGAAGAAGCAGTAAAGCTACAAGCAAAATCTTTTCCATGCCTCGAATTTCAACCTGTCCAACTATCCAAACCAGACCAGCTATACCCCTATCACCACGAAGGAAAATGGGTAGCTTTTCACAGAACACCCAAACCTAAAACACCTGACAGCTATGGAGATTGGACAGTTTACTACAACAGCACAGAAAAATATTGGTTCTTACGCAACGAAAAAACACTCCAAGACCACCCCAAACACTTCGACCATTCGCCAACTCTTGATGAAATAAAAGAAGCATTAGGAGAAGAAAATCAATCAATCTCTCTTGAGTTAGGCAAATATACCTGCTTAAAATGTGGATTCAAAGGCACAACACATGAAGAAATGGCAAGTCATCAATGTTCTCAAAAACAAGAAACGCCTATGAAGGAATCGTTGCCTACTGAGTCAAAACAAGAATCGTTACCATGCGATAAACAACCCTTTAATGAGGAAGAATGTAAAACCTGTCCTGACCCCTGTACAGACTATTGTTCTCACGGAATCCATAAGGCACAGCAAGACTTAGACCCTGAATGTGAAAACTGCGAAGAACGAGATTGCGAAGAACCCGACGCACTAGAAACAGGCAAAGTTCACCAAGTCATTAAAGACACTTCTCGAATCCCCATAATCTTAACAATCACAGCCAAAATAACCAAAAGAGAGCTGACTCCACAAAATCAACATCCCATAAGCCTCAACATAGATGGAAAAGCACACCCCTACGTTTCAAGTGGAAGCGACTTTGGAGCAGGTTCAAGCCACGACACAGTTGACGAAGCTCTTAAAGACCTGCACGAATGGATTAGCCAACAGAAACAATGGTTCACCGAAAGCTACCACAGACCAATCATAGTAAAATTAGACACCATAAACGAAGTAACTACAAAACAGCAAAACCTACAAGCCTTCTTTTGAGGAATCAAATATGCGACCAAGAAAACTGAAAATAAACGTAAGCATGGGCGGAATGAAGATGCCTATTGCCACAGTAACCATCAAAAACTTTGCTAAACTTCTCGAAGCCAAAACAGAGCTTGTCTGTCCCAAATGCGGTAAGAAGCCAACGTGGATAGGAGGATACTCCTGCACTTGTTGTGAGAAATGTGGAAAGCCCTTAGAACCTGTGCCTGTTGATGAGAAAGGCACAATCAACTATAAATGCCCTGACGATGGATGGCAAAGCCCCTCCTACTTTAAGACATGGCAATCTCTTAAACGAATCCTTCCTGACGGAACAGAGCTGACAAAAGAAAGGCTCACAGGCGAAGGCGACGTGGAAGCAGACGCTTACATCATGGACATTCCAGAGTTCAGCAAATACGCAGACGCAACCATGTCAGAATACGGCGTAATCGTCAGAGATAGCACTTCAGCCCTAAACCTCAAGAAACTCTTAATCGCCATGCACAACTTAGGCAAAGTCATAATCCTGCACTTCACGGACACCTACGAAGAAAGAGTCTGCATCCTAACCACAAGCATAAGCAACCGCATCATACTCAAAGAGCTAATCCCACTAAACCTCGCAGACATCCAAGAAACCATGAAAGTAACCTTTGAAGGCTTAACAGACAAGGACATAGCTGAAGCAGAAACATTCATTAAACAACTGCCAAAAGCCGAAGAAGACATACTCTATGTGCATGATTACAGGTTGAAAGGCATCGAAGTTCCAAAAGTATCGCCAAAAGTCATCGAGCTTGAGCAAATCTTAACTAAGATGACCGAAGAAAAAGCCATAGCATAGAAGGAATAAAGCATGAAAGACCAAGAATTACTGAAAAAACTAAAACCCCTTCTCAAGAAAATGCAAGAAAATAGCAGAGTGATGAGAGTCTTCGTTGATGACCTGAAGAGAGCCACAGATTCACTATGCGATAGCATGGAAGAACTTTACAACACCATCAAAGACCTTCCAGAGTAGCCAACCAAAACAGCAAACCTCAACCCCCTTTTTTTAGTGTAGAAAGGTGTGTGAGAGAACAGCCTCTAATCCTACAAGGCTCGGATTCCCTCTCTTTGCGGAATCACTTGTATAGGTGCGTGCCGAGAAGAGTATCACTTAGGTAAGGGCGTAGAAACTTGGGATAAAAAGACGATGCCCTTCCCAAGACCAAGCGAGAAGAGTATCAGCACAAAGCCTCAAACACATTCGGTAGGTCAAACAGCAGGATAAGACTAATTACCATCGTGTAGAGGCGAAGGTTAGACCTGCTATGTCCGTTCTATGTCCGTTCTCTCCACACCCTACTCAAACAAGGTGTTTTCCTGTGAAAGAGATTATTGTAGAAACCAAAATTGACGCTTTGAAGCCTTCCATGAAGGTTCTATCAAGCATAGAAGATGTGTCTGTTCCTTCCATCATTCAAGTTAAAGCTGATGGAGAGCTTGAATACTTACACTATAACCGTTTAGGCTTCAGCCTCACAACAGCCCAAGCCTACACTCTCAACAAATGGGGAAAATTACGCACAGACTTCCCTGCCCTAAACCAACTTATAGAAGCCCTCAACAAATCCCAATTCACACAAGCAGAAATCCTCTGCGAGTTATACGCCAAACAAAACGGTAAACCCCTCATTCTACCGCAATTCATACACGCCATAAAAGGCAACCCACCACAGTTAGACCTAATCAACATAGGCATATTCGACATCCTAACCCTAAACGGAGAACCATTCAACGAACAACCCATCTACAAATGGCAAACCATAGAGCCACTCATAAAAGATTGCACGAATGTTCACATATTACCCTACATGGAAGCTACACACAAAAGCGATGTTTACGACTTCTGGAAAACTCACGTTGAAAAATTAGGCTACGAAGGAATAATCATAAGAAACAACGATGAAATTTGGAAGCTGAAGCCTAAAGGCGAATTTGACGCAGTTATCATAGGCATCAACAAGGAAAGCGGATACGGAAAGAAAACCCTCTTTGAACAACAACAAGTGCCAAGCCTCCGATTAGCCGTAATGACAGAAGAAGGAAACTTCATAGAGGTAGGAGATTGTGCTTCAGGATTAAACGAAGACCTAAGAAAAGCCCTATGGAAACTTATGCAATACAAGGTTGGCGAAAACAGAGAAACCGTTTACGTCAAACCCAAAGTCGTTGTTACAGTTGAATACACAGAAACTTACGACAAAGAAAGAAAAATCCTCAAGTTTGACGGAGAAAAATACACGGAAATCGAAACCAAACCATTCATTTCGCTTAGACACCCACGCCTCAAAATGTTTAGACCAGACAAAACGGTGAATCCCCAAGATTTACGAACTACACAAATACCTCAAGGAAAACCCTTAAACTTCATCCTTTATCAAGGAGACTGCCGAAAAATCCTGCCAACACTCAAAAGCGAAAGCATAGACCTAATCATAACAAGCCCTCCATACTTCAAAGTCAAAGAATACGGCGGAATAGAAGGCGAAATTGGGACAAAAGGCAACGTGGAACAATATCAAAAAGACCTGACCGATGTCTTTCAACAATGTTATAGACTTCTAACTTCTTCAGGTGTTCTATGTCTAAACTTAGACAAAGGCGGAGAATTTTCAGTTTGGGACTTTATCCCACAAATAAAAGCCATAGGCTTCCACCTGATTGACACAATAATCTGGTATGACAAAACAAGAAGAAGAGAAGCAGGATACCCCCACCTAAGCCACTCCTACGAACCAATCTTCATACTCTCAAAAACAAAAAACTTCACATTAAACAAATTCAGCCTCCACCAAAACGATGTTTGGGAAATCACCCACTACAAAGGAACAACAGCCCAAAAAGGAGACGCATGGGACAGAATGACCATCGCCACATTCCCCGTCAAACTAATCCAAGAACTCATAAACCTATACAGCAACCCAAACGACATAACGCTTGACTTCTTCGCAGGAAGCGGAACAGTGATGGATGTAGCCCAACGCTTAGAAAGAAACAACATCAGCATAGAAATCAACCCCGACTACTGCGAAATCATAAAAAGCCGATGCTTCGACAAACACCCACAACACAAATATCTCTTTTTAAATCAGCAAATCCCACAACAGTATCTTTGAGGAGGAATCCACATGAAGAGAATACAAAGGAAAAGAACGAAAGGATGGAAAATGCCTCCAAACACGGTTTATGTTGGAAGACCAAGCAAATGGGGAAATCCTTACCTTATCAAGCCTAGAAGTCAATTCACAAGAGAGCAAGCAATAGAAACCTATGAGAATTATATCAAAAGGGTCTTAGTTGACCACCCAGATTTTCTTGAACCGTTGAAGGGTAAAGATTTGGCTTGTTGGTGTCCATTAGATAAACCCTGCCACGCCGACATACTCTTAAAGTTCCTAAAAGAGCAAAACTAACAAACAACATAGTGAGGAATGAACATGGTAAAGGAAATGACCAGAGAAGAAGTTAAGGCTTGGACATTACAAGAGCCTGAAATAGAAGGCTTATCGCCTGAAGACATAGAACACGTTGTAGATTGCCTTTGGAGTTTACATGAATGGTATTGGCACGATAGATTCGTCGGACACTTCTTAAAGGCTGTTCTCAAAAACGACTTCGGCGAAGCCTGTGGCAGGGCAGACGGAGTAAACAGTAAAGTGCTACCCATCTACGACAAGTTTCTGTTTAACCGCATCCCTGAAGACTACAAGCAGAAAGCCAAAAAATTAGAGGAATAACCATGAGCCTAAATGTTAAACGTGAAGCCAACAAAGTAACCATCACCATAGAACTGTTCAAAGAACCATACCCGTCAAGCACAGGCAAAAGCATAATCCTCTATACGTCTAAAGGCTATCAATGGCAAGAAGGCTTAGGAATCAACCTAACCATCATAAAAAGCAAAAGACAGCCACAACAACAATGAGGAATAGCCAATGCCTACGCCTGAAACAGCCAAATGGGAAGAAATACTACTTGAAGCGTGTCTAAGAAACATTCAATCACAAATAGACATCGCCATATTAGCCGCTGATTCACTTGGAAAAACACGACTTCGAGAGAAACTTGAGTGCATGAAAGCAGACGCAAAACACCTTCAATAAATCCCTTCTTTTTTTATAGCAAAACTCACCATCTTATTTATGGGTTATCTCCATGCACAAGAACAACCATGAACCGAGCCTATGCCCTAACTGTCCTTTAACATGGGCTTGGAAGCAGGAAGCAGTTAAACAACTTATGGAAAAACAATACACAAGAGAAAAAGAAGAACCTTCAGCTCATAGAATCTGCATGGAAAGACGCAAAATATTAAAAGAGTTAGGCTTAACCTGTCCATACTTCAGCGAAGCGGAAACCTTAGACTACCACACAGACCAACAGACCAAACAGCGAATAGACCAGAAAAACGAGCTTTTAAAACGGCAAAACCTACAACACTTCTTATGAGGAAATAACCATGAAGAAATATGAAAGGGAGATGCGAGGATTAAACCCGCTAACTCCTACTGTCGTGCAATACTTCAAGAAAAAATACGGTGAACAGCCATGAGCAAGAAATTTGAGAAGCCAACTTTTAGCGGAGAGTTCAAAGAACCAACAATCGAGATAATCCTTAGATGGAAGGAAAGGAAGCAGGGAAGCCCCGTAACCTTCAGACCACAGCACAAACTAATAGAAATATGCGTCTATAACGAGCAGGAATACAGCAACTTAATAAACGGAATCTACCGAGCAAGAAACTGCGTTCTACAAGGTCGCACATGAAAGAGCAAAAGGTAACACCGTGATAGTGAGGAATGAGAAGAATGGCTAAGATTAAGATAGTAAGCAAGGAAGATGGACACGAATTAACCTTAGAGGAAATTCAAGAGTTAATCTTAGACGTGGAATTTGAAGTCCAAGAAGTAGAGCAGAAACAGGAATGTCCACACGGAGGCGACATAGATAACGATTGTGCGGAGTGTGTATATTCTACTGACTACCATTTCGACAAAAAAACAGGTGAATGTGTCGAAAGAAATCCATAACCCTTTTTTCTATTTTAAAAGAGCAAAACCTAACGCCCTCATAGGTGAGGAATGATTAGCATGGAAAAAGCAGATTTAGAGCTTAAACAGTTAGGGCAATACTACGGCACACAACAATATTATGACGTGTTCGGCGTAAATGTTACGGAAGGCGTGAAATACATAATGGATAATGGTTACGCTTGGTTTGTAACCGACTTCATAGCCGTAATCAAGTTTAGAAACAAATTTCCGAAACTCCGAAACCAACCCTTCTTAACGGTTAAACTGAAGCTGTGCGGTGATGTGGCACGGTGGGAAGCCGACCTTATCATAGAAGATGGAAACAATAACGAGCTATACCGACAGCACTACGATTTTACCGACGCAAAAAGAGAGCTAAAACTCTTCTACACGGATAACGTGCTAATGCTATCAAGCGAATACTAACAAATAGCCCAGACCAAACCACACAAAAACCCCCACTCTTTCTTTACAAATTTTGTAAGGCAAATAAAAGAGCAAAACCCCTAACCGTTCTTATGGAGAGCTTAACATGGCGAATGATACGGATTTATGGCAAGACATCGAAGAATTAGAGTTAATCCTGAAAGAACCTAAAACCTTTGGAATCTATCCAGAAACAGAGGAAGGCAGAAAACGATACGCACAACTTGAGAAAGAATACGAAAAACTCTTAAAAGAATACAGGGAAAAATACATAGAAGATAAACAAGAGCCTTAACCCCCTTTTTCTCTTATGAACTCTTTAGATAGTAGAGAGAGTTAAGGAGTGATGACCGTTAAAAGCCCTAATCAACACCTAAGTTTAGGAAGCGAGTTACTACAAAAAATTAGACTACTGATACAAAATTTTAGACTAGCCACGCTACTACAATATTTTAGACTAAACGCTACA
>Ga0315280_10010624_pt1 | contig 11500 bp, 12 predicted proteins | sample YL17G06_40_MG_FD_203697 | JGI IMG/M metagenome (GOLD analysis project Ga0315280, IMG submission 203697) | Sediment microbial communities from Yellowstone Lake, YNP, Wyoming, USA - YL17G06_40 | ecosystem: Environmental > Aquatic > Freshwater > Lake > Sediment | place: USA: Wyoming | collected... | reverse complement strand
TTCCGTTTTATCCGCAAATTCTGTGCCCTTTAGTGCGAAATACCGCATGAGTAGTCCCCAGTTGTCTCGCCGCTTTTTGAGCCACTCCCGCCAAAGGTATCAGTTGTTTGCGCTGCCGAGAAGGTCAGAATCCGACCCGTCCAAGAATCCATCATGACTCATCCCATTGGAGGGTCCTGCTCGAGATGTATCCGATCTGGAATACAGTCTATCTAAACAGATACCCTTTGGAGAGCGTTCGCCCCTCCTTTTTGGAGACCCTTCACGAATTCGCTCCTAACATAAGGAACGATAGGAGCGGGCAGAGAAACCGTCTGAGAAACAGCTGTGAGCAGCACTCTAGCCGTTTTCCGTCGCAGCCATTGCTGGAATTCGTATGCCAGCGAATGAACCCTAGGGTCTCCCATTTACTTTGATAGCTCATGGCTCGTGGCCTGTCAAGGCATTTGGACGAGAAACGTGCTTCCGCTTCCCCCTCCAGCGCTGGCGCGAAACTTGCGGACTGCAACTCGTATGAGAAACCAAGGTATGGTAATAGCGTATCGTTTGCGTGTGGTGTGATGCACCGTTCACGTGACGCGGACGCGGGTAGGGTGCGTTTCCGAGAACCACGCGAAGCAAGAACCGCCTTGTGTCGCTCTCCAACTTCGTAGAGAGATTTCGGAAACGCACCCTGACCCGACCTTAGTTTCGCACCCTGGCGCCAAGGTGATTCCGGCGGCCAGGCAGGACAAACGAAAGGCGGGCTCGATATCATGAAAGTTGACGTTGTCTCACTGAAAGTCGTAAGGGATCGTTCGGTCACTGCGCCGAGGACGATCTCCGGGGCCTTGGATGTCGTGAGGCTCTGGCAGACGCTCCAGTCCGAGGAGCCGGATCGGGAGGAATTGTGGCTTTTCTGCCTGGACGGCTGTCGGCGGCCTACGAAGATCACGATGGTCTCACGCGGCGATCGGGAGCGTGCTATCGCAACGCCTCGCGAGGTTTTCAAAACCGCCATTCTCGCCAACGCAAAGTACATCATCGTGGTGCAAAACCATCCTTCGGGGGATCCCAATCCCACCGAGGATGATCGCTGGATTACGGACGTTCTGTGGCATGCGGGCCAGATTCTGGGTATCCCCCTCTTCGACCATGTCATCGTGACTCATGATGCTCATTACTCGGCTGCCACCGAACAGGGGTGGGAGGTTGTCGGCTATAATATGCCGACAAGCAGACAGGCAACACCGTCTGCGGAGCGGGAAGAACAGACGCCGGTGACTGTGTCGCCACTCAGTGACACCTTGATTGGCGCACTAGCCAGTGAGCATCATCGTGAGAATAAGGGGTGAAGCGGTGTTCGGGTGACAAGCAGGCATGCGGCCACTGCTGCCCGGTCCGTAGAATGGTTGAACGTCACCTTCGTCGAGGGTCGCGAGCCGTTTCGCTTTTCCTCGCGCGATTCCACTTATGGTCCGACGAATGGACGCGGCTCAACTGGTGTCGAGAATTCACTCACAAAGGTATTCTGTGACCAACCGTTCACCGGACAACGATCCGATACCCTCGAGCTGTCAGCGGCCAGAAATGAGTACGAAGCCGGGCAGGTCGTATTGATCGCCGGCGCCAACGGGGATCGAGAAAGTCCGTCTTGAGTTCAGCGACTTGATTCACGAAAACGGAAAAGGAACCATCCCACGAGACAATTGTCAGTACAACTTTGTCGGCTACACCGCCCCAACGCGCATCTCCTCCAAGGACGTTCTAGCCAATCGCAAGCTCACAGACAGCAACCCCAAAAGATACCCGGATCCCTTGCTTCTGGACGAAGTTTGTGGGTTGAAGCCATCCGGCGTGCAGCCGGTGTGGGTGACGGTGTATGTGCCCGCCCAAATCCCTTCCGGCGAATACGCAGGAGTGATTGCCATCAAGGCGGGCAGTACGCCCATGGCCAAGGTCCATCTCAAGGTCCACGTGTGGGATTTTACCCTTCCGGAATCGTCCCCCCGTGTACGTCTGGTATTATAACGACTTCAATGCGTTTGCCGGCAACTGGCTCGAGGTCAGCCCATCCAAGGGGGAAGCTTACAAAACTGCCTTTCGCCACTACGTCCGTGAGATCGCCAGACACCGAGGGAGGCTTCTGCAAAACTCCTGTGGCGCAGGCTGTTAGCCTGTGAATAGCGCTTAAAATGGGGAATTGTTGCCAAATCGGTACCTTTCGCGGGCTAACAGCCCACGCCACTTCGAGTTTTGGTCCCACAGGTTCCTGTTGACTTTCGCTCGGATGTAACAGAAGCATGTAACGCGGTGGATATCGGGGAGGCTAAGCGAATACAAGCCTCGTAATCTCGATTTTGTGCGCCCGTAGCTCAGATGGATAGAGCACTGGATTCCTAATCCGGGGGTCGCGTGTTCGAATCACGCCGGGCGCACTTTGATTTTTCTGTGCTGATCCCGCCTTGGGCATCGCGACGTCAACCACCCTACACCCAGCTCATACACCCACCTGATCGAAACTGATTTGCAGCCGGAAAGTATTTCTGTATCTGAGGATGGGGCAATTCGCAAGATGGGGCAGGGAGGCAGGAAGGCAATGAACGGACGGCTGGTTTCGATCATCTCCAGCGTGCCGTTTCTGCTAATCGTGCGAGCGGGCCGTGCGCAGAGCTCGACGCCCCGCGAGGAGACGTGGGTGACCAACGGGGCGGTTTGGGCGATTGCCCGGACCGCGGACACGGTTTACATTGGGGGAGAATTCACTTACGTGGGGCCTTACACGGGCGGCTTCGTCCCGATCAGCGCCTCCACCGGTCAACCCGTCGGGGTATTTCCCAGGGTGAATGGATTCGTCTATGCATGTGTTCCGGATGGCGCCGGCGGCTGGTTTATCGGCGGAGAACTCACGAAGATCGGGGGTGTCGCCCGCAACAATATCGCCCATATTCGCGCGGACGGCTCGGTGGATACCGCTTGGAACCCGAACGCGAACGACCGGGTCTATGCCCTCGCCGTCTCCGGGACGATCGTCTATGCCGGGGGCGAGTTCACGAGCATCGGGGGGCAGGCGCGCAATTACATCGCGGCCCTCAACGCCTCGACCGGACAAGCCACGGCCTGGAACCCGAACGCGAACTCTGGGGTCGTGGCCCTCGCGGTCTCCGGGACGACTGTCTATGCCGGGGGATATTTCTGGTCCATCGGGGGGCAGAGGCGCTACAACTTCGCCCAGTTCGACCCGCTGCCGCCCACAGCGGTGAACGCCTCTCTTTGGCCTCTGTATTAAGAGCCTCGAAGAGACAACTTCACCCCGAGCAGCATAACCGCAAGCAAACAAGGCTGTAGGCTGTAGGCTGTAGGCTGAAAAACCCCCTTCGCGTAAGCTTTATAGAACATTGTTACAAAACATCTTATTCACCATATTTAGGAGAGACCTTCGCAAGAAAACAAGAAACCGGAGGATAGCATTACAGAGGAACAGAGACGCGGAGACCTTGTGATTCTCTGTGACCCTGTGCCTCTGCGGTTCACCTTCTTGAGTGCTCCAAGCAAAAGGCACCCGCGCAGCACACCGGGTGCCTCTCTTGATCTTCATTTGTTCGCGACGGGTTGCCGCCCTGCCCCAACCCCGCAGACAGGTTGCCAACCTGTCCTACCAGGCCCACCACATCGCACCGGGCTTCTCCGTCAGGATGATCCCTTGGAGAAACCGCACTGTCATCATCAAGCCTCAATTGAGGGAAGGGGGTCATCCTCCACAAAATCACTTTAGAGCGCCTTTCAAAAAAGCATCGGTTTTTTCCACAAACGCTCTTGCGCGTTCCAGCGCCTCCTGCGCTTTCCCTTCATTCAATACGAACAGATCGCTGTAGTCGGCGTCGTGTCGCAGTTCGAACAACTGGTGCAGCCATTTCGAGAAGCGTGTATCAAATAAGCCGGTTCTGACAAACTCGCGGTCAAACAGGGACATGGCGCCGATATGCTTGGAGGTGCGAAAGCCGCCCTTTGCCAGAAGCGCTTGGATGCAATAGAACATCGCATAGTAAGCCCGATTCACTGTCCCCAGCCATTGTCCGGCTGATCGCAGGATCCCCGCCTCTTCCAATGCCTTGTGGGCTTGTTCCAAACGGTAGATGATCAGGTCGCGTTCGGGTGGACCGCTCATGCGGCGATGCCTTCCTCGCGAATGGTTTTCACCAGGCTGCTCACGGAACACCGCCCGTGTTCAAACATATCGCGTGAGAATACGACGGTGGAAATGATGACATCGCGCTCGAATCCCACCTCCCAGGCGATGTCGCTGATGACGGTTCGAATGTCGGGGTCCATCGTCTCCAGGACGACGCAGAGATCCAGGTCCGACTCCCTCGTCGCTTCGCCTTTCACCCGCGAACCGAACGCCCAGATTTGCGCTGAAGGAAATTGGACACGCACCCTTCGCGCAAAATCCTCCAGAGTCGCCCGATCATTTTCATGCATGGGAAGGTCGCATCCTTTCCGCCAAACCTTGCCCTCTTGCCGGATCACTGCGTTTTCCATATTGCTCAGAGTATATCGGAATGCCAGAAGAAAAAAAGGGCAGACCCAAAGTCCACCCTTTGTCTTTTCGGATCACAATGCCTAAGATTGACTTACATCGGAGGCCCGGTTGGCAATGTGCCCCGCCATCCCCAGGAGAAGGCAATCAAGACCAGCAAGCGGCCGTCGGGGCGCCTTCGCCGTTTCATGATCACCGCCCCCTTTCTTCCGCATCGCCAGCGCCTTTCCCGATTTCTTTGGCCGCATTACGCCCACCACATCGCGCCGGGCTTCTCCGTCAGGATGATGCCCTGGAGGAACCGCACGGCCTTCATGAAACCGTCGTTGATGGACATCAGGCCGTCTTCGTGCTCGATGCTGAGGTACTCATCATAGCCGAACGCCCGCAGCGTGCTGATGAAATCGGTCCAGAAAGCCGCGCCGTGGCCATAGCCGACCGTGCGGAAGACCCACGCGCGTTTCTGCACGTCGCCATAGTGCTTGGTGTCGAGCACGCCCGTAAAGGCCGTGTTGATCGGGTCTATCTTGGTGTCCTTCATGTGGATGTGGAAGATCGCCTTGGCCTTGCCCAGTTCGCGCACGGCCACGATCGGGTCAATCCCCTGCCAGAAGAGATGGCTGGGGTCGAGGTTGGCGCCGATGTTCTTGCCGCAAGCGTCGCGCAGCCGCAGCATCGTTTCGGGCCCGTAAACGATAAAGCCCGGGTGCATTTCCAGGGCGATGCGCACGCCGTTGTCGGCGGCATACTTGTTCATCTCTTTCCAGAAGGGAATGGCCACCTTGTCCCACTGCCACTGGAGGATCTCGAGGAAATCCGGCGGCCAGGGGCAGGTCACCCAGTTGGGCTTGGTCGCGGTGGGTCCTTCGCCGGGGCAGCCCGAGAAGTCAATGACCGTCTTGACTTTGAGCATCTTGGCCAGCTGGACCGTCTTCTTCAGGGTGTCCACGCTGTTCTGGGCAAAGTTCTTGTCGGGATGGAGCGCGTTGCCGTGGCAGCTGAGGGCGGAGATTTCGAAGCCGCGGCTCTTGATCGCATCCATGAATTTCTTGCGCTCATCCTCGCTTTTGAGCATGGCGTCGAGTTTGCAGTGGGCGTCGCCGGGATAGTTCCCGGTGCCGATCTCGACCGCTTGCAGGCCGGCCTCTTTGATGTAGTCGAGCGCCTTCTCGAAGGGCTGGCCGCCAAACAGAACTGTCAACACGCCGAGTTTCATGGTCCCCTCCAGGTCTTGAGAATGGTTGGGCGCACGGGTGGCCGAAGCTACCCACAACCCTTTCGGCACACTGCGATGCTGTGATCGCCGATACCGCGAGTCGCCCAAGAATGGCCTTTCCAAGCAAACAGGGTTGGCCTAGCATCGTTTGCCCGCGGTGGTCAAGTGGTTTCTCAGGGGTGAGAGAGGGATTTGAGGGAGTTGCGAAAAGCGACGTTCGAGCTCGGCTTTCTCTGCGTTCTCTGCTTCCTCTGCGCCTCTGCGTGAGATGCTCTTGCCGGTTCTTTTCCTGAAAGATCGTTCCGGGGCATGAAACAAGGCGCTGTCGAACGCGCGCTTCAAATTCACAGTTTTCGCTTGCGAGAGCCGAGAGCGGTCTGCTAACTAATGAATGGCTTTGCTGTCTGGGCGGGGCCAAAGCGGTCGTGTCGCTCAGATCGCAAACGCGATATTTTCAACACTACACACGCCATTTGATGGAGCGGGCGGTGTCGGCCGCGTGGCGACGACTCCAGCTCCAGGCGACAATGGCGGCGGTGAAACCGTGCAAAGGGGTCCCTCTCCATGATCAACATCTCCATGAAACAGCTGCTCGAAGCGGGCGTCCACTTCGGCCACCAGAGCCGTCGCTGGAACCCCAAGATGAAGAAGTTCATCTTCACCGAGCGCAACGGCATCTACATCATTGACCTGAAGAAAACGATCAAGATGCTGCGCGACGCCTACAAGTTCGTCCGCGACGGCGTGGCCGAAGGCAAGACGCTGCTCTTCGTTGGGACCAAGAAACAGGCACGCGACTCCGTGGCCGAAGCCGCCATCTCCTGCAGCATGTACTTTGTCAACAACCGCTGGCTGGGCGGCATGATGACCAATTTCCGCACCGTGCGGCGCAGCGTCCAGCGCCTGCTCGAAATCGAGAAGATGGAGACCGACGCAACGCTCGAACTCTACACCAAGAAAGAGCGCGCCGGGCTCCTCAAGGAAAAGGGCGGGCTGGAAAAGAACCTCTCGGGCGTCAAGAAGATGGAAGCCTTGCCCGACATGCTCTTCGTCGTGGATCCCCACAAGGAGGAGATTGCCGTGCGCGAGGCCAATCGCCTGCGCATCCCGGTGATCGCCATTGTGGATACCAACTGCGACCCCGACCCGATTGACTGGATCATCCCCGGAAACGACGACGCGATCCGCGCCGTGAAGCTGATCGCGCAGAAGATGGCCGAGGCCTGCCTGGAGGGCCAGGCGGCGCTGGCGGAGGCCGGGATCGCCGCCGAGGCCGCGCACAAGGCGGTCGAGGTCGGGCCGGTCTACGAGGACGTCGAGGAGAAATACGGTCGCTATCGCACCGCCAAAGAAGCGGCCGAGGAAGAGGTCGAGTATATCCCCCGGACGGAGATCGAGGCGCTCGAGGCCAAACCCGAAGGGGAGGAAGAGGCAGCCGCAGAGCCGGTGGAAGCGACCGAGAAACCGGAAGCGGAGAAAAAGTGAGCGAACGTCTGTAGTTCCCGTCTCCGGCTGAAGGCGGGTATGTGTTTAGCCGGCCCATCGAGCGCAAGGGTCACCACCGGCCCCGCGCCGGTGGAACCGTGAGATTGGGCCACTACAGAGGGACATAGTGTGATGGCGGTCAGCACCGGGCCTGTCCCGGTGGTGACCGAAGATGCAGTGTGGAGGATGCATGAGGAACGGCCGGCTGAACACATACGAAGGCGGAACTACAAACGGTTGACCGAAGGAGTCAGAAGCAATGCCAGAGATCACAGCCGAAATGGTTCGCCAGTTGCGAGACAAGACGGGCGCCGGAATGTTGGACTGCAAAAAGGCTCTGGAGGCCGCGGGCGGCGATTCGAACAAAGCCGTGGACTGGCTGCGCGAGAAAGGCCAGGCCATTGCCCAGAAAAAGTCCTCGCGCGCCACGCGCCAGGGCCGCATTCATTCCTATATCCACCACACGGGAACGGTCGGCGTGCTGCTGGAGCTGACGTGCGAGACCGATTTTGTCGCGCGGAACCCCGAGTTCCATGAGCTGGCCACCAACATTTCGATGCACATCGCTGCGCGCGCGCCGCGCTATGTTTCCCGCGACGAGGTGCCGGCCAAAGTCCTCGACAAGGAACGACAGATTTATCGGCAACTGGCGCTCAACGAGGGCAAACCCGAGAAAATCGTGGACAAGATCGCCGAGGGACGGCTGGCCAAGTTTTACGAAGAGAATTGCCTGCTGGACCAGCCCTTTGTCAAAGAAGAGAAGATCTCCGTGGGCGAGCTGATCAAACAGAAGATCGCCAAGGTGGGCGAGAACATTACCGTTCGACGCTTCGTGCGCTATCAGCTGGGAGAATCGCTGGAGTCGGAGGAATCATCCTGAGGACCCTCTGCGTCGGGGAGGGTGGAGCGTCGAGCGGGAAGCAAAGCAGGGAGACTTCGAGAGACGCTTGAGAGAGGAACGCGATGGGTGAGGATCCTGAGCCCGAGGCGTTGACATTCGTCTACCGCCGGCCCGTCCTGAAAATCAGCGGCGAGTTTCTGGCGGGGGGCCGTCCCCACGGCCTCAGTCGGCCGACCTTTCGCTCGATTGCGCGGCGGATTGTCGAGGTTCAGCGGGCCGGCGCCCAGGTCGCCGTCGTGGTGGGCGGCGGCAATATCTTTCGCGGCGGCCGCAACGAGTTTCCCGAGATTCCCCAAACCACCGCCGACGACATGGGCATGCTGGCCACCCTGATCAACGCCCTGGCGTTGTGCGAGTATCTGACCACCGAAGGCGCGCCGGCCACGGTGCTTTCGGCCGTCGAGGCGCCCAAAATCGCCGATCGTTTCACCACCCGCCACGCCCGCCAATTGCTCGATGCCGGCACGGTCGTGATTCTGGCCGCCGGAACGGGCAATCCGTTCTTCACCACCGATACGGCGGCGGCCCTGCGCGCGGTGGAACTCGGAGCGGACCTTCTGCTGAAGGCCACCAACGTGGACGGCGTCTATTCCGATGATCCTCGCCGCAACGCCAAGGCGGTCCGCTACGAGTCGCTTGACTACCAGACGGTCATCGCCAAGGATCTGAAGGTCATGGATATCAGCGCCGTGGCGATCTGTCGCGACGCGGGGATTCCGATCGTGGTGTTCAATCTCAAGCAGAAAGGCGCCATCGCCCTGGCTCTTCAGGGCAAACCGGTCGGCACTTTTGTCGGAGGAAAACGCTGATGCTCAAAGACATTCACAAACAGGCGCAAGAACAGATGAAACGGGCCGTCGAGGCGGCCGAGCGCGACCTCAAAACGCTGCGCACGGGCCGCGCCTCCACCAGCTTCGTCGAGAATCTCACCGTCCCCGCCTATGGAGCGGACACGCCGCTCAAGGCCGTCGCGACCGTTTCGACGCCCGATGCCCACACCATCCAGATTCAACCGTGGGACCGCAACCTGGCCGGCGCCATCGAGAAAGCGATCCTCGCGGCCAATCTCGGCCTGACGCCCAACAACGACGGCCGGGTCATCCGGATCAACATCCCGGTTCCGACCGAGGAGCGGCGCAAGGAGCTGGTCAAGGTGGCGCACAAAATGGCCGAGGAAGGGCGCGTCGCCGTCCGCAACATCCGCCGCCACGCCAACGATGAGATCAAGGCGACCGAGAAGCGCCATGAAATCTCCGAAGACGACCGCACCAAGGCCATCAACGAGATGCAAAAGATGACCGATGATTTCATCAAAGACGTGGACGTACTTCTGGTGGCCAAAGAAAAAGAAATCATGGAAGTCTGAAACCAACTCTGAACGCTGAACGGGAAGAGCGTTGGATCAACAAGACTGTCTTCCCCCAGGGGAGCCCACGAAGGGGCGGGCAAACTTGAAACCTGAAACCTGAAACCTGAAACCTGAAACTCCCGATTCGAAACCCGAAGCGGCCGTGTGCAATGATCAAAGTCACGCCCGACACGCCCGAAGAAGCCCAACTGCTGGCCAACATCGCGCCGGATCGCATCCCTCGCCACATCGCGATCATTATGGATGGCAACGGTCGCTGGGCCCGCCGTCATGGTTTCGTGGAACGCATCAAGGGACACGAGGCCGCCGTCGAGGCGGTCCGCGCGGCCGTTCGCTCCTCGGGCCAGCTGGGCGTTGAGTTCCTGACGCTCTACGCCTTCTCGATGGAAAACTGGAGCCGGCCGCGGCGCGAGGTGACGGCGCTGATGCATTTGCTCGAGCGGTTCCTCTACGACGAAATCCCCGAGATGCAGGAGAACAACGTCCGGTTGATCGTTTCCGGCGACCTCGAGCGGGTGCCCCATTCCGTGATCCAGGCAATGGAAAACAACATGGCCCAAACCGGAAAGAACACCGGTCTGGTCGTCAATCTCGCGGTCAGCTATGGTGCGCGCCAGGAGATCCTTCGCGCCGCGCGACAATTCGCCGGCGACGTTCTGGCCAGAAAAGTCAAACCCGACTCGCTGACACCCGAAACCTTCACGCGCTATTTTTATCATCCCGAAGTGCCCGATCCGGAATTGCTCATTCGCACCAGCGGTGAGATGCGCGTCAGCAATTTCATGCTGTGGCAGATCGCCTATACCGAACTGGTCGTCCTGCCGGTCCTGTGGCCCGACTTCCGTCGAGTTCATCTCTTGCAGGCCGTCGTCGAGTACCAGTCGCGCGAGCGCCGGTTTGGAGGCGTTGGCGAAGGGAGGCCGGGCTGATGACTCCGAGGCGAGCCGCTTCCGCTGCAATCATGTTCGGCGTCTTTTTCCTCGGACTTCTGGTTCAGAAGTTCTACTGGCTGCTGCCGGTTCTCATCTATGCGGCCGGTGTGATGTGCCTGATCGAGCTGGAGCAACTGGTCCGCCTCAAATCGCTGCGCTTCCCTCTGGCCTTCTGTCTGATTTTTACGCTGGCCCTGATGGCCGATGGGTTCTGGTCGGGCCTCGATCACGGGATGTACATTCTGGTGGGCGCCACGATCCTGCTCCTCACCCATCGCGTCCTGGTATCCGACTATCAAAATCTGGCCGGGGAGGTCGGGGCGGCCCTGCTGGCCACGGCTTACATCGGACTGCCCATGGGCATGGCCGCGGCGATGAGCCCGCTCGCCCGCACCGACATGGCCCCCTTCGGAAAGCTCCTCCTCCTCTACCAGTTGGCCGTGGTGTTCGGCGGCGACACGGCGGCCTATTTCATCGGGCGCAAGTGGGGAAAGCATCGGTTCTTCCCCAAGATCAGCCCCCGCAAAACCATCGAGGGCGCGGTGGCCAGCGTCACCGTGTCGCTCCTGCTCGCCTTCGTGGTGACGGCGAGCTTCCCGACTCTCCGTCAGTTTTTCGGCGGCTGGCATCACGGACTGATCCTCGGGCTGGTGCTGGGAGTGATGGCTCCGCTGGGCGATTTGGCCGAATCGGCCTTCAAACGCGATGCGGGGCGCAAGGATTCGGGCCACGATTTCACGGGCCACGGCGGGTTCCTCGACATTTTCGACGCGCTGCTGTTCGGCCTGCCCATCCAATTCTGCTACATTCAACTCTTTCATCATATGTGGAGTGCGGCCAGCTTGCTGCCGCTGTTCTAAAACGTACTCAAACCCCTTCGCCCCGCGGCTGCTTTGACGGAACGCCGGCGTTCCCTTTGTACGGCCCAACACAATAAAGGGATCAAATTCCTCCCTTTCAGAAGTGGGTCGTGATTCTCCCGGCCCCGAAGGGGCAAAGGCCAGTAGCCGGGGGTGATGCGCAGTGCAACGGAGCGAACCCCCGGACCCGATCTCCCCCCGATCAAGCCCCGAACGGG
>Ga0315280_10010623_pt1 | contig 11501 bp, 6 predicted proteins | sample YL17G06_40_MG_FD_203697 | JGI IMG/M metagenome (GOLD analysis project Ga0315280, IMG submission 203697) | Sediment microbial communities from Yellowstone Lake, YNP, Wyoming, USA - YL17G06_40 | ecosystem: Environmental > Aquatic > Freshwater > Lake > Sediment | place: USA: Wyoming | collected... | reverse complement strand
GTCGTGGGGCTCAGTCCCGGCTGGTCCGGAGAGTAGGCCGTGGCGGACAGGACCACATCGCCTCGGAGCTTCTCGGGGAGCGCGTTCGGCCGGCCACCCGATCCGATGGTGAACACCTTGGGCAGCGGAGACACCTGGGCGAACTCCTGGATGACCACCCGCTCATCCACGCCGTCGCTCCGGTAGTAGGTTCGCACTAGGCGCTGAACGACCCCCGCGCACCATTGGTCGGACGTGAGCCTGACCTTGCCGTACGGCAGGCCCGGGTCATCAACAAGCCGCACCTCGTAGGGCACCGGGACGCTCTCAGAGGTGTCCACGGCCCGGACGCGGACCACCTGGATCTCGAGACCCTCAAACACCTCGCCCCAGCGGCGCGGGTACACACGGTCGAGCGGGCCGATCTCGATCCCCAGGCGCCGGATCACGTCTCCGACCTGCTCGTCGGTGTCGGCCTTCACCGACCGAACGGAGGGCCCTAGGTTGACCCTGATGCCGCAGGGCTCGGCGACGCCGGCTCCGGCCAGCAGCGCCAGCATCGCCATCGCGACAGACATCGCCCGCGGGACCTTCATACCGGCAATCTAGCAAGCGGGCAGTGGAAGTGTCAACGGTGTAGCCCGAGGCTCGGACCCCTCTGCATGGAGAGGACTACTCGGCGACGAGCCGAAACATGGGTTCTGGGGTAACCGCACGGCCGGAACCCGTAGGGGGCCACCTCGATGGGCGATGCAGGCGCTGTGCTCGCCGCGCTGCAGGCGTTTGCCAGCACTGTGACGGCAAAGATGTCCCAGGTCACGGCGGGCGAGCCAGAGGATCAGTTGCGCGCCCCGCTCGAGGTGTTCATGGGGGAGACTGCTCGCGCGCTCGGCTGGTCCGTGGTGTGCACCGGGGAGACACCGCTACCGGGTCGCCGTGGCCAACCTGACTACGCGGTGCATCTCCGCGGTCTGCTGGCAGGCTACATCGAGCTGAAGGCTCCAGGTACCGGGGCGGACCCAAGACGTTACTCCGGGCACAACCGGGACCAGTGGACACGCTTCCGGTCGATCCCCAACCTCCTGTATTGCGACGGGAATGAGTGGGCGCTCTACCGAGACGGCAAGCTCGTCGACCCTCTGGTAAGGCTCAACGGAGACGTGACGGTCGAGGGCAAGGGGGCCGTGAGTCCCAGGGACGCCGACGCCGTCGGATGCCTGGTGGAGAAGTTCCTGGCGTGGGAGCCGCTGATCCCGCTCGACCGCGAGGGGAAGATAGACCTGGGGGGCTTCGCGAAGGTGCTGGCGCCGCTCTGCCGAATGCTGCGCGACGATGTGACCGAGGCCCTGCCCGATCCCGGCTCCCCGCTCGTCCATCTCGCTTCCGACTGGCGGCAACTGCTCTTCCCCGACGCCACCGACGAGCAGTTCGCCGACGCGTACGCTCAGACGGTAGCGTTCGCCCTTCTGCTGGCACGAAGCGAGGGGGCCGAGCCACTCACACTCGGCAACGCTGTGGCCGCGCTCGCCGCGGAGCACAGCCTCCTGTCGCGCGCTCTGCAGGTGTTGACCGACCAAGGCGTTCGGGCCGAGATGCCTGCCTCGCTCGATCTGCTTGTGCGCCTCATTGCCGCCGTTCCTGTGACAGGCCTGAGCGGGCCCGAAGACCCTTGGCTCTACTTCTACGAGGACTTCCTGGCCGTCTACGATCCGAAGCTGCGGAAGGACGCCGGAGCGTACTACACCCCCGTTGAGGTTGTCCGCGCGCAGGTGCGTCTGGTTGACGATCTGCTGGTGAACCGCTTGCATAAGTCGTTGGGCTTCGCGGACCCCGACGTCATCACCCTCGATCCGGCGGCCGGCACAGGCACGTACCTACTGGGCGTGATAGACCATGCCCTCACGAGAGTGGAAGACAAGCAGGGCCCGGGAGCCGTGCCGGGGCAGGCAACGACTCTAGCCGCTAATCTGTACGGGTTCGAGCTCATGGTCGGCCCGTACGCCGTGAGCGAGCTGCGCACGACGCGGGCGTTGCGCGACCGCGGGGCCACGCTGCCCCCGGGCGGCTCGCGGGTGTACCTGACCGACACCCTGGAGAGCCCGCGCACCGTCCCGCCTCAGCTCCCGCTCTTCCTAGAGCCCATCGCGGAACAGCACGCGAAGGCCCTTTCCGTCAAGAAGGACGTGCCGGTCCTCGTATGTTTGGGCAATCCCCCATACGACCGGCACGAAGCGGCGAAGAGCGGCAACAAGGCGCGCACTGGCGGCTGGGTCCGCTGGGGCGATGCGGGGTCGAGTGCAGCCCCCATCTTCGCCCACTTTCTGGACCCGGTAGTTGAGGGCGGCCACGGGATCCACGCCAAGTGGCTGTACAACTCCTACGTCTACTTCTGGCGGTGGGCGCTCTGGAAGGTTCTAGAGCAAGAGGGGACGGCCGGTCCCGGCGTGGTCTCCTTCATCACAGCCTCCTCGTACCTCTTCGGAGACGCCTTTGTGGGCATGCGAGAGCATCTGCGGCGCGTGTGCGACGAGGTGTGGATCATCGACCTGGGTGGCGAGGGGCGCGGCGCACGCAAGGAAGAGAACATCTTCGCGATACAGACGCCCGTGGCGATCGCGGTTGCTGTGCGCTACGGGGCCCAAGCGAGGAAGCGCCCGGCTCGTGTCCACTACACTCGCGTGGAGGGCAGTCGCCGAGAGAAGCTGGAGGCGCTCGCGTCGGTCAGGCGGACTGATGCCGCCACGTGGGAGGACTGCCCCCAAGAGTGGCGCGCTCCTTTCCTACCCGCAGGGCGGGGGGCCTACTTCGACTGGCCCATCATCCGGGACCTGTTCCCTTGGCAACACTCCGGCATGATGCTGAAACGGACATGGCCCGTGGCCCCCGAGCCGGCTGTTCTCGCGCGGAGGTGGCGTGCTCTGCTGGCGTCCCCGGATCGCGCCGCGTGGTTTAGGGAGACGCGGGACCGTCAAGTCGCGTCAGCTTACGCTCCCCTGCCGGGCGCGGCCAAGCACCAGCCGCTCGGCGGTCTGCCTGATGATGCCCCACCCCCGGCGCCCTGCCGGCTGGCGTACAGGTCGTTGGACCGGCAGTGGATGCTCGCAGACAGCCGGCTGGGCGATTACTTGCGGCCCGATCTCTGGCGCGTTCACGGCGCCAGGCAGGTCTACCTTGTGAGCCAGCTATGGCAGGTGCTCGGCTCCGGGCCAGCTCTGGTTGTCTGCGCGTTGTTGCCGGACTTCCACTTCTTCAAGGGTTCCTACGGCGGCAAAGACGTTATCCCCGCCTACCGGGACGCGGCTGGGCGGAGGGCCAACGTCCTACCGGGCCTGCTAGACCTGCTGGAGCGAACGTACGGCGTGAAGGTCACGCCGGAGGATCTCGTGGCCTACGTCTACGGAGTCCTAGCTCAGCCCGCCTTCACGGAGCGTTTCGCGAAGGAGCTTGGGACGCGGGAGTTGCGGGTGCCGATCACCAAGAGCGCGGACATCTTCGCAAAGGTCGGCGACGTCGGCGCGCGGCTGCTCTGGCTTCACACGTATGGCGAGCGCTTCGTCCCCAAGGGCCAGCGTCCCGGGCAGGTCCAGCGCGGCGCGGTGAGATGCGTCAGGTCCGTTCCCGGCGATCCTGACAACTACCCCGGGTCGTTCGAGTACACTGACGAGACCGGGACGCTCCGCGTCGGGGACGGCGAGTTCCGACCGGTACAGCCAGACGTGTACAACTTCGAGGTCTCCGGCCTCAAGGTCGTGCAGTCGTGGCTTGGCTATCGCATGAAGCGGGGCGCGGGCAGGAAGTCGTCCCCTCTCGACGACATCCGCCCGGAGACCTGGACCGGCCAGTTCACGACGGAGTTGCTCGAGCTGCTTTGGGTCCTCGAGGCCACCGTAGCAGGGTACCCCGAGCAGGCCAAGGTGCTGGAAGCCGTGGTCTCCGGCCCATGTTTTCGGGCCGACGAGCTGCCCGCGGTCCCCGACGAGATGCGCAGGCCGCCGGGGGACGTCCCCGAAGGCGGGGACGTGTTCAGCGGGTGGTAGAACGAGTGTCGCAACGGCACCCCGACGAGGCCTACCAAGTGCCACCAACCGATTCCCTGCCCGGCACCGACTGGGCTGCTCACGTAGCGGCCTGCGCCGACACACCGCGGGTCCTTGACCTCAGGCGACGCGTCCGCGATGCGATGGAGCAGCTTCCGGTGGCCTGGGACTGCCCGAAGCGGATCGCCGACCGCTACGTGGCAGAGCCCCTTGCCGTGCGCAAGGCGCGCGCAGTCGCCCTCAAGCTGTCCCGAATGCCGGACGATCTCTGGGCCGGGCAGCTTCTCGCGGGCTCGATGACCCTCGAGCACCCTCGTATCCATGCCGAGTGGGGCTTCCCCGACTACGTTACCGACGGTGAGCGCCGTGCTGCGGCGGACAAGGGCCTAAGCATCCACTCGGTCTTCGGCCACGTCGTGCCGGATTACCCGCGCCTGCTGACGCTCGGCCTGGAGGGCATCAAGGACCTTGCCAACCGGCAGCGGCCCCTGGCTGGCACTGACGGAGAGAGCGCGTTTCTGGACTCGGTAGACGTGGCCCTGGACGCCGTCGTCGCCTTCGCCGCTCGGCTGGCGGCCCGGTGTCTCAGGGATGCCGAGGCGTGTCAGGACCGTGCGCGAGCGGCGGAGCTGATGTCCATGGCGGACAACCTCACCGTAGCGCCCGCTGGCCCGGCCCAGACGTACTGGCAGGCGCTCCAGTCGGTCTGGCTCTTGCACATGGTCTTCCACTCGACGATGAACGGCAACGCGATCGGCCGGCTGGACCAGTTTGCGTGGCGGTACCTCGAGGCCGACCTGGCCGAGGGGCGGCTCAGTCTCGATCGCGCGATGGAGCTCACGGCCTGTTTCTGCCTTAAGTTCAATGAGCGAGCCAAGACCACCGATGACCAGCGCCCCGAGGCGCGTGACCGCGAGGACGTTGATCCGACGAAGCGGACGAGGCACTATACATCCTCGCAGATTGGCACGAGGCGGGACGGCCTCGATGCCACGAATCACTGGCTGCAGAACATCATCGTCGGGGGCCTGACTCTGGAAGGTACCGACGGAACCACGCCGCTCACTCACATGATCCTCGAGTGCTACCGGCGCAACGAGATGACCAACCCACTGGTCACGTTGCGGCTTCACAAGGCCACCCCCGCGCCCGTGCTTCGACACGCCTGCGAAGTGCTGAAGCACGGCGGCGGGATGCCGGCGCTGTTCAACGACGAGGCCCTCGTGCCGGCGCTGGAGGGCCTTGGGATCCCCCGCGAGCACGCACTCGACTACACGAACGACGGCTGCTGGGAGGTGATCATCCCGGGCCGGACCGACTTCAGGTTCCTTCGCCTGAGCCTGATGCTGTGCCTGGAATGGGCGCTGAACCGGGGTCGCTCGCGGCTCGACGGAAGCCAGCAGGGCCCGGACACGGGCGGCCCGCGCACATTCGCGTCGTTCGACGACGTGTGGGCCGCATTCACGACACACCTCGACGCGATGGTGGAGCGGGTAGTCGCCCGCATCGTGGACACTGTGGACGACAGGCACACCATCGCTCCGGTGCCCCTGCTCAGCGCGCTGATCGACGGCGCCATCGAGTCTCGACGCGACATGACGGCCGGTGGCGCGAGGTTCAGGACCTACGGAATGCTCGCCGAGGGCGCCGCGCACGCGATCGACTCGCTGGTGGCGCTGAAGACCGTCGTCTTCGACGAAGGGCAGGCGTCGATGGAGGAGTTATGCGACGCCCTGGACGCCGACTTCGAGGGGCACGAACCGCTCCGCCGGGCGCTGGCGCGCGCGCCGAAGTACGGCAACGACAACGACAGGGCGGACGTGCTCGGCCGCGCCGTTATGGACGCTTTCACCGGCACCGTCGCGAAGCACGGACAGGCACACTCGGCGGTGGTCCGGTTCCCGTGCGGAGTCGCGACGTTCTCTTGGTACATCGGGATCGGCGAAGGGCTCGGCACCTCGCCGGACGGCCGTCGCTCGGGCGAGCCGGTGTCCTCCAACTTCTCGCCGGCGCTAGGCCGCGATGTCGAGGGTATTCCGCCGGCCATCCTCTCATACGCCAAGATGGGACACGCAGACCTGCCGGCCGGAGGGCCCCTCGACCTTCGCCTGGCGCGTCGGCTCGTCGAAGGGTCGGAGGGGACTGACCGGATGGCGGGCCTCATCCGTGGGTTCGTTGAGACGGGCGGGTCGATGATGACCTTGACCGTGGCGGACACGGAGGAGCTGCGCGCGGCGCAGCGGGAGCCCGAACGCTATCGGTCGCTGCGGGTGCGGATGGGCGGGTGGTGCGCGTACTTCACGATGCTCAGCCGCGAGCAGCAGGACCATCACATTCGGCGGCAGGAGGGCCGGGCGTGACCGGCCTCGTGTTCGACCTCGACACGCTGGCCGTCCATGACGGGCCCGGGATTCGGCTGGCGCTGTACCTGAAGGGCTGTCCACTGAGCTGCAAATGGTGCCACAGCCCTGAGTCGCAAAGCCCACGCCCCGAGGTCATCTGGCTCCGAGAACGATGCACGCTCTGCGGCTCCTGTGCCGATGCTTGCCCGCGGGGGCTTCACTCGGTCGGCGGAGCCGGGCACACGATCCGCCGGACGGACTGCGTGGCTTGCGGCCTATGCGCCGATGCCTGCCCGACCGGAGCACTCGGAGTCAAGGGACACTGCGTCTCCGTGGAGGAGATAGCCCGGCGCGCCGAGCGCCTGCGGCCGTTCCTCTTGCACAGCCGGGGCGGCGTGACCATCACCGGCGGGGAGGTGACGCAGCAGGGCGAGTTCGCCCTGGCTGTCCTGGCGGCATGCCGCGATCTGGGCCTCCACACCGCAATCGAGACCTGCGGCGCATGTCCGTGGGCGGACCTGGAGCCGATCGCTGACCTGTCCGACCTCGTCCTCTACGACCTCAAGTTGATGGATCCGAGCGCCCACGAGCGGTGGACCGGCTCCTCGAACGAGCTGATCCTCGAAAACGCCCGGCGGCTGGCTGGAAGGGACGTTCGGGTGCGCGTTCCCCTGATCCCCGATGTGACGGACACCGCCGCCAACCTGCGGGCCGTCTACGAGTTCATGCTCGACGCCCGGCTTGACACGGTGGAGCTGCTGCCCTTCAACGCCTCGGCTGCCGCGAAGTACGAGTGGCTTGGACGCGAGTTCGAGCTGCCTGCCAGGCCGAGCGAGCCGGAGCGTCTTCGCTCCCTGGCTGAGCTCGGCCGGTCAATGGGGCTGCGAGTGCTCTCGGCGTGACGGGACTCGCTGCTACCCGTGCGCTCGCCGTCTGAGTCTCCGGCTCGGCTCCTCGCGCAGTTCCAGGATGGCCTGCAGGATGAGCCCGGGCACCAGCACCAGGAGGGCGTGTCCCAGGGGGAGCAGGAACGGCCACCGCGCGTCCGAGACGACCGCTGCGCACAGCCCTGTCCCGGCTGCGACTCCTGTCGCGGTAAGCACCGCATGGGGTAAGCGAGAGGCCCCGCCTACGGCGACCGCGCAGATGACCCACTCGAGGACTGCCGGCGCGCCGGGCGGCGGGTCGGGCGCGGTGGTGACGAACGCGGAGCCCAGCACCACGGCCGCTCCTGCGACGGTGGCAGTCGCGACTATCTGTCCGGGCCGCCTGCAGTCGAAGCCGCGCCACCTGCGCGCGATCACCCAACCGGCCAGCGCCCCCAAGGCCGCCGAGGGCACCCCGAGCGCGCCATCGGCCACGCTCGCCGCACTCTCTTCTATGTGCCAGCGCCACGCAACGGGAGCCACGGATGCAAGCGCCGCAACGCCGGCGACCACCCAAGGGCTCCGCCACCGACCTGTCGGACACGCCACAAGAGCGAGCGCGAACCCGCTCAGGCCCATCGGGAGGACAACGCTCGGCTCCTCCGCGGCCCCACGGATGAGCGCGCTTGGTGCCCAGATGGTGAGGACGAAGGTCGCGGCGCCGACGAGGAGTCCCGCCGCGAGCCCCAGTCCGCGCTCCAAAGCGGGTTCGGAAGCCTCTCCGGGGAGGGCCTGGGCGGCGGGCTGGCGCCGTAGGATCCTCATGCCGGAAGGCCGGCGAGGATTTCGTCCAGCCGCCCGGGGGTCAGCTCCTCGTATAGCTCCTCGTTGATCAGCATCGCCGGCGCGGTGCCGCACGACGCGAGGCACTCGGCAGTGAGCAACGTGAACCGGCCGTCGAGGGTGGTATCGCCAACTCCGATGCCCAGTCTGCCCTCCAAGTGATGCAGTAGTCCTTCGGCGCCCATGAGCGAGCAACTCAGTGTGCGGCAGACCTGCAACACGTACTTGCCGACCGGCTCGCGGTTGTACATTGTGTAGAAGGATAGGACTCCCGCGGCGTAGCCGGCCTGGACGCCAAGGATCTCCGCGATCTCGCGCGCCGCCTCGGCCGGCACGTATCCGAGCTCACGTTGTGCCACCCAGAAGGCCGGCATGAGAGCGGACGTCGGTTCGGCGTATGACTCTCCGAGGGCGGCCACCTCGGCGCGCGCTGCGGCGGACAGCATTCGGGGAACACCCCTCCGTTTGGCGTGTTCTTCCGCGCCCTGGCGACGCTCCCCTCTTGAACGGCGGCGGGGCTCGTGGAGGTTGAAACACGGGTCCGGGCGCGAACCTCACAGGACAAGTGGTACTTGAACGGTCACACGACCAGCGTGGATCCTGCCTGGGAAGGGGCGCCTGCCGGTGGCTGACACCGCCTTGATAGCTCCCCGCAGGCCGCGCGCGCTGCTGTTCGTGCTTGCGCTGGCCGTTCCAGGCCTGGCGGCTCTGTCGTACCTCGCCAACGTTCCCACCGTAGCGCCAACCCAAGTCCTCGCCCCGCTCGCGGTCGTCGCCATGACTGCGGTCGTTGTCTTCGTGTGGGTCCGGGTGAAGATACCCACTGCCGACCTGACGATCTTCAGCGTGATGCTCGCCCTCACGGGGATCGGCCTGGTGATGGTCGCCAGGCTCGACCCCGCGCGCTACCCCAAACAGGTGGTCTGGGTCTGCCTTGCCCTGGTCGTCACGGCGAGCACGGCTGTGTTCGTCCGCAGGACTGAGAAGCTGGCGAGCTACCAGTATGTGTGCGGGCTCGGCGCCATTGTGCTGGTCCTGCTGCCCGCAATGCTGCACGCGCTGACCGGCGGCCGCGGCGACGTGACCGCGGACGAGGTGAACGGCGCCAGGCTCTGGATCCAGTTCGGCGGCTTCTTCTCCCTCCAGCCGTCGGAGTTCGCCAAGATACTGGTGGCGATCTTCCTGGCGGGGTATCTCACGGAGAAGGGCGACGTGCTGGCCGAGTGGCCCTACCGGCTGTGGGGTAGGATCGCGCTACCACCATTGCGCCACGCGGCTCCGATTCTCCTGGTCTGGCTTGCGAGCTTGGGCCTGCTCGCGGCTCAGAAAGACCTGGGCTGCGCGCTGCTGGTCTTCTGCCTGTTTCTGGAGATGCTGTTCTCGGCAACAGGCAGGGCGGGGTACCCGCTCGTGGGACTGGTGCTGTTCGCGGCGGGAGCGTCCGCGGCGATCCACCTCGGCGGGCAGTCGATGTTCGGGCACGTTCAGACGCGGATCGACGCGTGGATGAACCCCTGGGCCGACGCGCACGGCGGCGGGTATCAGATGCTGAGGTCGCTGTTCGCGCTGGCGCAGGGCGATGTACTGGGGACCGGCATCGGCCGTGGGCTGCCGACGTCCATCCCCGAGGTGTCGACGGACTTCATCTTCTCAGCGGTTGCCGAGGAGCTCGGCCTCGTCGGCGGCTGTGCCGTGATCCTGTGCTACTCGCTGCTGGTGGTGAGGGGGTTCGTCGCCGGCGGCCGCGCGAAGGATGACTTCTCGGCCCTACTGGCGGCCGGCATTACGGCCGGCCTGGTGACGCAGGCGGCCATCATCATCTGTGGGGTCACGAAGTTCTTGCCGATGACGGGGATCACGTTGCCGTTCGTGAGCTACGGGGGGTCAAGCATCGTCGCCAGCGGGATCGCGATCGGCCTGCTCATCCGCATCTCAGCCGACCCAACTCCCCTACCCCGGCCGGCGGGCGCGAGGCCGCGCACGCGGCCCCTGGCGTGGCTGCATCTCTTCGTGTTCCTGGTGTTGTCTGTCTGGCTGGCGTACTGGCAGGTGTACCGGGGGCCCGCACTCAACGTGAGCCCGGACAACCCACGGCTCGCCACGATGTCCCAACGGGTCAAGCGAGGGCGGATCCTCGACCGTCACGGGGCGGTTGTGGCCGCGACAGACGAGAAGACGGGCGCGCGAGTCTACCCCGCGGCGCGGGCAACCGCGCACGTTGTCGGCTACAACGATCCGCGCTACGGCGCTACCGGTGTGGAAGCGGCCGCGGCCGGCTGGCTGCTCGGACTGCCCGAGCCCACAGAGAGCATGCGGGACCTGCTGCAAGCGGTCCAGCGAGGCTTCCACGGGCTCCCGCAGAGGGGCTCAGACGTTGTGCTGACGATCGACCTCCGCCTGCAGCGGACGGGCAGCGAGCTTCTCGGCAGCCGGAGGGGCGCCATCGCGGCCCTCAACCCCAGGACCGGTGAGGTACGGTGCCTCGTCAGTAGGCCCACGTTCGACCCGACCAACGTGGGGGCGGCCCTGGCGGAGGCGAGCTCGCCCGCGGGTCAGAAGGCCTCGCCACTCCTGAACAGGGCGACGCAAGGCCTGTACCCGCCGGGCTCGACTTTCAAGATCCTGGTGGCGGCGGCGGCCCTCGACGCCCGGCTCATCAGCCCGGAGGACACATTCGAGTGCAAGGGCGAGGAGATCATCCGGAACGACCGGATTCGGTGCTCGGCGCGGTCCGGTCACGGGGTCTTGCGGCTTGACGAGGCCATCACCCACTCCTGTAACATCTACTTCGCGCATGTCGGAGAGCGCTTCTTGACGGCGCCTGGTGGGCGTGGCGCACAGCTTTTCCAGGACTATTGCGAGTCATTCGGGTTTGAGGCCAGCCCACCGGTGGGGCTGTCGATCGAACCCAGCCGAGTGCCCAAGGGCCGCGACATGACCGACGCGATGGTCCTCGAGTGCAGCTTTGGGCAGGGCGCGCTGCAGGTGACGCCGCTGCAGATGGCGCTGATCGCGGCCGGAATCGGGAACCACGGGGACGTTATGGTCCCTCAGATCATCTCGGAGGTCCGTGACCCGGGGGGCCGCACCGTGGACCGCCTCGAGCCGGTGCTCTGGAGGCACGCGGTTAGGCGCGAGGCGGCCGACTGGGTCGCCAAGGTCATGCGGCGCGTGGTGACCGAAGGCACCGGCGGCGCCGCGGCACTGCCGGGCGTCGCGGTTGCCGGCAAGACCGGAACAGCGGAGAATCCGACCGGCGCGGCACACTCATGGTTCGTGTGCTTCGCCCCGGCCGACGACCCGGAGATCGCGGTCGCGGTCATCGTTGAGCACGGCGGCCATGGTGCGTCCGTAGCGGCGCGCATCGCCCGAGAGATCATGCGAACGTACTTCGCCCAATGAGTCCGGGCAAGCAGGCCTACGCGAAGAGAGGC
>Ga0315280_10010622_pt1 | contig 11503 bp, 12 predicted proteins | sample YL17G06_40_MG_FD_203697 | JGI IMG/M metagenome (GOLD analysis project Ga0315280, IMG submission 203697) | Sediment microbial communities from Yellowstone Lake, YNP, Wyoming, USA - YL17G06_40 | ecosystem: Environmental > Aquatic > Freshwater > Lake > Sediment | place: USA: Wyoming | collected... | reverse complement strand
AAAATTTGGGCTTTACCTTCCCATTTTTCTGCTCTGAAGAAAAAGTTAATCCTTTCTTCGTTCGGTTCTTTCCTGTGCATCACGTGAACTAATTTTAAGTCTTTTGGATTTAATTTTACCCCAATTTCTTCTTTTATTTCTCTAATCATTGCTCCAATTAAGGTTTCGTTTCCGTCCAAATGCCCAGCAGGTAAGCTGTATTCCCCGTCATGAAATCCAGTATTATATCTTCGTGAAAGAAGAATTTGATTATCTTTGATTAATAACAAATATACAGTAGGGATTATTTTAAATCTCTCTTTGGGCATATTTTCATTCTATCAAAAAATCGCCTGATTGGCGATTTTTTTGCTCCCCAGTTCAACAATTTTTAGAAAACTCATCGGAATTTTGGAAAATAAGGATTATATGGCGATGATGAAGGAGAAATTGTTAGAAATTAAGAGGACTTATAAGAATTTGAATTTATCTCTCGCTGTAGCAACTAATTAAATTTTTTATAACTTAACCTTTTTAATCTCCTCTTGAATTACTTTTGCTGATTTTTTTAGTTTTTCTAATTCATCGGGTGCTAAATCAATTTCTATTATTTTTTTGATGCCTGTACGACCAACAACTGAAGGTAAGCTCAAACAAACATTTCTCAATCCATACTGCCCAGTTAAGAGTGAAGAAACAAGTAAAACGTGGTTCTCGTCGTAAAGAATAGCACGAATAATCTCAGCAACACTTAAAGCTATGGCATAATAAGTCGCTCCCTTACTCTGAATAATATCGTAAGCTGCATTTTTAGTCTTTTCATAAAATTCCTTAGCAGCCGCCTGATTATATTCTGGTAATTCAGTGATATTTTTCCCCATAACGTTTGCGTGGGAAAATACAGGCACAGAGGTATCACCGTGTTCGCCAATTAAAAAAGCGTGCATACTTGTAGCAGCTAAGCCGAATTTTTCAGCTAATAACCAACGAAAACGAGAAGAATCTAAATTTGTACCAGTACCAAAAACTTGATAGGGAGGTAAACCAGAAACTTTCAGAGCAACATATGTCATTACATCTAAAGGATTAGTAGCTACTAAAATAATGGCTTTTTTTGTATAACGTGTAATATTCCTTACTATTTTTTTTACAATCTCTGAAACAATTTTAGTGTTTGGTCTGAGTAAGCCTAAACGGGGCTGACCAGGTTTTTGTTTTGCGCCAGCGCAAATAAAAACAACGTCAGCGTGTTTACAATCGGTGTAATCACCAGCCCAAATACGCACTGGTTTAACAAAAGAGATTCCGTGGGTTAAATCCAAAATTTCGCCAGCGCACTTTTTTTTATCAATATCAATTAAAACAATTTCTGAGGCAATACCTTGAACCATTAAAGCAAAAGCTGTAGTAGACCCAACATTTCCTGCGCCAACAATTACTACCCGCGTAGTTTCAATATGGGGAAGTCGCATTTGTTTAAATAATCTTTTTATCTTTTCTCTATTATATAATAATTTGGCATAAATGTGTCTAGCGGGTTCTTAATTCCAAAAAGAAAAAAAGAGCAGTTTAATGACTTGCTCGGGTCTAGGAAAGATGGTTAGAAGAATGGTAGTAGCGACGCCATTCAATGTAGACTCTGATAGTTATGAGCCCTAGTAATGCTAGCGATATTATTGATATGTAGAACACAGCTGCAGTTAGTGGATAAACATATGCTTGTCCCAAGAAGATAGATCTCATAAAGTCGGCAATTGGTAAAGCGATCATGCCAACGCACCACAGGTTTAAGATAAGCCATGTAAAGCCCTTTGTTACAATGTCTCCTCCGTCTATTAGAGACCACCAGATTCTCAGACCTCTCCTGAATACGTGGAATGTTTTTGTCTGAGCTGCTTCAAGATATGTGGCTTTTATGTACTTCGTTAGGAATCCTTTAACCGAATTTGCAATGTTCTTCCAACCAACCATCCTTATGAAAGAGCTGGTTGTTTCTATTTTCAATTCAATCCCTCCTATTCTATTGTACTCACAGTACAGCATAATAAAAATTCTTTGTCAAGTCCGATCTGGCGGTGAAATTTAAACCCGAAAGAAAAATTCTCGGGTGGTAACAGTAGCTCTGCCTCCAAAATGATGTTAGAACCTATTGAGTTGAATAAAAATAAAAAACTACTCCTATTCCTTTCCCTGCTCCAGCTTTTCTTTGAATCTCTTATTTTCTTCTTCTAATTTCTCAATTTCTTTTTTAAGCTCAATCATCTTTAACTCTCTCCCTACAGTTAGTTTGTGGAATCTTTCTAGTTCGTCTACTCTTTTTTCTAATTCTCCCTTGCTCTTTTCTAGTTCTTTCGTTCTTTGTTTTACTTTTTCTTCAAGGTTTTGAGTTAATTCTTCTAATTCACTTGTCCTTGCTTTTACTTTTATCTCTAAAACCGACTTTGCTTCTTGAAGTTCCCTTCTGGCAGTATAAACTTCTTCTGCTGCCTTATTAAGGCTTTTATATAAATCGAATATTTCTACATCTAAGCTCCCTGTAAGAAATGAAGTTTTTTTCTCTTTTGGTAATTCGCGACTAAAAATTTCGATTGCTGAAAAAGTCTCAATTATTCGAGAGTATAGTGTCCAACTTATTATTATAGACATAGCCAAACCGAAAAAAGAAAATATTATAATATTTAAACTAATAGGAGTTATAAAACTTAAAATTATCAAAACAACTAAAATTGGGGCTGAAAAAAATAGACTAAATTTTGTTTTAAGACTACCAAGTATAGGTCGAGGTTCTTCAAATTTTATACCTCTTTCCTTAAGTTCCTTTCTACATATTATAATTGCGGGAGAGACAGCAAGCTCGACAAAAGATTGACCAAATAATAAAACCAAGAATAACGAAATTAAACCACCACATAAAATAACAGGGAGGTTTATTGTTTTTCCACTAACTAACCATTCTGTTAAAAGGCTTGAAAAAATTACTAAAACAATGTATTTTACCCCATCTCTTAACGACTTCCGAGGTGTCTCGATTAGGGAATAAAATGTTCCAGTCAGGTCTTTAGTAGAAATACTCGAAATCGCACGTCCTTTTGTGAAAGTATCCACTAAAACATTTCGTAAAATTTGGAATCTTGCTCCTTTCCTCTTAATCCCGAAAGGTTTAATAAAACCATACTCTAAAAGACCTAAAAAGACAGCAATTATTACATATAAAAATGTGCTTAGACCGAATATCTTTTTTGTCCCAGTTATTTCAAAATGAGCCTTAGTAAGAATGAGAAAAATTCCAAACGCGGCAGATAAGACCATCCAACCGCAAAACATAGCAGAAAAGATTTTCGATCTCTTAATCAAACCTTCCATATTTTAGCAAAAGATGGGAAAATGTGATTAAACCCAAGGTCTTTTTGATAAATTAATATAAAATTTTAATAAAAGTCCTCGAAAAAATGGTAAACTCTCAAAAATTTTCCCAACCCTTTCTTCCTCTTTCTTAATTTTTAAAGCTTTTTTGAGTTCCGGCATTTTATAACCGGGGTTAAGTATTCTCTTGCCTATTTCTTCTCCACTTATTAAGGCATAAAAAATACCCTCTCCCTTAAATTTTGAAACTAAACCAGCAGCTTCTCCAATTAAAAAAATATTTCCAAAAATACAACCTTTGTAATAATAATTTAGAGGGGCGAATTTAAATTCTTTTTCAGAATAAGTAAAATTGTTTTTCTCTAAGAATTTCTCTAAAATTTCTTTGCTTTGGTCAAAAGTAAGATTTTTAGAATCTAAATGAAGACCGACGCCAATATTGGTATGATTTTTATGAGGAAATAGCCAGATATAACTAGACTTTAATAATTTAGGATAGAGATAGATTTTTAAATTATCAATGATTTCAGGAACTCTGTAATAAAGGCCAATTGAGATTTTCGATTTTAAACCAAGAAATCTTCTTACTAAAGAGTAAGAACCGTCAGCACCAACCAAATATTTATAATAAAAATCTCCTTTGTTGGTAATTACTCTATCTTTTTTAATTTCTTTTGCTAAAGTTCCCTTTAGAATTGTAATATTTTTAGAATCTTTTATTCTATCCAATAAATATTGACCGAGGTCATATCTATCTATAATCCTGACAGGAAGAGGAAGTTCAACTTCATATTTTTCATCTGAGACATAAAATATTATTTTAGTAAAACTCCTTATTTTCGATTCGGGAAAATCATATTTAGCACAGAGATTAGTTAATCCACCGGCACATATTTTAGGACCAATAATTTTATTCTTTTCAATTAATAAAACAGAAAAAGACGAATTTTTAAATTGTTCGGCACATTTTAGACCAGCTGGCCCAGCCCCAATAATAATAATATCGAATTTATTTCTCGTATTACTAATAATAAATTATTAAACAAGTACTATTTCCGACTTTTGCTCTCTGTAATTCTTTTCTTTTTTCTAATAATCCAGCTAAGTCATTTGTTCAGTTTGACCTTTCTTTTTGGTTTAGATTATATTTTTTATTCTATCAAAAAATCGCCGCTAAGGCGATGGGGTTTGTTTTTTGTTTTTTGTTTTTTGTTGTCAGTTGTCAGTTTATCTATTATACCACTCTTCTTCCTCAGAAATTCTTGACGGAAAAAAGTCGAGTTCCTCGACTGGAATGTTTAATTTGAAAGCACCATGTTCCAGGGCTTCTTTCCAGGTTGATTTATCTTGAGGATTAAGATGAAAAACTTCGTCTTGGAAAACGATAATCAAAGTTTTCCCTTCGTTGTAAATATGAAAATAAAAAGGCTTATTCTCTACCATTGCTTCTTGAATCTTTTCTATCGCTTCATCATCTGGCTCGGGAATCTCAATAATATGCAAATGCCAATTTTTCTTCGGGGAAAACTTCGTCTTTAAAATCTTATAATTTTCTAAAACCTTTGGATTTTCCAAACTTTCTTCGATAATTATAGAGTGGAGCATAGATTGGTTATTGGATGTTAGATGGTGGATATTGGATATTGGATGCTAGTTGTTAGTTGTTAGTTGTTAGTTGTTAGTTGTTCTCTATTCATCTAATTTTCTTTTAATTCTCCAATCCTTTTTAACCACTGGCCATATTGGCAGTTGGCGCTGTGCGCCAGCGGCGCGTCGCTTCTTAAAAGATTGACTGCCTTCTCAAAAACTCCTTTCACATAAGAAGGGTCAGCATCTATAATTTGCATTTCTTTTTTAAAAGGCAATCTGTCGTCAAAGCCGTTTTTTTTGTCAACAACATAAAAAGCCAGGTAGCCCTTTTTTATAGTTTTATACCCGTTTTTCTCTAACAAAAAACTATAAACATCCATTTGCAGCTGGAAGCGGTCATACACCGTAGCCACATTACTACCCGTAGATTTGTAATCAAGCGGAGCCAATTTGCCGTCTTGAAATTCCAAAATGTCATCCACCGCGCCAAAAAGAGTGGCGTCCAATTCTACGTCGTAATAGCGTATTCCCTTTAAGTTGTTCCTCCACTCATTCAATAATTGCTGATTGGGAAAAAGTTTTGCCGGAATATTGTTGGCTACTAGCAAAGGATGAGGTTCTCCTTTGTTCCTATACTTATCAAATTCCTCTTTCAAAAGTGAATCCACCGCCGCATTAAGGGCATAGGGATAAGGCGGCGGCCTTCTAATCCTCATTCTTTTCTCTAACCAAAAACAAAGCGGACACTCATAATACAAGTTCAAGGAATTCGGCGAAAGTTGGATAGGTCTATTGTTGTTCATTTTTCAATTCTACCAAAAAATCGCCTTTTTGGCGATTTTTTTTCAGCGAAATAGATATAGAGACCAACATTACTTAAAGAATGTCCTTTATTTCTAATAACGAATCTACTACTCGCCAAGCTGCTTCTTTTAGTTTCTCATTAGTGCTATGAACAGCAATTCCGTGCCCAGTAGCTTTGAATACTTCGATATCATTTTCGCTATCGCCTGCAAAGATAACTTGATTTAGTTCGATACCTAATTTGTTTATGATGTCTTGAAGTTGTCCGACTTTAACCTCTCCTTGATTTTCACGGTAATTAATTCTCTGAAGAACTCCTGAATTGTCAAATTCTAAGGAAGAGTTTGCACGAAATCCATCTACATTTAACTTTTTAGCAATAGATTCTACATACATATCAATCGCGCCAGAAATAAGATAGATCAAGTATCCTTTTTCTTTCAAATAAGAAATTAAATCTTTGGCTTCTGGCTTAACATTAATACTTTCAAATAAGTTTTTAATAAATGGCTTGGTGGCATTATTGGTATCCTGATACATTTTCGTTAGGATCCTCTCGCCTTCAATGAAAGAGGTTTTTCCTTCTCGGGCTTGTTTAAAAATATTAAGAATATCTTCTGAAGAACAACCCAATCCTTCTGTTAATATTAACCAAGATGTGCCGTCAACAAGGGTTTCATCAACATCAAAACAAACTAGTTTAATTCTTTCCATAACTTAATTTTACCAAAAAATCGCCCCCTCGGCGAACCAACTTTAGCAGAGAACTGTTCTCTGTCAACTTTGGAACTTTGCTAAATTTTAAAGAAAATTTTTATGGGCCGAGACCGATTGCGGATGTTAGACATCTACAGAGACAATTATATCTTATATCGCTTTTTAAACCAAAACAAAATCCCTCAAAATCGAGGGATTTTATTATCCTTTTTAGGTTTTCTTTTTACAATTCTTTATTTAGGATAGGTGTAATTAACGTTAGTCGGATAGGCTTTGCCATCGGTGCAGGTGACACTATAAATCGGTCCGTAGGAAGAGAGTGAAGTTACATCCCAGTTGGTGTTATTAGTCGTATCGACATATTTATAAACTGTTTTTACTGACCGGTTATACTTGTAACTATTATATCCATAACTACCTTGGGTACACTTACAGAATTTTCTGGCCTGATCAGCCGCTCTATAGAGATAGAGATTTGTTCCACTCCAACATTTGACAGCTACCGGACAATCACTATCTGTGGCATTGACGCAACCAGCTGGACAACAACCATCACCACTTGAACAAGTAGTTATAGCCCGGTAACTACAGGTGGCGGTGCAAGTTCCGGCATCGGCACAAGTGTTTATAGTACAAGCATTGTTATCATTACAATCTGTATCAAATGAACAAGCAGGCACTCTACAAGTTCCTGAGCAGCAAATCTCTCCAACACCACAATCTCCGTCTCCTGTACATTCTGGTTCAGACGGCTTGACATAATTAACTGCGGATAGGGCATCTACTCTTCCCCAACCATAATATTTATCCCAACCAGCTGTTCCTAAGTCCTTTGCAGTCTTATACAAGGCATCCTTAATTTGACTGTCAGCTAAAGCAGAATTTACTTGTCTCAATAGCGCTATGGTTGCTGAAATATGGGGAGTAGCCATTGAGGTTCCTGACCAAGAATCATAGCCACCAATGATAGAGGAATAAATATTCACTCCGGGTGCCATTATGTCTAAAGCTAATCCAGTACCAGACCAAGAAGCTCTTACGTCATTTTTATCAACTGCTCCAACTGCTATCGCTTTACTAGCACAACCTGGACTTGATACTCTGCCAGAAGTATTTCCGGCAGCTACCGCTACTGTTACACCATTGTCTACTGCCCAGTTAACTTTTTGAGCAAGATAATCTGTATCGCAGTTTGCTGTTGAAGTTCCTCCACCTCCCAAGCTTATACTCATTATCTTTGCTGGCTCATCTCCGTTGTTTATTATACCATCCGGACCCTTCACCACATATTCAATGGCCGCGGCTATATCGCTGGTATAACAACTACCCGAAGCATTACAAACTTTTGCCATCCATATACCAGCATTTGGGGCTACGCCCTTAGCAAACCCTGACGGTGTCCCACCAACACCATCGGCGGTGATTATTCCTGAAACATGAGTTCCGTGCCCGTGGTCATCCTCAAAGTCCGGATAACCGAATCCCTTACCTCCCACTATACTACTAATTAATTCTGGGTGATCCTTATCTATTCCTGTGTCTAAAACTGCTACCGTTACGCCAGTCCCTGTATACCCCGAAGTCCAAACATCATCGGCATTTATTTGAGCATTCGCCTCCATATCCATAACATGGAGTACCGAGTCTTCTCTAACTTTTAGTTTGGAAACGATATTTGCCGGACATTTTAATGCTGTGGCATCACTTAATTCGTGGACAATCTTACAACCTCTTATCCTAAAAATAACTTTATCTATAATGCCAGTAGTATCTGCCATAACCCTGGCCATTTCTTTGCCATTACCATTCGAAGCCATCACAATCCCCCCCGTCACAGCTAATATTGTTATTGTTAATGTTATTCCGAGTAGGACTATCTTTTTCATTTTTTATCTTTAATTAAATTATTATTTTCCGACCTTTTAGATTCCTATTTTTATTTTAGTCTCCTAGACAAATTAGTCAATCTAATTCACTAACAAAGTTTCAATATCAGTAGTCACCACAAAATTTCTATTCTCTTTTTATCCCCTCAAATTCTAAAGAAAATTTTTATGGGCTGGGGTTGGCGAGATTATTAATAGAATTTCAAAAAATTTACCCCGTAGTTCCGCCCGAGGCGGATACTACCGGGCCAGAAACGGTTGGGGGTTCAACAAATTAATAAAATCAACCTTGGCCTAAATTTTGATGATTTTTTAGCTTTAGCTAAAAGTTGGCTAAAAAGTAAGAAATACCTAAAAGTAAAATTGGAAAGACCCTACTCTTCTAACTCTCCTTTAATTTCATTGAATTCATTTTCCACTTCTTTAAGTCTTGCTTTCAAATCCTTTATTATAGTGGCTCCTTCTTTCACTTTTCTTAACCCTTCTTCCACATCAACATCTTCTTGCTGCTCAAACCAATCAACAATTTTCTCAAGTTTACCTAAAGATTCTGAAATTTTTATCTTTTTATTTTCAGTCATTTTTTGTTTATTTCTCTTTTTCGATTTTTCTGACCTTTGATGAAAATTTCCCTTTATAAAGTTTTGTAGTTAAAATGTCGTTTATTTTAATTTGTGTTATGTTTTTGACTACTTTATTTTTCCGATCAAAAACTATACTATAACCTAATTTTAAATTTCTTTCAGGATTGGAAATAGCTAAATACTTTTCCTTGTTTAATATCAAATTTCTTTTTTCTCTTATTGAAAGGTCTAAATATTGGAGAATGTTTTTATTAATAGTTTTTACCCTTTCTTCTATTCTTATTTTTTTCCTATATAGATTATTAAAGGCGTTCTTAATTTCTCTTATTAAACTATTAAAGGTGCTGAATACTCGGCTAAAATTAGAAATTATTTTTTCTACTAACAAATTTAACCTAGATTTGTTTTCCTTCATTAACTTTTCAAAATTATTTAAAACATCTTTTACCAACTCTTTAATTTTATCAAACGCTAATTCTAAACAATCACTAAAATTATCTAATAATTTCTCCTCTAAATACGGTAGCCGTTTTTGGAGAGATTCCCAGGATTGATTTAAATAAATAGCAGTAGCAGTAGGTGTAGAAACCGAAACATCGGCAACTAAAGAGGATATTGGTACATTTACCTCGTGCCCTATCCCACAAAGAACAGGAATGTTTGAAGCAAAAATAGATCTTGCCAAAATCTCATTATTAAACGCTTGTAATTCTTCTAAACTTCCCCCTCCTCTTGCTATCACTAGAACATCTAAATTTGGCATATTTTTATTAAACCACTTTATTGCCTCTATCAAAGTAGAAACAGCTTCTACACCCTCTACTCTGGCATCGCAAAAATAAATCTTAAAGCCGAAGGGTCCTAAATTTTTTAGAAAATCTTGAATAACAACTCCGCTTTTTGAGGTAATTAAACCGATGTTTTGAACAAAATCAGAAATTTTTCTTTTTCTGGCAAAAAGTCCCTCTAGATCAAGTTTCTTTTTAAGAAGTTCATAGGCCTTCTTCAAAGCTCCTTCCCCACAAAGTTGAATTTTTTCAACATTAAGGGTAAATTCTCCTTTGTATTTTAATTCAGGCTTTCCTAATACTCTTATTTTCATTCCATCTTCGAGTTCAAAACCAAAACTTTCAAATTTATATTTGGAAGTATTGCAATTTAAAACCGCAAATTCATCTTTTATACTAAAGAAAATCCATCGATCTTGCCAATTTTTGAAATTACTAACTTCTCCCTCTATCCAAACTGGTTTAATTTTGGAAACGACCTCGCTAACCAATCTATTAAATTCACTCACGCTTACAACTTTAATTTTTTGATCTGCTTCAAAATAAGGCATACTATTTCTCAATTAATTCCCTCCCCCTGAGTTTATCGAAGGGGTCAACTTCGGACTAAATTTTTACCCCCGTAGGGTCGGCGAAGCGACTCCTTCGTGGCTTGCCCTGTAGTGAACCGAGCCTGTCGAGGTTCTACTACTGGGGTTGGTTATTTTTTCTTTTTTATTGTAATCCCCCATTTTTTCATACAGGCGTCGTGTTCTTTCGAGTTTCCACAACCGCCATTTTCTTTGTGCCATTTTTTATGTTTTTCTTCTGTAACAATTATACCTTTTATGTCTTTTTTAGATTTTTTAAACATAAATTTTATATTTATTTTTTAAATATGTTTTCGACCTTTTCGGGCTAAATTTTGATTATTTAAAAAATATCAAAGAAAATGCTAAAGGTGATAAATGACATCTTTTCTTTCGACAATAATTTTCCAGCCGGCACGTTTCGCATATTGAAAAAGTTTTTGATTAGGGTTAAAGCAAATCGGCTTTTCCACCATTTTTAAAAAAGCGATATCGCTTTCTGTATCCCCAACCCCAATCGATCCTTTTAGTGTCAATTTTTCTTTTTCGATAGCACGTTTTAAAATCTTGGCCTTATCACTAATAAGCTCAAGGTATAGTATCCTGCCTGTAAATCTTTTTTGGCTATCAGTTTCGTATATCAGGCCATACACCTTGTTAAACCCCAATTTTCTACAAAATTCCTCAACGATTTTTTTGGGAGAGTGAGAAATTGCTAAAAGATAATAACCCTTCTTTTTCAAATTTCTTACAATGTCTCGAGAGTATCGATAAATTCGATTTTTATGGAAAGCAACAACTTTTTTCGCGATTTTTGAAAATTCGTTGTACTGAACGCCTTTAATATTTTGGTTAAATGCCTTGATGACCGCCTCAATATATTCTTTATATGGACCTTTTTGGTTCAACCAATTTTCACAGGCTCGGGTATATAATTTCCTCACCCTCGAAGGGAAAACATCTTCTTGTACAAGCGCATCGGTTAATTCTATGAGTAAACTAGATCGAAAAACTGTCCCGTCAATATCAAAAATAGCTACTTTTTTCATAATTTCGAGCTTTAGTGAGAAAATATATCGACGCAGTCGCTATAAATTTTTCCTTTACCCCGTACCGTGTGGCGTTTACCCCGTAGCGAACTTGTTCTGCTTCGGGGCTCTGGTTCGGGGCTCAACTTCGGGTTGCCCTCACACCATATTATTGGTAGTGACGGGCCTAAATTT
>Ga0315280_10010621_pt1 | contig 11503 bp, 17 predicted proteins | sample YL17G06_40_MG_FD_203697 | JGI IMG/M metagenome (GOLD analysis project Ga0315280, IMG submission 203697) | Sediment microbial communities from Yellowstone Lake, YNP, Wyoming, USA - YL17G06_40 | ecosystem: Environmental > Aquatic > Freshwater > Lake > Sediment | place: USA: Wyoming | collected... | reverse complement strand
GTTTGTAGGCTTGTTGTGGTGTTGTGCCCGTTTCTATGGCGTCTATTACTTCTTCTGGTTTTATGGTTTTGAGCCATTCGAAGTAAGTGTTGACGTGGCTTCTTACGAGGGGGTTTTGTTTGGCTAACAAGTTTGCTTTCATGGCGTTGTAGAATTTCGGTGTCATTTCAATGATTACTGTCTGCGGAATTTGAGGCTCTGGTTTACTCTGGGGGGGGCTCAAAGACTTGGTCGCTTTCTTCTGAGGCTCCTTCTTCTGTTTCGGTTTCTTCTCCTGTTTGGGGTTGTGGGACAGTTTGTTTCACCTTCATCTTTCCTTTCGTTTTCTGGGGTGTTCGAACGTGGAACCACCCTTCCTTCATGAGTTGGTTGTATGCCCATGCGACTTGTCCAGGCGTTAAGCCTAGTTCTTGCGCAGTCTGCTGAACGTTCATTGTGGTTGCGCCTGCTTCCATGCGTTGTAGGATGTAGTTTTGGACTTGGCGTTTGATTATGTTTTGCATGGCTGAGGCGGGCGTTTCTTGTGCTGGTGGCTGATAGGCTCCTTCTGTTTTTGTGGTTGTGGATATGTCTCTCCATGCAGACACGAGTTCTTTGCCTATTTCGCCCACTGTGCTTACGGCCATTGTTTTGTAGTCTACTTCGCCACCCTCGCCTCTTTTATAGCGTTTCTCCACAGTTTCAATAAGTGACAAAACTTTATCCACATCTGAACTTACATCTGTTAATGTTTTGCCTCCTGCTCCGACTTTTTCGCCCATCTTGTCGATGGCTTCTACTAAGGCTGTTTTTATGTCCTCAAGACTTGTGGAGGGTTGTTCGCCAGCTGCTAGTTTCTCATCGTATTCTGCGAGTTTGTCTTTAATAGCTTGAAGGTCGGGCATTATTTTGTCGGTTGTTTGTTTGACTACTCCTTCGACGAAGGTTTTTTGGGCTTCGTTTTGCTGTTGCGATTGGATTGTTCCTGCCAAGTTTTCAACGATTTTCCGTAGCTCTGAAATTTCGCCTTTTATAGATTCAACTTCTGGACTTTTGCTTGCAGGATTTTGACCTTCACGTCGCTCTCGTTTCCACATGCGTTCTTCTCTTCGGTCTTCTCTGCGGTCCATGATGTCCGTAAGTATAGCATACGCCATGACCTCGCCCATTTCCATTTTTCCGCCTTTTTTAGAACTAAGCAGAGACCTCAAGTCGAAAACGGGCTCTTCCCTCTCTTCTTCTTCCTGTTCAGGCTGTGGCAAAGTTTGCTGTGGAGGTTCACTAGGCTGTTCTTCACTCATATTTCATTCACCTGCGGCTGATCTAAACCTAAATTCATGCGTAACACCATTTCAACATAAGTTGACAGGCTCCCCTTTCTTTGTCCAAACATTTCCCTAGCCTTTTTAACCAAGGCTTCTTTAAGGTCGGTTGTGAGTGTGAGGGTTATTTTTTCTGTGCTGGACTGTTGCACGTTTTTCGGAGTGGTACGGGGCAAAGTAGACTACCAAGAGAGTAGATACGATGCACAACAGATAAAAAACTTTCTCTAAACTTCTGTGATTGGGATTTGACTTTGCTTGTAAACGTGGATTAGAAATGATATGCCTAAGACTCCTGCCCCCGCTCCACATGCCAACAGTAAGGTTCTAGTTGATTTCTTTGGCGTCTTCTGGTTTTGTAACACCCAAAACTAAAATATAGCGGAAAGACTACTAATTGTGAGTGTTATTGGGTAATAACAGAACAAAATAAAAACTTAAACCACAAAACCACATAATATTTGGGGAGTTACCTTTGAATCTGCCCATCAACCAAGTTATAGAAGGAAACTGCCTAGACATTATGCGTGAGTGGCCAGAGGAAAGCGTTGATTTTATCATGTTCTCGCCGCCATAACCAAATCTTTATATGTGTTTCTTATACCACTAATTAGCGGAGTAAATATGAAGGAAAAAGAACTTCTAGCTTATCTTGCAGGGCTAGTAGACGGTGAAGGAAGCTTAATGATAAGGAAGTCTACATACCGTATGAGAACCCCGAAAGACATGAAACGCCCACAGTATTCACCTAGAGTCGGCATGAAGAATATCAACAAAACCGTTTTACTTTTGTTAAAGACCAAGTTCGGAGGAATTGTTTTTGAGGAGAAAAGAATCTATAACTCTAAAAGTGGCTTTAGAAGAAACCGAAAATTATGGTGTTATGATGTTCACGATAGACAAGCCTACAATTTAGTGGCGTCTCTCTATCCATATTTAATCATTAAAAAGCCACAAGCAGACACGATTTTCCAGTTGTTAGAAGCAAAGAAAGTCGCTACACGTGAACATAGTTCCAGCTTTTATGGTAAACCCTACGATGATGCCTCAGTAGATAGGTTTGAGGAACTTTATCAAAAAATAAGGAGGTTGAACAGAGGTGAGCTTGCCGATTAACCAAGTAGTTCAGGGTGATTGCTTAAAAACCATGAACACATTCCCCGCTGACTCCATAGACTTTGTTATGTTCAGTCCACCTATCTAGAGCCATTACGACTCTAGAGTGGAATACTGGGGTTTAAGAAATTATGGTGAAGCTACTGAGACAGTTTGGGATGGTGAGGAGAACTGTAGCCATGAATGGAAGATTGACATTAAGAAGGGAACAACAGGCGGTATATGCAAACTTAAAGGTGCAGGAAGAGCCATGACAGAGGCACGATATACTCCCGACAGTGAACATGCTTTTTGTGTTAAATGTGGTGCTTGGAAGGGGCAACTTGGTTTAGAGCCAACGTGGCAGATGTATGTTGAACACATGGTTACGGTTTGCCGAGAATTGAAGCGGGTTCTAAAGCGAACTGGAAGCATGTATATTGTGCTAGGAGACACCTACGCTGGATCTCACTGTGGAAAAGGTGATAAAACGCTTTTTCAGAACTATCGAAGGTTAAAAGTTGCAGATAATTTATATGGAAAGCCCAGTCCTCAAGCAGACATTACCGATTATCAGCCTAAGTGTTTGATGGGAATTCCTTGGAGAACGGCTTTCGCTCTGATAGATGATGGCTGGGTTTTGCGTGAAAGAATCGTTTGGCACAAGGGCAACCCGATGCCTGGAAGCCAGAAAGACAGACTCACGCAGACCTGCGAAACTATCTTCCATTTTGTTAGGAACTCTGGGAAGGCGTTGCTGTGGCGCAACGAGCTGACAGGCGAGTGGCTTAGCCTAAGACCGAACCAGGTTTACTTTCACGTTGAAACTCACGAGTTGAGGCAGCAGCGTCCGCCGAAAGAGGAAAGATATGTTGTTGACGAGTTCGGCAGTAGACATCTTGTTTGGAAGCCGTTGTGGAGAGGCTTTGACTATTACTACGAGCTTGATGCCATAAGAGAACCGCATACAACCGCTAACGAAATATTCACAGGGAAGACAAAACCCTTTGGAAAGAAGGGAAGCCCGGGCTACCGTAACGCACCCGTTGAAGAATCTTATGGGTTCAAGTTTAACCTTCGTGTCAGAGATGTAAAGCGTGGAAAGAAAGGCTTGTATGTTGAAGATGGAAAAGTCAAAGAGCTTAAAGCTTCGGAGAAAGAGGTTGAAAGTTACGTTTACCCCGAAAGCTTAACTAAGCATGATGTTGCTGTGAGGCGTTTTCCAACAGTAAACAGGCAAGGCGGCTTAGGCTACACAGACCCGCTTCATGTAAAAGCTTATCATGAGAAGGGAAAGAATCCTGGAGATACCTTTCAAACCAAGAAAGAACCATACATCGGAAACAATCCTCATCGGATGCGCCTCCAAAAAGAGCAACATTTAGCTTTAGACCCTTCAAGACCTATGGATTTAAGCCATCCTAAAGGCAAAAACCCAGGCGATGTTCTCTTATATGATAGCAAATATGCAAAGCATGAGTACGGTCAAACACTACAGGCATTTGTCAGAGAACAAACCATAGCAAAAAGACGCTTGGGGTCAAGAGAGGAAGCCAAACAACTTTTTCCAAACGACCCCAAAAAACAGCAAGAATACATAAACTACATCCACGACCATGATGGACACCCAAAAGGTAAAAACCTGGGAGACGTTTTGAAACTTGATTCCGTTGCTTGTCCGTCTGGGCCTCAGCGTTGGGAACGTGAAGGAACAAACCGTGTAGACGCACGATTTCATGCCGAGGGAAAGAACCCCGGTGATTTCTGGGTCGTCTGTACTAAGCCTTTCAAGGGCGCCCACTTCGCTGTCTACCCTGAAGAAATATGTGTTAAACCTATTCTTTCAAGCTGTCCGCCAAATGGCGTGGTTCTTGACCCGATGTGCGGTAGCGGAACTACATTGGTTGTTGCTAAAAAGTTGGGTAGAAGCTATATCGGTATAGACATTAACGTCAACTATGTGGAGATGGCGAAGAATCGACTAAGCAAAATTCCAGAAAAACTAGACAAGTTTGTTATGGCGGAATAACAGAAATGGAATACCCTAAAATTGAAACGCTCTTTAACAGAGACGAAAAAACCTTTAAGGTAAAAGAAGAGGAGATTAGGCTTCCAGAGTTTTCTAATGTTAAGAAATGGTGGGTTACTGAGAAGATTGATGGAACTAACATGCATGTTCTTCATGAGAAAGGGCATCAGACTGTAGAAATTTTGGGGCGAACACACAACGCACAGATTCCAACATTTTTGCTGAAATACATGCAAGAAACCTTCACATCTGAAAAGATAGAACAAGCTTTTCCAGATGCCGATAACAATGTTGTAATAGAGCTTTATGGAGAGGGATATGGAGCAAGAATACAGAAAGGCGGGAACTACCGACCTAAAGATGTTTCTTTTAGACTCATTGACGTAAGAGTTGGTGATTGGTGGCTTGAACCAGAAAATATTGAGGATGTGGCTCAAAAAATGGGTGTTAAAACCGTGCCTGTAATAGGAGTTATGACTCTTGAAGAAGCCGTTCAATTCATCAAATCCAAGCCAACATCCATCGTAGCAAAAGAGGATGGAGGAAACTCCAAGTATCCGATGGAAGGAATAGTTGCTCGCAGTTTTCCACTTATGCTTAGACGCAATGGAGAAAGAATTATCTGGAAACTCAAAATCAAAGACTTCGGTTAACGAGATGAATGGATGGTTCTGATATTTAACGATAACATGAAGGCTAAATCTTAATCATACGCCCTTGTATTTCTTTTTTGTTCCTGGAAAGAGGAACTCGCCAAATTCTTTCATACCGTTTTGGTAAAACTTTCTGGCCTTGACAATTTTGCGTCTGGCGTTGCTTCTGTGCACAGATACTTGTTCCTTTGTAATCCCTAGCTGATCCCCGATAACTTTGTCGCTTTTCACACCTTCTTTCTGAAGCATCAAGACTTCAAACTCACGTTTGCTAAATTTGCACATGTTAAGACCTTAACGTTTTCTATTGTTCGCTTATCTATAAATAGTTAATGCTTGAAAAATGATGTTGTTCAGCCAGATATTAAGACTTTCCCTTTGTAAAAGCAGGGGGTTAAGTGCATATTTCGCTACTCGTTAGGCTAGCTATTTGTCTTCTTTTTGCGTGTTCTTCGGTGGCCATTCTTCATCGCTTAGAAGCCACCGGGTCGAGCAGACTTGGCAGAGTGGTTCTCTTTTTCCGTTTGGGTGAGCCAAGTAGAGGGCTATGGGTTTTTGTTCTCCGCAGTGGGCGCAGGTTTCTCCCTCTGCTTTGTTGTCTAGTCTTCTCCCTCTTCTTCCTCGTCCCATTCTTCTTCGCTTTCCTCTTCTTCTTCGGGAAGCATGTTTTCACCTCCCTATAAGCTGCCTAGCTCGCAACAGGTCGCAGAGGCAGTGGTAGGTTATGGCGTATAGGATTTTAGGTTTTTGCTGTTGTAGCCATGTTTCCCAATAGGCAGGGGCTTCTCGGCCTTGGATGTCGGGTTCTTGGAAGGGTGTTAGTGTGCATTCGTCTAGTCTGAGGCGATAGTAAGGGTCATATTCTGGATTATCCCATTCGTAGCCACGTCTTTCGACGTATTGGGTTAGGTCTCGCCAATCTTTGAAGTGTCCTAGAAATTCTTGTTCAAAGTGGGCTGCGTAGGCGTAGCGTGGTTTGGGAGTTTTCTCTGTTTTGCGGAGGCAGAAGAGTTTGAACGTGTTGTAGGCGGGAATGGTGAGCTGGTGGATTTGGGCTATGTCGCGTTTGAGTATGCCTAGCGTTATGATTTTGTCGTATGCTGGGTCTAGTCCAGTGGTTTCGATGTCAATAATGCATCCTTTCTCTAGGGCTTCTTCTGGTGACAGTTTGTAGGTTAGCGTCACGATTGGAGGTGGCTCAAAAAGAAAGTATGATAGGAGCTGTTTTTTAAGCGGTTTGCTGCTGGGTTTCTCCATATTTTTCTTCCGCCGCCTTTTTGAGTTCTTCGTAGATTTCTTTGTAGAAGTCTCCTTTGTATTTGAAGGTGACTTTGCCCTTCTGGTCTTTGGGGATTGAGCTGATTATTGTTTTTCCATAGTCGGCGATTGTGTTGAGGAATTGTTCTTTGCCCTTGTCGGCTTTTTGTTTTATGACGCATTTTTCTGTCCAGCCGTCAGGGAAGGTTACGGTTATGACTCCTACAAAACGATTCTTCATTACGACACCTAAGTTTTGGAGTGGCTGCCGATTCCAGCTAGTAGTAGAAGGTCTGAGAGAGTTAATTGTCCAAGTTTCGAGAGTAGTAATAGTTCGCCGAGGAGACTGGCGAATACTTTCTCAACGGGTCCTTTTTGGGTGATTGTTACGCTGTTGCCTCTGCGTTTATATCTCACTCCTAATGAAACCAATAATGCTCGTGTTGTTGAGATTGCCTCGTCCAAGAGGGCTTTGTCCTCTGCGCTGAACCATTCAGTATATTTCATTTCCCAAAGGGTTTCATCTATTTTGTGGGCTTCCAACTTTATTTTGGAGGGTGCCAGAATGCCTTTGAAAAGAGCTGATTTTTTAACTTCACTCGTTTTGAGCATTTTTCACTTTCACCTCTTTTTGGTTTAGGTTGATTTTTTGTGGTTTGGTTGTTTGAGAGAGGCACAAGTCGGGGTCTAGGCATAGAACCAAGTATGTGGCTTTCTTTTCTTTTTTTAGGAGTTTTCTGTTGAAGGGGCAGGGGTTTTTCTCTCGGCAGTAGCGGAAGTGTCTTTTCTTAGGCTTTTTCTTTGGTTTTTTTCGTTGTGGTTGTGGTCTAGGCTCTTGTGTTCTTGAAGGCCACCTTAACGGTCTAAACGTGCTCATGAAACCTTTCTCCATACTTTTGAACCCATCATTCGTTGCATTGTAGAAATCCATTTGTCTAACTCATCTATACTGTAAAATTCAACCCATTGTAATGTTGGCAATAATAAAACTACTTCTGCAGAAACCCCACAACCATCGCATTTAGTCACAGATTGTGCATTAACGCAAGCACAAATAGGACATATCCAATATTTCATGCTGGTTTCGCTTCCTTCTTTTTTTCCTCTCTTTCCATAACTGCTAATTCTCTAAACACTTGAAGCACTATCTTCTGTTTTCCTTGCATAGCGTAACGAGTCAAATCTTTAAAAACTTCATACAGCAAAACATCTAATTCTTTTCCTTCTTGAAGAAAATACTCTTTGCTGAAATCTCCGAGATGCCCATGAGCTTCAACTTTTAAATTTGTCGTGGTTTCACCTCCTTCCTAAAAAGCAGAATATAAGGGCAAGTGCGCCTACAATAGAATAATCGGTCAAAAATGCTACAAACAAACAAGCATTTATTAGGTTTCATTTGGTTTCGCTTCCTTCCTGAAGTTACTACACTTCTTTATGATGTTTAGAAAAACAAACTCATCTGCCCCGCATGCTTGAAAAGCCTTAACGAGTTGATGTTCAGCTTCCACAACTATTTGGTGGCAGAAATTGAAGTTTACGCAATCTTGGCATATACTTCTAAGATCTTTTTTACTCATGGGTTTGCCTCACTTCAGGTTTGAAGACGTTTCTTGCTATTTCCTGTTCTTTCCTCTGTTCCTCAACAATTTCAAGTAACCTTTTCAACAAGTCTCGAATTTCAGTAAGAACCTTAAGTTCTTCACTCATGGTTGAGTTTCCCTCTTTTGCTTACTTGAAACTTGGATACCCCAAATACAGATTATGACGCAAGCACCCGCCCAAAAACCAAAAAGAAAACTCTGTAAATCCATCATTTTTTCACCTTGAAAAACATGATTAGAATTTTGTCTTCACCATAGGTTTCCATCTCGTAGAATGTTCCTTCAGGAAACTTGTCTGCCCATTCATTAGGAATAGTAATCCTCCGGTCACTCCCTATTTTGCCTCTTCGTTTAAGCCCCATTGTCCCATTTTTCCTTTTTGGGTTTATTATTGGAAGTTTGAGCTACTTAGCTTTTATGGTGCTTTTTACGTTATGTATTCGACTTTGAATCCTTTTTCTTCCAAAGCCAGAAATCTACGTCCAAACTGGTCGAGTTCGTTCACTGTCATGATTATTGTGTGGCTTATTTCGGGTTTGACGCTGTGGAGTAGTCGGTAGGCTCTTTGGGCTTCTTGTCGGCGGCTACCTCCTAGAAATTCGACTTCTATTGTGCGTTCGAGGTCTTTGATGCTTATTCCTTCGTCACCAACTCTTGAAACCACTGTCACTAGATTTTTGCTGATAATCTCCAAGCGGTCTTTTGTGTTCTGGTATACGAAGGGGATGTTGAAGTGTTTGGCTATTTTTTCTCCTGAAGCGACTAATTCAACGAAGATGAGGGTTTTCATTGGAATTTTGAGCAGGTCTTCTAGAACGGCTAGTTTTTCTCTGTCGGTTGGCACGACTTTGCAGATTATTCGTGGTTTTCTAATTGCCTTCGCTTGTAGGAAGTGTTCCCAGCTCAAGCCTATCGGGTAGCCTGTCAATGCGATTATGAGATCTTCTCTTGAATCCTCTCGGTATGGTGTAGCTGAAAACCCTAAGCGATATTTTGATTCGACCGTTGCGAATCTACTCCAAACAGGAGCAGGCAAGCGGTGACATTCGTCAAAAATGATTAGGGTGTAGGCTTTACCTTGAACTTTGTGCCATGCGGAGTACGTTTCAAGTTGCACGTCTTTAATATTGAATTTGTTTAGGTAGACTTGCCATTGTTCCTTCTCAGTTATGTTTGGCACGACCACGAGTTTTCTACCTTTAACCATTCCGCAGATGGCTGCTCCCAAGTAGGTTTTGCCCATTCCGCCCGGCCAGTAGATGCCCACTGCGCCCCATTGAAACCATGTGTCTATGGCTTCTTTTTGATGTGGTAATGGTTCAAAACCCATAGGTTGTGGGTTCAAATCCTCTTTGTCTACGGGTTGGGGGGTGAAGGGGAGATAGCCGTCTTGGATCAGAGCGCTTAGTAGGTGTCTTTCGTATCCGTGTTTTATTCTTATGCCGAATTGGTCTCGTTTGTAGAGGTATTTTCTGTAGCGTTGCCATGCTTGGTCTTCCATGCCCGCAGAGACTTTGAGGAGTCCGCCTACGACTTTGGCTTCTGTGGTTGGCGTATGCCCTAGTCGTTCTTCGATTTCTTTGGGTAGTGGTGCTAACCATCTCACATATTTGTTGATGACGAACACGTTGTAGGAGGGAGTAGTCCATTCTAGCCAGCCTAGTTGCATGTCTACGAATTTTGGCACTATGACGTAGTAGGAGTCTTGTCTTCGGGGCATTAGCAGGTAGGGTTGTTGGAGAAATTGTTTGAATGTTTCTTGATCTAAGCCCGCGACACTTGGAAATTGAAGTTTCTCGGCGATTTGGCTCTGTTCTTCTTGAAACTTGGCTACGAACTGTTGAAAATCGTCTAAGGCTTCTTTTGCCTGTTGAAGCTTGCCTTGGGCTTGTCGCCACTTAGCTAATAATTCTTCACTCATTTTTTCATCATCTCTTTAAATTTTGGGCATAATTCGCACCATTTAGGCGATACGTATCCTTTGAGTTTGCAGTAGACGCTGTTTTCTTTGTAGAGAGTAGAGTTGTTGTGGATGCAGTTTTTCCATCTTTCAGCCATGTTCTTTAAGCCACCGTTCTTTTTCTTCGGGTGTTAAGTTTGGGTTCTCTTTGACCCAGCCTTTCAATTTGTCCCAGTTCCAGCAGGAAATTAACGTGTCAATGTATCCTCTCGCCGTTTCCTTTGTTACTCCAAAGTTTCTTGCGGAGGCTCTTAGTATGAAGTCACAGAATGTGTTATCGTTTGGTGTTAGATTGTTTTTTGCGAGAAGCGCAACTAATGTGTCAAGTCTGTTTTTTCTTTCTATTGAGAAACCCATGCTAAGCCTCCATATTTTCTTGCTGTGGAAGGCATTTTAACTCCTCTTGCGTTTTCTAGCCATTGCCCCACGTCCTATTGCGGTAGCCTTCGCAGGCTTCGGCTTCTGGGTTTACAAACGTGTCTGGTTGGAGTTTGCAGTAGCCCCCATAGGATTTGCGGAAGTTTCTGCATGACTTGCAGTGCCTTACTCCTTGTTTCTTGATGCCTAAAGGGATTAGTCTTAACTCGCCGTGTATTGTTTTCCAGCCGCCTGTTTCTGTTAAGGAAGCTTCAGAGTGCGCTATTCCGTATGCTCTTTTTTTCAATTGTTTTAAGCCATCGTTGAGTTTGGACATTATTTCACCTTCGCTTTCCATCTCCACATAGTTCCGTTAATACTTTCAAAAACCTCTATAATTCCATCATCAATAAGCGATTTTACATAACCATATTCAAGTTTCTTTTCAGTTAATCCGTTCTGTCTTGCAAACTTCCTAAGAAATTCATGGTAGTTGCCTTCTTTCTTTTCATATAGTCTTTTCAATAGTTTCTCGTAGAGATCCCAGCGGAGTGCAGAGCCCCCGCCGAAGGAGGGCCTGTCGCCTAAGAGGACTTTAACTAAGTCTGTGATTTCACTTTTCTCTTCATACCTCTTTTCCACGTTTACGGTTTGGATTTGTCTCTTTAAAGCTTCAACAAGTTTCAAAGTTTCCTCGTGCTTCTTCTGCAGTTCCAGATATTTTGTTTTCCAATCAACTTTGCTCTCGCTCATTGGGCTTCATCTCCATCTGTTCTTCAGGTTTAAGTGGGTCGACGTAGAAGTGTTTGCCACAGGATTTACATTGGTAGCGCTGTGCTTTGCGGAACGGTTCACTAAGGAGAACGAACCCGCTTTTCCAAACATCTTGAGAGCCACAGAATTTACAGAATGGTTTATTCTGTTCATTGCTACTACTCATGAGACTCACGCTTCCACAGATAGTTTGATATGTTGAGATGTTGTTATATTTAAAACTTGTCTGTATAGCTATGATTGTGAACAGCTATGTTACTACACCTTCGGATGAGCACTCTCTCTCATATTCTTTGAGAGAAAACAAGCAAACAAGCAAGCAAACAAACAAGCAAACAAGCAAGCAAAATCAAGCAAGCAAACGAGTTTACCGTGTTACTGTGTAAGCAGTGTAGGTTTAGGCTAGTCTTAAGAGTTACGATGGTTTAACCAGTTACGGCTCGACGACGCCTATGATGATTTTTGCAAAGAGAAAA
>Ga0315280_10010620_pt1 | contig 11503 bp, 14 predicted proteins | sample YL17G06_40_MG_FD_203697 | JGI IMG/M metagenome (GOLD analysis project Ga0315280, IMG submission 203697) | Sediment microbial communities from Yellowstone Lake, YNP, Wyoming, USA - YL17G06_40 | ecosystem: Environmental > Aquatic > Freshwater > Lake > Sediment | place: USA: Wyoming | collected... | reverse complement strand
TTTAACTTAACTACCACAAACTTGTCATTTTTCGTAGGGAAAAGGGAAAAGCTCCCCAAGAGTCTTTACCTCAACTGTTTCAGGCGCAATCTTGCCTCTTTCAGTCCGTGCCATGAGAATCTTTATTTCAGAATTTTCGGCAAAATCGTGGATGTACTGCAGGCAGGCGCCGCAGGGTATTGGCGTCTCTGGCTTTTCTTCGTTCGTCACGATGGCTATTTCCATGATTCTGCGGTTTCCATGCAAGACCGCATGGTCTATCGCACATCTCTCTGCACAGGTGCCCAGCCCAGAAACCCAGCTTTCAACGTTGCAGCCAACGTACACTTTTCCGTCTTCTGCAAGCACAGCCGCGCCGACTTTGAAGCCCCATAGGACGTGTGCATTCTTTATAGCCTCTGAGGCGGCTTCCAACAACTTCGTTTCTATTTCTCCGATTCTAGACATGATTGCTTCCTAGGCCCTATTTCCTGTGAGTGCGAACGTAGTAGTATTCTCCGATCTCTTTTTGAAACTTGTCAAGCTTCGACCCCTCCTTGTTAACCCTGGGCCTCTTCGTGGTTGGGTCTCTTCTGAAGGTCACTTCCATCTCTTTCAGGAACATGTTCATCCCCCTCCTCAAACTCGTAGGCGGGTTGGCAGTGCCCTCGGTCCCAGGTTTTCCCGTGAAAACCATCAAGTAGTCCGCAATGAAGTCCTGTGTGACCACGTCGTGCTCGACTACGAAGCCAGTTACGTTGCGGTTCTCGACGACCCTTCGAATGGCTCTCGCCATGTTCAAACGTTCCTCAACGTCCAAGTACGCGCTCGGCTCGTCCAGCAAGTAAAGCTCAGCCTCGCGGGACAAGCACGATGCGATTGCAACTTCCTGCAGTTCTCCTCCGCTGAGTTCGGCCACGTTCCTGTCCATAAGCGGGTTCACCTTCAGAGGCTGAAGTATCTCAGTTCTGTACCAGCCTGAAGAAAGATTCTCTTTGGCAACGCTCCTCAGGAGTTCCTGAACTGTGCCCTCGTACTCTGCCGAAATGTACTGCGGCTTGTAGCTGACTTTCAATTGGTCAAACCTTCTCCCATCATCCGCTTCCTCGATTCCAGCCAGAATCTTCACGAAAGTCGTCTTACCGATGCCGTTGGCACCCAGTATTCCGACTATTTCGCCCCTCTTGATCTCGCCACGATGGACTACCAGCTTGAAACCTTTGTAAGTCTTCTCTATTTGATCCCATGCGAGCAGCGTTTCACCCGCGCCTGCGCTTTGTGTTGGGGGTTTCTCGTGGAAGATTATTGCTTCTTTTCTGAAGCGAACGTTCTCGTCTGGAATGTAACCCTCAAGATAGATGTTGATGCCAGTTCTAACACCGTGAACGTTAGACACTATGCCGTAGACGCCTGGTTCTCCGTAGAAAATGCAGATTTGATCCGACAAGTAGTCGATTATTGCTAGGTCGTGTTCTGCCACTATAACCGTCTTCTGAGCTGACGTTAGGCTTCTTATGGCCTTGGCAACCTGAAGCCTCTGACTCACGTCCAAGAAGCTTGCAGGTTCATCGAAGAGGTAGACGTCTGCCTCTCGGCACATCGCAGCCGTGACTGCCAAGCGTTGCAGTTCGCCGCCGCTTAGGACTTCGAGGGGGCGGTCCCAGAGCGGCTTAAGTTCCAACTGTTCTGCCACGGTGTCCATTATGCCTCTTTCATCCACTTTTTCGAGCAGTTCCCCGACTTTTCCAGAAACGGCCTTCGGAATCTTGTCAACGTACTGCGGTTTGTGCGAGACTCTCAGTTTGTTCTCACTCATTCTTAGGAAATAGTCCTGAAGCGTTGAACCTCTGAAGTGCTGGATTATGTCGTTCCACGAAGGCGGGTCTGCGTAGTTTCCAAGGTTCAGCTTCACTTCTCCTGAAAGTATTCTCAGCGTAGTCGTCTTGCCAATCCCGTTCTGCCCGAGCAGCCCTAAAACCGTTCCTGGAGACGGAGTTGGAAGCCTGTAAAGTTTGAAGCTGTTCTCTCCGAAGCGGTGGCTGCAGTCTTTCTCCAGCTCGTCTGGCAAGTTGACTATAGAAATGGCGTTGAACGGGCACTTCCTGACGCATATTCCGCATCCAGTGCACAGAGACTCCACGATCACGGCTTTCTCGTCCTCAAACCGTATAGCCTCTATCTTGCTTCGAACGATTGGACAAAAACGGTAACACAGTCTGTTGCAGCGTTTCGGCTTGCACTTGTCCGCGTCTAACACTGCAACCCTTGTCATGGTCGACCCGCTAGTGAAGGCTCGCCGCTAGTGGTTTATAAATGTGAACCTCAAAAGCAGCCAAAGGAAATTGTCGCGCCCTTCAAAGTGAAAGAAAAAGCACAAGAGTGCCTACTGCTTACTCATCCTTACCACTCTTCTTCTTCCCAGTCCTCGTCTTCCTCTTCCCAGTCTTCCTCTTCTTCCCAGTTTTCTTCAAACACCACTTTTTTCACCTCCACAACATTTAGATGGGTAGAGTGAGAGCAGCTTAGAAATCTTTAAAGATTATCATTCGTCAGTTGTCGAGAACCAAGCCTGAGGATATGTTTCGCTCAGCTTTTTCAGGGAGTTTCTTTCACGATTCTCCCCGTCAAAGATGCTACAGGCTCCTTGACTTCCGGCGTTAAATAAGCCCAACACATGTTCGGCGAGTTGTGCGCCGCTCCAAATCTTCCCTGCGTGTCGATAGCAGCCAGCCCCATGGCGTTGTATCCCCCTGGTAGTCTTTTGTTCACCAGCTTTATCGCCAGCTCAACGGCTTCCTGCCCCGACTTTCCACTCTCCATGTGGTTGCAAACAGTCTTCGCCAGAACAAGCCGCATCGCTATTTCACCGACACCTGTGGCTGAACAGGCGCCTGCTTGATTGTCCGCGTAAGTGCCGCATCCGATTATCGGAGAATCGCCGATTCTTCCAGGCAACTTCAGCGGAAAACCTCCCGTGGAGGTTGCTGCTGCCACGTTCCCGTTTTTGTCCAAGGCGACTGCCCCCACAGTTTCGAGGCAAAACAGTTCCGGATGCTTCTTGACCAATTCGGCAAGTCTTGGAAGCTCAAACCTCCCTTCAAGCAGGGCTTTCTTCTGCTCTTCGTAATACCTCAACCTGAGCTCAGTCACAGGGTTTCTTCTGGGAAAGTTGTGTAGCTTGGCAAGCTTCTCCGCTCCTTCACCCACAACGAACACGTGATCAGTGTCTTCCATGACTATTCTTGCTAAACGCACTGGGTTCTTGATGTCTCGCAAGAGTCCAACAGCCCCAGCCCGGAGTGTTTTCCCATCCATGATCGATGCCTCCATCTCAACCTGCTTGTCAATGTTAAGGCTTGAGCCGTAGCCCGCGTTGAATATTCCATGGTCTTCCATAGTGGCAACCGCTTCCATCACACTGTCAACTGCTTCTCCGCCGTTCTTCAAGACATCATAGCCAGCAATAGCAGCCTTCTTAACTCCGACAATGCCAGGCTGGCTGCGCTCGGGCTGCCAGTGCCCTGCGCCGCCGTGAACAACCATTATTGGTTTCGGCACTCTATGCATCTTCCTTCCCCCTTAGGCTTGATAAGTTGACCTAATCGATCAGAATTTAAGCCTGATGCTGCAAGCCGTCAAAATGATTAAATCGCTGATGTCGAACATTACTGTTGGGATGATGTGAGGCGACGGCTAGGAGCCTCTGGCGATGAAAAAGCCATTTACCGAACTGACCACACATCAACTTGAAACGGTTAAATTTCTGCGAAACAACTGAGGCAGTGGTGCAAACCGTGCTCAAAGAATTCAACCTTCTGGCGACCACCTACCGCAGAGACGAGGGCCACGCCTGTTCTGAGTTGCGCTACCTGCTTGAACAGATAGGTGACAAAACCGCGGCCGTTGACAGAACAGGTGTTTCAGGGTTGATCGTCGCCAAAACAGCCCTCGACCCATATGACGCGATAAGAAAATTTCGCGAAATTCTGCAAGAGCGTCCGTACGAGTTTCGGTACATGCTCAGAGTGATTCCCATAGAAAAGGTTGTGCAAACCAGTTTGGAGCAAATTCAAGCCGCCGCCAAAGAACTTGGTCCGAAAGTAGCTGAGGGCGAGACTTTCAGAGTTAGGGTTGAGAAGCGTTTCACAGAAACACATTCCAGAGACATAATCGAGGCAGCTGCCGCGGTTATCAAAAGAAAAGTGAACTTGACCAAGCCTGACAAGATCCTGCTGGTCGAGGTTGTGGGTGGGCTGACAGGAGTGTCAATAGCAAAACCGGATCAGATCCTATCTGTCCTAAAGGAGAAAGTGCTCTAGCCTAACGCCGAGTGGCCAACAAGGCCATCCTCTCAACGACAAGGTCGGTCATGGCTTTTTCCACATCATTCTTTTCCATGACTGTTCTGAGCTCTGCCTCCAAAATATCGAAGACCCTTTGAATCGTTGCCACTTTGTCCTTCGACAGTTCAAGAACTTTTTCATCACGTTGACCGCCGATGTTCTTCGAAACCATTGAGAGGGCCGACTCCATCTCACGAGGTTCTTTTCCAATTATCAACACTGCCACGTCCGACGAGGTCGCTCCGATTCCAACAAGCTCCACTGCCCTTGTTATCTGCCGTTCGGCTGCAGCGTACAGCAAAGTCTCCATAGCCAGACTCTTAGAAATGTTCTCCTTGTTTTTGAACGCTGTAAGTGCGTTCAAGGCGGCAAAGTACAGGTGCTGCCACGTGGCAACGCGTCTCGCATCAAAGAATTGAGCCTCAACACCCGCTGGTTTTTCCTTGCTGACCTTGTCCAAGAATTCTTTGGCTTGACTGATTTTCACGTTTTTGAAACCGCTTATCTCTGCGTAAGTTTCGAACTCTTCGATGTGCTTCAGCACCTTTCTTCCTCAAGGATTTCCTTCAGGAACCTTTTGACCAGTGGGTCTGGTATCCCAGCTTTTCTGAGCTTTTCAGCTTCTTCTTCTACAGGTTTCCCGTTTTCTCTGCATTCCGTGGTGATTTTGCGAATCGTTTCCTTCACTTCCCACGGGAAGATTATCCAGTCACCGGTCTCCTTCGAGTAGTAGTTGGGTTTGACGATGCTCCACGGTTTGCAATACACCGTAGCTGTTCTCGCTTCTACAGCGCCTTGCTCGATAATGTGTTCCTTCACCAGCTTCAGACTCTTCCCAGTGTCCGCAACCTCGTCTACGATCAATACTCTCTTTCCAGCAACGGCCACTGATATCGGTTGAGTCAGTGCAGGTTCACATTTTGTCTCCGCAACGCCAAGATAAAACTCGGCTCTAACATTCGCGAGGTTCGGGTTGCTCAGCAAGTCAGACAGAACCCGCGCAGGGGGCCACCCTCCCCTTGAAACACCCACGATTATGTCTGGTTTGAAGCCGTCCTCTCTTATTCTGTCGGCCAAATCTAGGAGCATGTCGTATATTTGATTCCAAGACGGAGCTTCAAACTTCAGTTCCAAGGGCAAAACGTCTTCCTTCTGCTTCATAGAGAGTCGGCTGAGACCTTATAAATATAAAAGCCCGAGTGCGCTGCTCGGCTAGGAAATGTAGAAGAGATCCTCCTTGCGCCCTTCCCCAATCTGTCTGATCAGCTCGTACTGAGCTTCTAAGAGTATCTTCAGCTTTTCAACATCGTTCTTGGCATCCTCAATTTCATTGGTCTTTTCGATAAGCTCCGATTTCTGAAGCTGCTCTCCGATCTTAGCGATTGATATTTGGAGAATCTTGACTTTGAAAGCGAACATCTGAAGAATATACAGAAGGCTCAGCTGAGAGGACCACCTTTCCAACTGGTCGTACTCCAACGTTTTCATGAGCGAAGCCTGAACTTTCTGTGTTTCGGACGCTTTCTCAGACTTGAGTGTTGCATCGTAACTTTCTATCCTTTTTAAGGACGCATCTTTGTTCTCGTCGAACAGTTTTTGCGTTCTTGAGGCTGTTTTTCTCAATATCTCCAAGATTTCATCCATGCTGACTCCACCTCTGTCTTCGCTCCAGCAAGGGCAATTCAGCGCATGCTTGATAAGCGTTGTCTACACTATACTCGAAGCCTTTCTAAGGTTTTTCGTATCCGCCTCACTATTTCGTATCGGTTTTTCACTTCGGTTTGCAAAGTATTATTGCTGCCGAGGTAACTCACATCTTCTGACCTAGACAATTCCGATCTTTGCAACGCATGAGTGTCTACTTTGAAAATCGCACGCAGAGACTAGGTGATCGCGAGAAGAGTCTGGCAATCTTAATATTATGCCTTCTAAGGGCACTTTAGCCCAACATTTATTAACGGCATTGTGGATAGGTTAATGGTGAGATAAAATGACAGAGAAAATAGACAAGGCAAGCGCTGATTGGCTTGATAGCCAGCAAAAAAGCGAGACTAAGCGGCACTACGCGGCCTGTTGGGCAAAGTTCCTCGAGTTTACGGGGATGACAGGCGATGAAATCTTAGCTGACAGAAAGCTGGATACTGAGCACCGGTGGGAAAAGAAGGTGCTGGCTTACAAAGACTGGCTCATTAAAGAAAAGAAGGCTGCTACTTACAGCGCAACCTTAGCGGCGATGGCTGCACGGTCGTTCTTTAGCTACCATTACTCAACGTTGCAATATCGTACGGCCGAGCGGCGAAAGCTTAGAGAACGCAGCAGAAAGGTCCAGGACTACCAGTTTACCAGAGAGGACTTGAAAAAGATGTGCGACGTGGGGGACTTGACTGAGCAGTACGTTGTCACGGCCGGTAAGAGCTTCGGCCTCAGGGCAGGCGACTTTCTACGCTTAACTAGAGGAGACCTGGAGCCATATCTAAACCGCGAAGTGCCGATAGCCATAGGCGAAATCTCAACTGAGAAAGAGTCAGTCAAAGCTTTTCCGTTCGTAGATTCCGACGCAGCACCAGTCATTAAGTTAATGGTAGAGAGAATGGACAGAGAAGGACGAACTGGGCCGGACGACAGAATCTTAGACTATAAGAAGGAACGGCAGTTGAGCCGGATACTCCAGCGCCTTGTTAAGAAAGCTGGCATCGTCACTGGAAATAAACAAGTCCGCTTCCACTGCCTCAGAAAGTACCTCGCTGACAGGCTCAGCAGCGTCATGAGTGAGAGTAAGTGGAAACAGATTCTGGGAAAGATGATAGATGAGAAAGCTTACGTTAGCCCAGACAGTTTAAGAGCAGATTATACCCGCGCGATGACAGAGACTTGCTTCCAGAAAGAGGTTGAGGAACGAGCCATAGACGCAGCGAAGGCTGAGCTTGCTAAAAGACTTACGCCCGAGCTGAAAGAACTCATGGGAAAAGCTGGTTATAAAATGCGACGGCCTAAGTACATCGGCAGAACCCGGTCTAAAGCTGTTGAGAAAGCTGAGAACTGTAAAGATGGCAGCCACTGCCCAGAGTTCCGACAAGTCAGCGAAGTTGAGCTTCTAGACATGCTCAAAAATGGCTGGGAAATAGTTAAAGAACTCTCAAACGGCGAGGTCATCGTCAAGCGCGTCCAGTAACCCACCCCCCCTAGTATTTTTGCGAGCTTCTAAGAGTCTCCCTGCCGAAGTTTAAACGTCCGCAGAGCGCGCTCTCCTGAAAAGCATACGCAGCTCCTAAACCTTCTTTCCATATTCACGGAACTTTTTCCCGCAACACTCGTACTGCTTAACATGTATCTTTTTGTTCCTGCCCATATTCCACTCCTTTATCGGCGTTTCAACTTCTTTTCCACAGGTCGGACACTTGGCCATTTGTCTGTCACCACCTTCAAAGGTTTTAAGATTAAAAAACAGGGTATTAAAAACAAGGCGTTGTTTCCGCGTCTATAGGGCTCCGTAGAGCTTGGTTCCACACCTAATGCCCCATTCTTCTTCTTCCTCTATTTCCTCTTCCTTTTCTTCTTCCTCTTCTTCTTCCTCTTCGCTCATAGCGTTGAGCTCCAAAATTAGCGCCCTTGGGTCAAGACTATAGCGCTATTAATAAGCGTGTTGATAGTCAAGCATGCTCCTTAAAAATACTATATACGAGGATGCATAGCGCGCGCTACGACGAAGACCCGCAAGAACACAAAATATGAGATTTGCGCTATTTCCCAACTTTGTCCGAATGTTTTTTCTTCTTTTGAACATTCTTCTTCTTCAATGAAGGCATACACTAATCTCCACGAAACAACACTACCTATTAACAATATAGGCTACTTATGTTTAAGAAACTTTCACCAATTAGAACTCCATGAGTTGGAAGAAAATGGTGGAGTTGCAGGAGAAATCGTCAAGTTAGTGTTGAATAGCTGAACTACACTACTGTGTCGGTATATCTCGACTTGATACGATCCTGCAAAATGGCTTCTTCCTTGCCCTAGTTTAGCGGACTTGAGCCCGTCTGGATATGAGCCCGGTCCGGCCCAGCAATCAACAAAATTAGCGTACGCTAATATCTACTCAGGTGACTTGAAAAAAGAATATAAAAACGGGGAGAAAACCAATCTTAGAATAGAGCTGTTGGCTTGATCTAGTATTGGCTTCTTCTTGGGGGTGCTCTCTTAGCGTAACATTCTCGGCAGTATACTGGTCTGCTGCCATCAGGCTTGAATGGCACTTCACATTCCTTTTTGCATTCAGCGCAAACTGCCTTGTGCATTTCTTTTCTCTCATATGTCAACTCTCTCAACTCCTTTACGGTTGCTGTGCAAAAATCACTTCTTACACGCTGCACCTACCCTTCACACCGATACTTATAAACAAAATGCCTCATAAATCATAAAGCCTAGACTCATAGAGTCTGAATCAGAGATCAACAGACGCCCGCGCCCCATTGTTACAGAAAATCTTTATGTATCACCCGCCACGCGCGCGCCTACCAATCTTCTTCCTCTAGTTAGAACTATAAGCCTACTTTAAATGGCGTTCTATATCCTTTCGCCACCAACCTTTTGTGGATGGAGTTCTTCAAAGCGCCCAGTCCTGCTCCTGTCTTTGCGCTCACTGGGAATACGTGCTCTCCAACAGCAAATGGATAACCTTTGCCTATTTGATGTATGAACGCTTCACTGTTGACCTTTAACTCCTCCTTATTCACCTTATCTATCTTGTTAGCTGCCACCAAAGGAAACTCACCTGAAGTCTCCGTCAAAAACTGAACCATCTCCACGTCCACTGAGATAAAACCCTTCTTCTCCAAACGCCACGTTACCTCCGAGAACGTGGATATGTCTAAAACATGGACGGCCAAAGCTATGTTCTGAGCATAGGACTCCAGAAACTTGATGATCTGATCATTTTTCTTATCCTCCAAACGTTTGGAAGCTCCCATCATCCTACCAAACCCTGGCATATCTACAAGCACTAAATCGCCACTCAGGGGATATTTTGATATCCGTCGCGTAGTTCCTGGTCGTTTACCGATTGCCACATCCAAGCCTACGACTTCTCTGATGATGCTACTCTTGCCCGCATTAGGCCTTCCAGTGAAAACCAAATACCTCTCACGCATACTGAATATTACATAAGACGCAGTATACTTGAATGTATCCTAGCCCACAATTTCCGAGTTACAAAAACTACGGCAAACAGTTTGGTCTTTCTTTAACACAGCTCCATCTCAAGGTCTTTAATGAACGCTATGCAGTCTTTTCTTGGAATACTTGCTCCCCCTAGTATTTTTCTGTGCTTCAAACAGTCTCCCTGTCGAAGTTTAAAAGTCCGCAGAGAGCGCACGCTATTTTTGCAGCAAGGAAACTAATCACCGATGATGAGCCAGAACCTGACCCATCGGAAGGTTTATCCAAGTGTACAATGTAACCACCAGAGGTCTTAATGCAGATACAAGAGATGCAAATTGAAGTCAATAAGTTTTTAGAGTCTTTGAATGTTGACATGCGAGTTATCATTGTTACCAATTGTCGGGACGACATAGCAAAGGCTATCGGACTATATATTAACGACACGATTCCTGTCGTGAATCTGAAAGTCAACGTAGCTTTCGGAAACGTGTCCGTAAACAAGGATTATTTGAACAGAACTCTAACCTACGATGAACAAAGGTTCATGTTGGCACATGAAACTTCCCACATCTATCTTAATCATGTTGTACCTCGCGCTATTGATGGATTCATCGATGAACTCATAAGAAACTGCAACCGCGATGTTCACGCCTTTCTAAATGGGGCAAAAGTGTTTTTGTATCTACTCAATATCCCTCTCCCTTTGTCTGTCATTGCTAAAGAGCAAGAAATAGCTGCCGATGTCAGAGCAATATCTCTAACAGGAAATGAGAATGCTGCTATCAGTTGTTTAACCAAACTTGTCAATGGAAATCTAGATGACACCTCCCATACTTGGGAAGCACTCGGTGTCAAAATGCCTGTCATGACTATGAAAGAACGTATCCAAGAGATACAGCGAAGATTATCCAGTCTATGTCAATATGGCTCCAAACCATCTTCATGTCTGAAATCATCCGAAATTTCACAGGGAAAACCATACGATGCAGACTCGTCGTCGTAAAACAGAAGAAGAAGAAAAAGATAAAACTTTACCCCCACCCAACGCAATCTTATATTTGTTGAATCGTAACTGTAGTGATGAGGTTAACTGAATGGGAATCATTCAAAAGAAATGTGCAATTTGCGGAAAAGTCTTTACGACATTAGATAACAAAAACAAATATTGCAGTGCCCAATGCGCTAAAAAAGCAAATAAGAAAAAATAAAGACGTCTCAAAAAAGATACAGCCATCCTATGATAGATTCTTGAAAAGGAATTGACGCGACCGTATACTCGATTTCGATAACATCTATCTATAGTAGATTCTGACATATCCTTCCTATTCCATCAATGTCCATAGATGTATCCTGAATCAGGTATCCAGTCTTTCGCCGTCCATTGGAACCATGTGGATAGTCGTCCGTCGTCGTCCGTCGTTGGTTGGTTGGGGTAAAGTTTTACCCCAAACACACACACCCAAAGCAGTCCGTCCTTGGGTAGCGAGCTTTAACTCAACGGTTTCTCATAAGACTTAGCTGGTGAAAGTCGAAATAATCACGGCGCCTATGATGACATCACGTCAGTATGAAGGGATTTAAGTTCGGTTCTTTTTTCCCAAGATGATCTGACATTAAATTGATTCTGAGGCGCCACAACACCATCTTCTAAAGTAGGCTCACAATGAGCTTGCAGAGCAAGTGAAAGAAGAGAAAAAGGGTAGAGTTTTATCCCAAAACCCCCGGCTTTACGGGGAATTATCTTCGTCAAATCTTTTCTCAAATTTCTGCCTTAGTTCCAAATTTCTTACGTCTTTGAGTTGTTCTATGTAACTGTCAAAGTGTCTCTTCACTACGAGAACTAGTTCATGTGGATTTATAATCGCCTTCCCGTCAGACAGGAAAGTAGCGCGCGCGCTCCCATGATGTCCTAGCATATTTACAGCAGGTTTATCTTGAAAAAGGCGCCATAGACAATTGAAAGTTGAGGTGATAGAACATGAGTAGAGAACAGAATCCCCGCAGAAAACCTATCAATAGCGCTC
>Ga0315280_10010619_pt1 | contig 11504 bp, 10 predicted proteins | sample YL17G06_40_MG_FD_203697 | JGI IMG/M metagenome (GOLD analysis project Ga0315280, IMG submission 203697) | Sediment microbial communities from Yellowstone Lake, YNP, Wyoming, USA - YL17G06_40 | ecosystem: Environmental > Aquatic > Freshwater > Lake > Sediment | place: USA: Wyoming | collected... | reverse complement strand
TCACAGGCACTATAACCAATGTCACTGACACGACGGTAACAGTAGATTTTAACCCCCCTCTTGCGGGGAAAAACCTGACCTTTGAAATTACGCTTTTGAGCATACAATAAATTACCTTTCCTCTTTATCAATGATAAATTTACCTCTTGGAACTTCTTTCATGATTGCATCTACTCCAAGGGGTGCAGCAAGGACAACTGCATCACCAACCTTTGCCCCATATTCTTATCTTGTCTTTTTAATATCAGCTAATATAGCTTCTAGTACCCTTTTACCCTTATCAGTGTGGAGATATCTTGTTGGCGCTGCTTTATATAGAAGAACATGCTTTAAGGCATCATCTAATTCATAAACCGGATTACCTTCTATATTATCGATTTCCTTGCATTCTGTCCGTTGTACTATCTCTTTCAATGCATGTTGCTGGAAACAGATTATATTCTTAATGTTATGAGATAAAACAATCCTTTCAAATCGCTGAAATTCAGAGCGTTTCATTTCCGCAAATACATCTTTGCTGACTATTTTGGGGATTTCATCGACTCCACTATATTTTCCTGACGATGGGGTGGGAAAAGAAAAGTAGGTCAAAAGGAATATATTGAACTCACTATGGTAGTTTCCATTCAATAAACAATCCCGTTTATACTCATTTATCCTCTTAATATTTTCGGGGGTTGGTTTTTCAACATCCTTGTAAAATGTTAACACCCTACAGTCTCTTAAAGCTTTCCAGAATCTATGTTCTCTCCAGTTTTCTTTGCCCTCTTTGCTTCGCGCTTTTTCATAAGAAAAAAACATTCCTCTTGCCACTGAGTGAATGGCAGGATTACCAAGCACCATCAATAAATTGAGTCTACCTTCATTTATTACTTCGGGAATCAAGACTTCAGTTTTGTAAACGAGCTTGTTGTTCCTCTTATCATACTCGAGTATGTTGTTGTATTCGCTACGAACTTCAGCAATCTTGCTTTCTAAATCCTGTCTATTTTTGACAGGAATTTTTGTTAAATCAATCTCGACCTTCTGAATAACAGCATTCTTGTTTTCTTGGTACTTAATCATTTTTTCTTCTCAAATCGCTGGCCCTCGTTTAGCATTTCCGGTATACGAAGCTCAGCCGAAGGCGAAACTCGGGCAGAATTATAATTAGCTCTCATTTGCAGCACCAGCCGTAATTTGCCGCTGCCCTAGCGGTCGGAGTGCAGCGCCTTGTTGGGCAGTTGTTTGGAGAACCAGCCATTCTATAACACAGCTTTTGAAATCAGGATGAGCCTCAGTCAAAACCAAGGTGATCGAGGTACTCCTTGAAAGGCAGGGCTATGTTGGGTGACAGCATTCGTCTTAGTGACGATCGATTTAAAGCTTTATAGTAGCCCCCCAGCTTCTGACTCATGGATCGACTAGGGTAGTAGTTACTCTCACACCTGTCTTGCGGTGAGCTAAGCAAGACAGCTTTGTTAAGAACACGGCTCTTGTCTCGGTCCCCTACGATGATGACTTGGTCGCGATAGTTGTGGATGAAGTGATGGTTTCCGGCCACCGACTGCTTATATTCCTCTTCTATTAAAGATGGGTCTGAATAGCACACCGCTTTCTGCACGACGAAATAAGAGAAGAAGCAATAATACAATCCGTTCATAGAGTCGTTCCGAGACGGAAGCACGTTCTTGAAGGCAGCATAGAACACGAGAATATCACCTGGGTTCATACTCTTTAGCTTGTTATAATTCTTTTCTTCTCTGTTCCCTCTCGCATATTTCACATATCTCGGAGAGCCGTACGTAAAAGTACTGAACTCAGGGTCATTGTGGACTGGCTGCATTGCGATAGCAGGTGGGATGTACTCAAGGACTGACATGCCATTCCATTTGTAGTTGCCATATGTCACAGTCTTGTCTGGTATTACCTTTTCTGTTTCTGTAATAGTAATAGGCACGAACAAATATGTTCTATCTTCGAATATCGGACTGCAGAAGCAACCGCCCACTTTGCTGGAATCAGCTCCCACCCTCAAAAGGTACAGTCTCGCATGTTCACCAGTGCTGTGCATATTTACCTCTAAGTACTGCAGTGCAGAGTGGGCAAAGCTGTCTAACTCACTCCACCACCGCGTGCGTGGGCGCGCACTCGCCGCCACGCACAGGCGGCAATTCTGTACCTAGACCCTCGTATACACGCTCCGCCCCTCGCCGTAGTATGAATCAAAGATGTGCCGATAAACCAAATTACACTTCTCTCTATATGTATCCTGAGAGTAGCTTGGAGGTAGACCGTCGAGGGCGTACTCAATGGACAGCAGGACAGCCGCTCGCGACTGCTGGCGCTTTCGCCAGTCAAGGACAAATTTTTCCTTCTTGAGCGTTCCAAGAAGCTCACGGGCAATTTTCTTCACCTGCTTTCTATCCTTGTTGGTCAGCTCTATGTGTGGTTTGGTTAGCAGGTCAAAGACAGCTAGTTCCTCTTCGGAAAGTTGCTCTGAGATGCTCCGCTTTTCCTCCCGGTTCAATTCCTTCGCGAACTCCGTAAGTTGCCGGAAGAACTCATCCACATTCATGGAACCAGCATTGTATTCATCAATCATCTGCTGGAACCTTTCTAAGTAATCCATGCGGCTCTTATTCAAGCGCACCATCTTCGCCAACTTGCTGTTGATTAGGCCCCGTAGTCTCTCCGCCTCTATACGCTTGCGGCTCTTCTCGAACTTCTGCTTCAGAGCCTCGAAGTCAATCTTGCTCAAATTCACGGTCTTGTACTTACCCCGTCTATCCCGGATAGCGTATTCTTCGGCAGCGATGGACTCGTCCAGCAGCCCTTCCACCTCCGCCATGACCTCACTTATATCGGCCTGGGGGGTTAGAGAACAGATCTTCTCCGCGATGACGCCTAACAGCCTGCACATCGGCGAGAACTCGTTGGCCTGTCGGTCCGGCAGGATTGCCCTATACAGCTTGTTCACATTCCCAACCAGCAGTAAGTATCTCCGCTTTGATTCATCATTGATGATGATGGCCTCAACCGCATCGTCCAGCAGTTTCACGCGCTGGAAGCCCTCAGCTCTTTGCACCTTGTCAAGATCAATGCCCCGCTGAACACAAAACCCCGTCGTCTCATTAATGGCCTTCTTGAGTTCTTCCACCAGGGCTGCCTTGTTTTGCACCGGCGTGTCGCCCTCCCTGATGCCACCACCAGCTCCTGAGCCATAGATTGCTAGCGCCCTTTGCAGACTACGGAAGACACCGAAGTAATCCACGATCAGCCCGTTCACTTTATCCCCGAATACCCTGTTCGCCCGGGCTATGGTTTGCATCAAGGTGTGGTTTTTCATGGGCTTGTCAAGGTAAATCGTCGAGCAGCACGGCACATCGAAGCCCGTCATCCACATTGCGCATACGAAAACGACACGGAGTGGATTACCAGGGTCCTTGAACTTCTCATCAAGGTCCTCTTTGACCATTCGTTTGCGGTGTGGCCTAATATCCAATCCCTTCTTCCTCATTTCCTGAACCTCGTTCTGGGACTGCGACACCACTACAGCCATATCGGTCTCTTTCATGTATCTTATTTTGTCCAGCAAAGCATCAATTTCCTCCACCGAGCTGACCGCCAGCTTACCCTCTAAATCCGCTAGATATTGCTTCCAGTACTTCCGAACCTTGTCGTACATCCGGACTGCCGTTGCCTTATCAATGCAAACCACCATCGCCTTTCCCTCTTGTCCCCGTCCCATGAAGTGTTCGACAATATCCTCGGCGATTTTCTCCAGCCGGTCATCCCGTGTCACAAGCTGGTATTCCCTGGAAAACTCCCGCTCCAGCTTCCTTTCTTGCTCTTCGTCCAGCTCCGCCTCCTCCAGCAGTTTCTCCATATCCTCGTTGAGATTCTGGTTCGTTAGCACCACCTCTGGGATGCGGTTCTCGTAGTACAGCGGGACGGTCGCCCCATCGTCAACCGACTGCTTGAAGTTATAAATACTGACATAATCGCCAAAAACTTGCCTGGTCTTCTCCTCCCCAGCCATCAACGGCGTGCCGGTAAAGCCTATGAATGCCGCGTTGGGCAGCGCATTCCTCATGTTTAGGGCAAAGATATCGTACTGCGTGCGATGTGCCTCATCTGTGATGACGATGATATCTGAGCGGTCCGAGAGTTTCGGGTGCTTCTCGCCCCCTTCAGTACGGAACTTCTGTATCAGCGTAAAGACGTAGCGGTGGTCCTCCCTGAGAAGCCGCCGCAACTCCTCGGCACTCGCGGCGTGGGCTTCTTTTTCCGTAACTGCCCCCGCCCGGGCGAAGTTCTTGTATATTTGGTCATCGAGTTCCTTTCGGTCGGTAACGATGACAAAAGTCCAGTTCCCTGGCATCTTCCGGAGGACCTTCTGGCTGAAGAATATCATCGAGTAGCTCTTGCCGCTACCCTGGGTGTGCCAGAAAACGCCCAGCCTCCCCCCGCTGTCCTTAACCTTTATCAGCGCGTCAACGGCATTCTTAACCCCAAGATACTGGTGGTTCTTCGCCAGCATCTTGACCGGCCCGCCACCGGCATCGCTGAATAGCGTGAAGTTCTCCGCGATGTCCAGCAGCCTCTCAGGCAGACATGTGCCCCAAATCATCGTCTCCAGCGATATGATTCCCTCTTCACCCTCGCTGTTTATCTTCTTCCAGTCAGTGAAGTGCTCCCACTCGGCCGAAATGCTGCCGATCTTGCTGTCACTGCCATTGGACAGGATGATAAAGCCGTTGTACCAGAACAAGTGAGGAATAGTATCCTTGTAATCTTTGAGATTCTTATTGAATGCGTTCTCAATCTGCTTGTGCGCCGCCTTCAATTCAACCAACACCAGCGGGAGGCCGTTAACGAATCCCACCAGGTCCGCTCTCCGCTTATACATCTCGCCCGTTACCCAGAACTGCGAAGCCAGGAAGAAGTCATTGTTCCACGGCTCCTTCCAGTCGATGACACGCACCACCTCAGTTTTCTCATCGTAACCTTCTTCGCTGCCGGGGATATTGACCTTCACCCCATCCTTTAGTAGCTGGTAGACCTCTCGGTTTGCCGCAGCCATGCTCATCACGCTGCGATCACGCGTCAGCTCTTCGATGGCAAGCCCCACAGCTTCAGCCGGTAGGCCCGGATTAAGCTTTTCCAGCGCCGCTCGAAGACGTGGTATAAGCACCACCTCGCCTGGCGTCTCCCGCCCCAGCGCACTCCTGCCGCTATCGAACTCATGGAAGCAGTCGGCAGTCTCCCAGCCGAGTTCACCGAACAGCTCTATCGCCGGCTGCTCCACCAGGGCGCTCTCAGAGTAGTCACCGCTCGTGGTTTGAGTCACCCGGGTTCCTCCCCAATGTCGATATCCAGTTCCGACACATCCAGCTCCCCCGAAATTAGCTTGGGCAGTAGCAGGTCGCGGGTACGGTGGAGATTGATGTTCTTCATATGCAGAGTGTCACACTGCTTGTATACGTCAGCGGAGAACTGAGCATAGCTCCTTCTTAGGTCTGGCGGCGGTAGAGGGAACTCATATTCCTCTATACGCTCAGGATTGAGATGAAGGACATTGACCCCATTCGCATGTTGCTTTACTTCGTCTGAAAACCCCGAGAACCGGAACATGCCATGGAGATATTCCTTGGCAACGTCGTCTCTTGGTTCTGCTTTTACCAAGTCCATGGACATCATCGCGATGGGTTCGCCGAAGTGTGGCACCCGGGCCACGTGAGCTACTAATCTTCTTTCCTGCGTCATGTCCGTTACCGCAATGATGATATCGCCGGGCCTCGCAGTGCGTTTCGATTCATAGTCTCCCTTATATCTTTTCAGCCCATCCAACCGAAAACCGCCCCCACGCTCAATACATTTTAAGTTCAAGAAAGGCAGTCCGCCTTCATTTGTCAGATCCGCACCTCTGTAGGACTTTCCCCGGTGAAGGGTCGCAACATCTCTAACACTCTTCACCTCCCACCCCTCCGGAATCATCCCCATCCCTGAATCTACCATCCGCACCTTCTCATGCCCGGGGAAGCGGAACTTCGCAAACCACTCGCGGTATATCATCTGCGCTATCTCCTCCAGTATCTTGATCCGCCGCAGGTTGTTCTCAATGAGGTCGTCGTAGGCAGAGAGGATGGCGGCGATTTTATGCTGGACCGACAATACGGGTACTCGGCATTTCTGACTATGTGCCACATTTCTATTCAAACCTGGAACTGCAGCGTCAGAATTGAAGGAAGGTAGGTTCGACTGAAGTAACAGATAGTAGACAAACCGCATATTACAAGTATCTGAGTTTAGTTGCACGTAGAATACTGTGTCTATCGGATAGAAATCCTTCTTGCTGAAATACACTGTACCTATTGAACCTTTGCGTCCAACCACGATGCCGGGCCCCTTTACCAGCGCGGACTCATGACAATCAATTATCCCACCTGAACCTATTACAGGATATGGACCGGGTCTGCGCTCTCGCTGTGGTAGCCCTTTCCCATACTGTAATGTCAATATGTCACCTAACCTTCGTTGTCGCCAAGTTGTCTCCATCCCCGCCTCCTTCATTGAACCTCCAACAACCTTGCTACATCTTGAGCAATGCCCTCTTCCAATTCCCGCGCCTCTCTGTTGAGCACCTCCAGCTCCTCGTTCAGTTGCTGCAGCCGCTCTGAGAACTCGAAATCATCGGCTTCCCGCTCAGCCACACCGACGTAGCGGCCAGGGTTGAGGCTCCAGCCCTGCGCCTCGATTTCCTTCAGCGTTGCCACCTTGCAAAGACCCGGCACATCGACATACTTGCCATTGGGGAAATGCCTCTGCATCATTGAATGGCTGCCCATGGCCATCTCTGGCTTTTCACCACGGTATAGCCTGACAATGTTAGCTAGGAACTCAATCTGCTCCGGCGTGAAATCGCGGTGCGCCCGGTCGACCTGCCGGTAGAATTGGCGGGCGTCTAGGAACAAGACCTTGTCTCGACGGTCACTTTCCTTCTTGCCCCTATCCAGAAACCAGAGGGTACAGGCTAGAGGCACTGTGTAGAAGAAGTTCGAGCCGACGGCCACAATCACGTCCACAGCATGAGCCTCGATGAGCTTTTTGCGGATCTCTTGCTCCGAGCTGCGCGCATCGGCCGCAGAGTTAGCCATTATGAAGCCAGCGCGGCCAGCTTTGCTGAGGGCGCTATAGAAGACCTGAATCCATAAGTAGTTGGCGTTGTCCGCTGTTGGCATTCCCAGCGGATACCTGGCAGTCTCATTCTTTATCCGCTCCTTATCTACACGGTCCACGTTGAATGGAGGATTGGCCATGACGAAGTCGAACTTCCCCACGCTGTTGTGCAAATCTTCATAATAGGTATTCCCTTGGCGGATATCTCCCGAGAGCCCATGAACCGCTAGGTTCATCTTGCACAGTCGTACGGTCTCAGCTATTTTTTCCTGTCCATAGACCATTATCTCGGCGTTGGGGTTCTTCCTGTGATTCTCCACAAACCGCGCCGATTGCACAAACATGCCGCCCGATCCACAGGCGGGGTCCAGTATGCGCCCATGGAAAGGCTCGATGATCTCCACAATAAGCTTGACGATCGATGTCGGCGTATAGAACTCACCCCCATGCTGGCCTTCAGCGAGTGCGAACTCTCCCAGGAAATACTCGTAGATTTTGCCGAACACGTCACCCTCGATGTCCATCGGGATTGACGCCATGAGTTTGAGTAGCTCGATGAGGATAGAGTTTTCTAGCCGGTTGTATGTCTTAGGCAGAACGTCCCTCAGCTCCTCGTTTTCAGCCTCGATGGCCTTCATGGCATCGTTGATCGCCTTGCCGATATTCTCCTCTTCCGGCAGCTTCAGCAGACTGGAAAAACGCGCTTCTTGTGGCAGGAACATCACGCCACGGGCCTGGTAGTCCGCCTTACCGACGGTTCGCCGGCCCGTTGCTTTTCCCGCGAGTTCTTTCTCCGCCTGGGCGAACTTGTGGTCAGCATAACGGAGAAAGATTAGCCCGAGTACCGGAACGGAATACTCGGATGACTTGAGCTTGGAATTCGCCCGCAGCTCATCGGCAATATCCCATAACCGCTTTTCGATTTCAGTGTTGTTTTGTGCCATCACAACACCCCCTTTCCTATCTTCCAAACGACAATCCACCACGAGGTTTCTTCCAATTATATCACCGGTATCTAGCAAGGGGGAATACCCAAGCGGACCTTGACAAGCCATCCCCGGTCACTTTCTCCTAGCTAATTGCACTTTCTAGCGGATTGTTCAGTAGGGCGAGTTACCATATCCGGTTTCATAGGCATTATCTTGGGTGCTATAATCTCGATGAAAATAGCGGATTGTTCAGCGCGCCGAAATCAGGAACCTCAGTTTCCGCCGCTGATGTCAATGCCCACAAGGAGTTAGGGGATGCCTCGCACTATGAGCCTTCAACATAACCAACGCCGTGGCAAACAGGCGATAGCACCTTTTCTATTGCCTACAATTTTTGCTGCGGTATTACATCCTGCAAGGCAGCAGCGGTTTGGTCAGCCGCGGGAAGCCCTGCTTGGGGTGAGTAGTTACCCTCACTTTGAGCGTTCAACCTGACGCTGGAGCCTTCCCAGAAGTTGAAGGAATATTTGGAATAAGCATTGCACATATTTTGGGCGAATTCTAGGGACACCATACCAATTAGGCTCGCTACAAATCAGGTATTATTTCCCCAGAATACCACATGGCTGTGCCTCGCTTTCAGCTAGTATACCTTGTTTTGCCAGTATTTTTAACAGGAGCATCTGAATAGTAGCCTCAATAAGCTCATATGCTTTGTAGCCTGCGTAAGGAGGGATACAGCCTCGTTAGCTAAGGCGGTATTCGATTTTCTGTTACCTCACTTGAGCTATTGACCACTGTAACTCAGGGGGTTACAATTGTAATCAAAATGAAGACAGTTATGGGAAACAAGAATCTTTCATCGATACTGTTCACCAAGACACGGCGGGCGGTCCTTTCCCTACTTTACGGGCATGTTGACGAATCCTTTTATGTCCGCCAGATTGCCAGGATGACCGGAGCCGGCCTGGGGCCGGTGCAGAGGGAGCTGAAAACCCTGACGGATACTGGCATCATCATCCGTGAAGTTCAAGGTAGGCAGGTATATCATCGAGCCAATACCCGGTGCCCTATTTTCGATGAGCTTAAAATCATCGTCAGGAAAACCTTCGGCATGGCTGATGTCATCAGGCATTCTCTTGCCGCTGTGGCAGACAGGATACAGGTTGCCTTCATCTTCGGTTCCATTGCCAGCGGCAATGCGGGTAAAGCCAGCGATATAGATGTTATGATAGTTGGGGATATTTCCTTTGGTGACATAGTCTCCCTTCTTTCCAGGGCGGAAGAACAACTGGGGCGGGAGATAAATTCGGTTGTCTATCCCGTTGCCGAGTTTAAACAGAAGGCGAAAGGTGATCATCACTTCGTCAAGTCCGTGCTCGAAAGCGAAAAGATATTTCTGGTAGGTGGTGAAGGTGAGCTTGCAAGACTGGTTAAATGAAGGTCGCTTGAAGGCTCATAAAACCAGCCGGAAAGAAATCGAGCAGCTTTTTGCTGTATTCGAGCGCGACATGAGGGACACTAGGGCTGAAGACCTGAGTGCCGACAGAAGGTTTGCCACCGCATACAACGCCGCGCTCATGGCGGCCAGAGCCGCTCTGGCTGCCAGCGGCTACCGAACGTCAGGTGAAGGCAGTCATTACTGGACTATTCAATCTCTGGCTTTTACTCTGCAACTTGATACCAATACGATAACTAAATTCAATAAATTCCGCCAGAAACGTAATATAAGTGACTATGAGATGATTGGCATGGTCTCAGAGCAAGAAGTGAGCGAGATGGTTGCCCTGGCAAAAACATTGCGTGAAACGGTAGCAGCCTGGCTGAAGAATAACCATCCGGAGCTTGTTTAGACGATTTTACCAAGTTTTGCCAGTATTTTTAACAAGAGCATCTGCTTGAAGCCTGAGGACATCGCGCCTGTCTAAACTTTTTGATAATTCCAGGGACACCATACCAATTAGGCCTACTACAAATCAGGTATTATATCCCCAGAATACCCGATTACTCTTCCTCATCATAACTGCTTAGCAACAGCAAACTTGATTGAAAGGCAGATAAACTGTGTAACATCCGGAGACGGAGTCATCTTGAGGCTACAATATATCCAGCGATGAGAATTAGAACACCACCGACAAGCATGAGCGGTGTGGGCGGCTGGGCTAGGAAGAGAAAGCCGAAAACCACGGCGCTGGCGGGCTCCAAATAAGTGAAAACTACCGCCTTCTGAGCCTTTACCATTCCAAGGCCTTTAAGGTAGAGTGTAACGGCAAATGCCGTGTTGAAGACACCCAAAACCAGCAGAAGTATCCATGGAGCTAAATCTGGAGAAAAATCAGTGCCTATTACGAAGGGAAGGAGAAAAATTGCGGCTACAGAGTAAGAATAAAATGCTACGACTAGACTTGAGAAGCTGGATAAAGCCCTCTTAGACGCGATGACAAATCCGGCATAGGCGAGGCCGGCAAGGAGCCCAAGAATTACTCCCCAAAGATTCAGGTGACTCATCTGAAGATTCTGCTGATATGAAATAACTACTATTCCTGCCACGGATATGGCTAATGCCAGCAGGGTAGATTTCTCAAGTTTCTCCTTAAGAAATAGGGGGGCAAGTAAAGCTACAAAGATGGGTGCCGTGTAATTTAGCAAGACCGCGTTGGCGATCGCAATAAGCTTCATCGAATGGAAGAGCAACGCCCAACCCAAAGCGAGCAGCAAGCCTAAACTCAGCATAACCCTCCAGGACCTAGCAGCACGCATCGTTTCAGGTTTTCGAGTCAAAAGTACTACAGGCAGGAGGGTGAGGCTAGCAAATAAGACCCTAAAGAAAGCGATAGCGTACGCGTCGTAAGGGACCCAGTTTACAATTACACCATTAGAGCCCCAGATGATAGCTGCCGCAGCCACGTAGGAGTATACCAAGAACTTTGAATTGAATTGTTTCAGCACAACTACTCCGGTTTTATGAAGCTGGAAAGAGACATTCTCCATTATACACTATAAGTTATCGCCGTCTCTTTTGTGTGCCAGGTTGTAAAGTTGTAGCCTTAGTCAAGGGATTGGGCCCTTCGGCTGTTGGCATCAGCTCACACCCTTATTGCACTTTTTAGCGTTTTGTGCAGTAGGGCGAGTTACCATATCCAGTTTCATAGCCATTATCGTCGGTGCTATAATCTCGATGAAAATAGCGGATTGTTCAGCGCTGTGCCGACTTTGCAACCTAATATGCTAGAATAGGCAAGATATTGTAATTGTGAGGGAGCACTATGGACATCAAAATGCTGCCAGTATATTTTGTGATTGGCGGAGTTATAGTCTCCGCCGCAACCTATTTTGGGAGTCAAACAAAAAGTCTGTTTGCTGCATTTATTGCTTTCTTACCCACTATTAGCGTGGTAACTCTCTGCAGCATAT
>Ga0315280_10010616_pt1 | contig 11507 bp, 10 predicted proteins | sample YL17G06_40_MG_FD_203697 | JGI IMG/M metagenome (GOLD analysis project Ga0315280, IMG submission 203697) | Sediment microbial communities from Yellowstone Lake, YNP, Wyoming, USA - YL17G06_40 | ecosystem: Environmental > Aquatic > Freshwater > Lake > Sediment | place: USA: Wyoming | collected... | reverse complement strand
GCGAAATCAAGGGAGACGTGGCAACTGTAGTTCAGGATGTGAAGGCAGTCATTGACTCGCTTGTAGCATGTTTGCTGCCGAGCAAGCTGGACTTGGAAGAGTACTCGCTCATGCTGTCAGCAACGCTCGGGGCCGAGATTCAGCCGACAGACCTGTTGAAGATAGGAGAACGCGTAATCAATCTCAGCAGACTGTTCAATATCCGTGAAGGAATATCTCGCAAGGATGACATCCTGCCACGGAGATTCTACCAGATAGGTGAAGGGGAAAAGGAAGGATTTGATGCGATGGTTGACCAGTACTACAGGGCTAGGGGATGGGATAAAGAGGGTCGACCAACCATGAGGAAGCTAGTCGATCTACATCTAGTAGAAGAATACCGCAGAATCGACTACATGGAAGCGGCATAGGACCGCGTCGGACGTCTCACTAAGCTAAAGGTCCCCGAGACTTGCATGTGACGCGAGGGAGATGCAATATGCGTCCCAAGATACTGCTTGTTGAGCCTATTGGTGATCCCGGGATGAGGATTCTGCTGGAAGCGGGAGTTGTCGAAATCCTTCCCAGACGATCACAACGCGAATTGATCGCACATATCAGCGATGCAGACGCGGTGATCATTAGAGCGATGCTGCGCATCGACTCGCAAGTCATAGACGCAGGGAGACAACTAAAGGTCATAGGTCGATTTGGCGTCGGTATGGACAATGTCGACGTGAAGAGAGCGACAGAACGCGGAATACCCGTGGTCTGGACTCCTGAGGCAAATTATGCAGCCGTTGCAGACTTCTCATTCGGTCTGATCATTGCGATAGCACGGAGGATTATCTCCGCCAATCACGCTCTGAAACAACGTGGATCATGGGAGATGCGACACAAACTCGTGGGAACTGACGTATCCGAGAAGGTTCTGGGTATAGTAGGGTTCGGGAGAGTCGGTCGTGCTGTGGCAGAGAGGGCAAGAGGTTTTCGGATGAAAGTCTTGGTTCATGATCCATTCGTCGATGAGGGAGTTATCTCTGGTCTCGGCGGCATCCCTACTAGTTTGGAGGAATTGCTTGCCCAATCGGATTTTGTTAGCGTTCATGCGCCATACACATCAGAAACACGGAAGCTAATTGGAGCTAGAGAGATCAACATAATGAAGCCGCGGGCTTTCATAATAAACACTGCAAGGGGAGGAATTGTGGACACCCGGGCCCTCGTCAAAGCATTGAGAGCCAAACGAATTGCAGGAGCAGCCCTTGATACCTTCGACGAAGAGCCGCCAAGAAGACGCGATGCCTTGTTCCGGCTGGAAAACGTCATAGCAACTCCGCACATCGCCGCCTTCACCCAAGAAAGCCTGGAGAAAGTGTCAGCGACGGTTGCTGAGGGAGTGGCGATGGCGCTGAGAAATGAGAAACCAAGGCATGTATTCAACGAATCCATATACGAAACCTCACAGACAAGCCATAAGAACGAACTAGGATGATCACTTGCCTCCGCGGGCGGTGGACGCGCGAATGATGGTCAGAGTGGAAGAGAAGCCCGGCTATCAGAACATAGCATCACAGAAGGGCTCTCCACTGAAGTTCTTGGCAATGGATCTTCTGAAGCTGGACCGTACAATCCCCGAGTACAGTGGGTACACTGGGGACGAAGAGTTCCTATTCGACGTGTTCGAAGGAAAATGTTCGATCAGGCTGGAAGGCAAGGGGGGCGAGAAACGTGTGAATGTGGGAAATCGGCGAGATGTTTTTGCCGGTCCACCCGAGGCACTCTTACTTCCAAGAAGAACACAATTCACGGTTACGACGTCGGATGGCGTTGAGATAGTGATCGTCCGTGCACCATCCAACGAGGAAGGAGACGCGGATTTGATCTCTTCTGACCGGATCGTGACGAAGACTGCCGGGAAAGGGAACTATTCTCGTGAAGTCAGAACCGTTCTCCCACCGGAGTCTAGTTCGAACAGGTTGATTGTCGGAGAAATAGTCAACCCGCCGGGGAATTGGTCCGGTTTTCCAGCGCACAAGCATGATAGTGTTTCTGAAAACGAGAACTTTCTCGAAGAAATATATTTCTATAGGTTAGAGCCTCGGCACGGCTACGGAATAATGAGGGTATACGACAAATCCCTGAACCAACTCTACCACTTGGAGAACAATACTGGCGTCATCATAACAAGGGGGTATCACAGCGTTGTCGCCGCCCCCCATACGAAGCTTTTCGCGCTATGGGCTCTAGCTGGAGAAGTCAAACGATATAACGTCTCACTGGATTCGGATACGTCGATCTAGAGAAGGGGGTGCGCGGAGGACACGATACTCGAAGAATTCAGTTTGAAGGGAAAAGTTGCCATAGTCACGGGATCTGCGAGGGGTCTAGGAAAGGGAATTGCCCTCGGTCTGGCGGAGGCTGGGTGCAAGATTCTCTTGACCGATATGATCCCACCAACAGAGACGGAAAGGGAAATTGCAGCAATTGGAGGGTCGGCGAGATCGATTGTATGTGATTTGCGAGAAAAATCCTCCATAGAGAAGATTACGAACGGCGCTCTGGATGGATACGGTAAGATAGACATCTTGGTCAACAACGCAGGTGTCACGAAGCGATATCCGGCGGTAGAGATGCCAACGGAGTCCTGGGACGAAGTTATCAACGTGAATCTGAGGGCATGTTTCCTGCTGTCCCAGGCCGTAGCGAGAGAGATGATGAAGCGCAATATTCGGGGGAAGATAATCAACATGGCTTCGATGCAGTCCTTCCAAGGCGGGATGTTGATAGCGGCCTATACGGCCGCCAAGAGCGGTCTAGCTGGTCTGACACGAGCTTTGGCAGTTGAGTGGGCTCCGCACGGCATTAATGTGAACGCGATCGCTCCAGGATATATGGCTACTGAATTGACGGATCCCATCATGAAAGATCCTACAAGGAATCGGCAGGTGCTGGAGAGAATACCTGCAGGAAGATGGGGGACGCCTTGCGACCTAAAGGGAGCGGTTGTTTTCCTTGCTTCAGAGGCATCGAATTACGTTCATGGCACCATCCTATGCGTTGACGGAGGCTGGCTAGCCAGGTAAGGAACGATTTGCTGCTATTTTCCAATCTCGACGTGCGTCAGTCTTTCGAAGAAATTGACTATGACTGAGTGATCAAGGTCTCCCTTTCCCTGAAAACACAGTTCTATTATGGCCTGCTGAACTAGGGCCGTCATAATCAACGGAATCCCCAGTTTCCCGCTCTCCTCCAACACCCAAGACAGTTGCTCCATGTGATACTTCAGTTTCCCGCCACCCACAAAGTTCCTGCTTAGGATCCGCGGGCCCTTGGTATCCAATACCGCGCTCCCGCCCAGACCGTGTCTGATAGCCTCACAAGCTAAGTCCGGCCTGACCCCGGCCTTCTTGGCAAATATCAGTGCCTCTGAAAGAGCTGCAAGGTTTATGGCAACAATGATCTGATTCGCCAGTTTTGTGGCATGGCCGGCTCCGCTATCGCCAACATGAACTACGTTCTTGCCCATCGCAGCGAAAATGCCTTGGCACTCGTCGAAGACTGAGCTTTTCCCACCTACCATAATAGATAGAGTTCCCTCGATCGCTGCCTGCTCTGCTCCACTGACAGGCGCATCGAGAGTCTCGACGTGCTTCTTGCTAGCTTGCCGAGAGATTCTTCTCGCAAGAGAGGGGGTGCTAGCGGTCATGTCGATGATAATGGATCCCTCCGTTGCCCCATCCAGCACACCGTCATGTCCGAGCACTACCTGCTCGACATGCGATGGGCCAGGCAGCATGGTTATGACAACATTTGATCTCTTGGCCACTTCGTTCACTGATGATGCGCCCGCAGCTCCATTTTGGACCAATTCCTCTACCGGCGGTCTGCTTATGTCATAGACAGTCAATGGGTATCCGGCCTTCAGGAGGTTCTTGGCCATAGGCTTGCCCATGACGCCAAGACCGATGAATCCGACCATTCTCAACGCGAGTCCCTTTGATAGTATCTCGCTGCCTAGAATCGCTCTAAAGGCTTTTCAAGGCACAGCCCCGCAATGTGAAAGTCATACGGGGAAGCGGTTTGCAACTTAGAGCAAGCGTACTTTCACAAGATGAGCTAGAGCATATAGACAGAGCAACTTTCGAGATTCTCTTCCAGACGGGAGTCTCAATTGCAAGTGAAAGAGCCTGCCGACTGCTCGATTCCGCAGGCGCTAGCGTCGACTACGAAAAAGAGATTGTCCGCATCCCAGAAGATCTCGTGAGAAAGTCCATCTCATTAGCCATTCAACGGCCTCTTGAATTGTTTGACAGAGCCGGGACTTCAAGCATCAAACTAGAAGGAAAGAAGACTTACAATGTCAGCGGATTTGACGCCACCTATACACTTGATTCGGAAACCGGAGAGCGGCGCCCCTCAACCAAACGCGATGTCGGCGAATTCGCGAAGCTTGCTGACGCCCTGCCCAATATCCACGTGGTCGGTACTCAAGCCATCCCTCAGGACGTGCCTGCGAGATCTGCCGAACTCCACGCTGTCGAAATCATTCTGAACAATACCTCAAAGCATTGTCACTTCTCACTGTCGGATGCGGAGATCGCTCGGGCGGTGTTTGAGATGACGAGATCCGCATGTGGAAGAAGCGATCTCTCGAGCAGACCGCCGATCACGTCTATGGCCTCCCCTACCAGTCCACTTCGATGGGAGAAGAACGCGATTGAGACACTGAGGGAGACGGCCTCCGCCGGGATACCTCTTCACATAATCTCTCAGCCAATTGCCGGGATCACTGCTCCAATCACGCTCGCTGGTGTCTTGCTTCTGCAGAACGTGGAGACCTTGACTGGCTTAGTGGTTGCGCAACTGCTCAGGCCTGGAACTCACGTGATCTACGGATATGTCCCTACCGTCCTTGACATGCGCGAAGCGAACGCAGCAATCGCCTCTCCCGAGGGAGCAATAATGAGAATTGCAAGCGCTCAAGTAGCCAAGTACTATGGCCTTCCCTGCCTCTCCGCAGGACCCGACACAGATGCGCACGTGCACGACGAGCAGACTGCATGGGAGAAGGCGATCACAGGGCTGGCCATCTACCTTGGAGGAGCTGACCTGATGCTTAATCCAGGGATGTTCTCGAGCGGCCTGATCGTCAGCTATGAGCAGTTGGTAATCGACAATGAGATCCTCGGCTACCTTGACAGGGTCATAAGAGGAATGCAGGCAAACCCAGATACGCTTGTAGTTGATCTCGTGCGCAAGGTCGGTCATGGAGGGCAGTTCCTGAAAGAAGCACACACATTGAAGGAGTTTAAGAACGAGTTTTGGATTCCTGACATATCCAGCCGTGCGGCTTTCGGGCGTTGGATGCACAGAGGTGGTCACAACATCGTGGAATCCGCGAAGGAGAAAGCCCGCAGGGTGCTCAGTGAGCATCATCCACAAGAATTGCCCGGCGGCACGAAGGAAAGACTAGCGCGAATCGTTAAGGATTTCGAGGCGAGAGCCTGAGTGCGACCTGAACCATGAGCTATCAGATGCTATGAAGCGACCAGTTTCTTGAAGAGCTCGACCGCATCGACGGCGTTGTCGCTGTAACCTTCTGCTCCTATTTCGCGCGCCCACTCGGGGGTGACCGCGGCTCCGCCTACCGCCACTTTCACGTTTTTCCGGATGCCGGCCTTTTCGATTGCTTGCACTGTATTCTTCTGTTCCGGAGTTGTGACGGTGAGTAGTGCTGACATTGCAACTATCTGTGCCTTCGACTCCTTGATCTTGTCCAGGAACTTCTCGGAAGGCACGTCAACACCGAGGTCATTTACCTCGAAACCGGCTGCCTCCAGCATCACCGCGACAATGTTCTTTCCTATGTCGTGGATGTCCCCGCGGACCGTCCCGATGACCACGATCCCGGTGCTCTTTCGATGAAGCTTACGTTGGAGGATGACTGGTCTGAGCACTTCGACTCCCGCTTTCATGGCTTCTCCAGCCATGACAAGCTCTGTAAGGAAAGCTTCGCCCGCAGCGAACTTGTCTCCAATTGTGCGAACACCTTTCGCTAGACCATCATCAATCGCTTCGATGGGGTCCATCCCAAGTCGAACCGCCTCTTCAGCGGCGGCTCTAACTCGGTCCACATCCAAGTCAAGCACTGACTTTCGTAGGTTCTCGATGACGTCGGACTTTGAACTCATCTTGGTCGTACCCCTATTGCAGCACGCCACACACTGTAGAGTCTGCCAATATTAGCCTTAGGTCTTCTCGTCATTTCACAGCCCTGAGAATCCATATCATGCAAAGTGAAAAATAGCAGGAGGCGATGTTGCTAGCGGTGGAACTCTCTTTGTCCGAGCAGATTCTTGACGAGCTGGCCAGTTCGGTTGAGCAGATGGATCCCGAAAAAGTGACGACTCTTTCGAAGCGTGCGGTCGATGGTGGGATCGATCCTGCGGACATAGTGGAGAACGGCATTGCGAAAGGACTGAGGAGAGTTGGCGAGAGATTCGAAAAAGGCGAAGCCTTCCTTACAGACCTAGTTGGGGCAGCAGCTGCGGCGAAAGAGGCATTAGACAACATACTTCGACCTGCGATGGCTAAGGCTTGTACAACTCAGCGATCTCTTGGGAAGGTCGTCCTAGGAACGGTTTCAGGCGACATTCATGACATAGGAAAGAACATCGTTGCGGCGATGCTGTTTGCATCGGGTTTTGAGGTCGTGGATCTTGGAACGGATGTCTCCGTCGACGATTTTGTGTCACGATCAAGCGAGGTTGGGGCAGGAATCGTGGGCTCCTCAGCCCTCTTGAGCACAACTCTACCGGTCCAGCGCGAGATCATTAACGAATTCGTGAGGAGAAAGATCCGCGATCGACACAAACTTCTCGTTGGTGGAGCTCCTGCGACGGAGCAATGGGCAAAAGACATCAAAGCGGACGGATACGCCCCGAATGCGGTTGATGCGGTCAAGCTCGCGAAAAGCGTCCTTGGTCTCACATAGAGGTGGATGCAAGAAATGGTGAAACGAGGAATTCGTGGCGGAGTATTCCGTCCACTCTCGCGTTCCGACGTAGAAGCGATTCACGGAGCGTCCTTGGAGATTCTGGAGCAGGTCGGACTACAGGTCAAGTCAAAATCCATAGTCGAGGTCTTCAAGAAGGGCGGAGCCGATGTCGACGAAAAGAAAAACCGTGTAAGAATTCCAGAGCACCTCGTCAAGGATTCTCTCAGCAAGGCTCCAAGGAAGGTAATCCTCGGCGGGCGAACTGAAGCCAATGATCTCGTTTTGGAAGACGGTAGAGCGTACTTTGGGCTTGGAGGAACTCCTACCCCATACACTCTCGACATAGAAAGCGGAGATTTCAGACCATCCACTAGCGATGATGTGGTCAAAACCACCATCCTTGGCGACGCACTGCCTAACATCTCATTTGTGATGTCGCTCGGCGGCGCGTCAGACGTGCCCCAGGAGACAGCGTGGCTTCACGAAGCTTCACTCATGCTCAGAAACACTGAGAAGCCAATCGTATACGCTGCAGCGGGTGCCGAGGGGGCTCGGTACCTGCTCAGGATGGCCGCAGCTGTCGCTGGAGGATTCGATAATCTCGCTCGACGGCCAATTGTCACGCTCTTCAGCGAGCCGATTACTCCCCTTGTGATGCCTTCAATAAACGAAGGTGTGATCGAGTTTGCCAAAGCACATGTGCCCATCGCCTACGCTCCTGGAGCGATGCCAGGTGCTTCGACTCCCATCACCTTGGCGGGAGAACACGCAGTCAGCAACGCAGAATGTCTAGCAGGTATCGTACTAGCCCAGCTAACGTCTCCAGGCGCTCCGGTTCTGTACGGGATTCACACCTCTGTGCTCGACATGCGGACCGGGAGCGTCTGCTATGGGGCTCCTGAATGGAGTCTCGGCTGGCTGATTGTTGGGCAGCTCGCTGAATACCATGGTCTCCCAACGTTTGGTTCAGGTGGTGCAACGGACTCCAAGTGCCCGGATGCGCAGGCAGGGACTGAGGCTTTCATGAGTGCCTTCCTCAATGCCGTTGCAGGCATCAACCTCATCCACAACTGCGGAACAATCGCACACGGTTCATCTGGTAGCCTCGAAATGGGTGTCATCTGTGATGAGATCATCAACTACGTTCGAAGGCTCTTGACGGAGATCGAAGTCAATGACGAGACATTAGCAGTTGATCTGATTCGGCGAATAGGTCCCGGCGGGAACTTCATGGCTGAGAAGCATACCAGAACTCATTTGGAGAAAGGCGAGATTCTTCATCCAAAGCTGTTCAATCGGCAAGCGATAGCTGACTGGAAAGCCAAGGGCCAGTTGAGCACACGCGAAGAAGCAAGACTGAAAGTGAAAGCGATCCTGCAGGAGCACAGGCCGGCACCGCTACCTCGCGAAGTTACTCAGCAGATCGATCAGATACTGAAGCAAGCATCCCAGACGATGACGAAGTAGCATAATCGGGACGCGCATCCTCAGAGAATAATGCATTAACGTTAGCGAATGCAACAATGGCTGCAGGCGAGACGAGTCAAGGTGCATTTCAAACTACCATTCGGGCATCACCAGAAGGTCGAGTTCGACATACCAGACAAGAACCTGACTTACTACATAGAGAGGAAGAAACTGCCGTCGGTCCCAGATGTTCGCGATTCAGTCGCAGAAGCGCTCAAGAAACCGATCGGAATCCCTCCTCTGAGCAAGCTGGTAAAGAGAAGAGACAAAGTGGTCGTCCTTGTTGATGACCTAACCCGCCCGACTCCCCAGAACGAGGTCCTCCCGCGGGTGTTGGAAGAACTCTGTGCAGGCGGTCTCAGTGCCGAGAACGTGAAGGTCATGATCGCTTTGGGAACTCATCGATCAATGACAGACGCTGAGATTGTGGAACACTTGGGTCCAGAGGTGGCTGAACGATTCGAGGTAACCAACTCCGACTACAAGGACGACAAGAGGCTGGTAAACCTTGGAACGACCGAACTCGGGATCCCAGCGCTTGTGAACAAGACAGTCGTGGAGGCGGACTTCGTGCTCGGCGTGGGCAACATCGTTCCCCACAACGCGGCAGGATGGGGTGGAGGAGGAAAGATCATCCTGCCCGGCGTCTGCGGTGAAGAGTCCGTCGGGATGCTCCACATCGCAGCAGGGAAAGTAGTGCCGATCGGGAAGCTAGTCGCGACGCTCGACAATCCGATGAGGCGAGACATCAATATAATCGCCAGAAAAGCCGGCCTGAAGGCGATAGTCAATACTGTTCTGAACAACGAAGACAAAGTGGTGCGGGTTCTCGCAGGCGACCCAGAGCAGGCTTTTCGCGAGGGCGTCGGAACGGCACGTCAAGTGTATTGTCAAGACGTACCCGAACTTGTCGACATAGTGATCTTCTCGACTTACCCGGCGGACATCGACTACTGGCAGGGCATGAAGGCTCTGGATTTCGCCCATGTCGGGGTCAGAAAAGGCGGAACGGTCGTGTTGATCACTCCTTGCACAGAGCGAATCTCGCCGACTCATCCGAGCTTCAAGGCGAGAGCTACTGAGAGCTACCCCAAGCTACTGCAGGCGGTGGAAAGGAAGGAGTTTGAGGATCTTCCAGCCGCCGGTGCGTTGCTAATGCATTCGCAGATGCTTGAACGCGCGAAGATCATCTGTTACTCAACTGGGTTCACAGAGGAGGACAAGAAGGCGCTCGGGTTCGAGCATGCCCCAACCGTAGATGAAGCCATCAGAATGGCATTCAAGAGACATGGAGAGCGCGCGAAAGTGGGGGTTAGCGAGTGCGGAGAAGTTGTTCCTGTCGCACCGCACTCGGATATCTGGGATAGCTAGAGTTTGCCCATCATCTTGAGGAGTGCTTCCTCTGGTCCCGGAGGAACGAGAATCCAGTACGCGTGGAGCGTTTCCTTTCCAGTGTTCACTACTTGATGCGTGGACTTAGCTGGGGCGTAGGCAATGGAACCGGGTTCAACGTCCACCTCGCCCCCATCGGCGATGACCTTGCCGTGACCTTTCGTAAATATCCAGAACTCGTCCGTTCGCTCATGCATGTGCGGGTCACTCTTGCCTGTCGGCGGGATCGTAACCGTTCCGATAGAGGCTGAGGTTACTCCCTGGATCTTAGGTGAAAACAGAACTTGTCTGTGCCTCTCATAGGGCGGAGGAGTAACCAAGTAGTCGCCTTCCCAAGATTTCGCCAATAACGGTTTCATCTTACCATGCACCTTGTTCTCCGGATTGATCTTACCGGAACTCCCGCGGAATTGCAGTCCGCTCGCATAAGAAGACTTCTATATACGTGCAGCTTCTACGTGCGACTGCGGTGTCCGTCAGATGGTTTCAGGGAAGAGATCCGAACTTCTGTCCGAAAAAGCGAAATCTGTGGCTGTTGGCGGTGTCCACGATGAACTCCGCTACACAGAGCCGTACGCGCTGTTCTTCAAGAAAGCAGCCGGATCCAAACTCTATGACATAGACGGAAAGACCTACACAGACTTCCTGCTGGGCTACGGCCCACTGATCCTAGGTCATTGCCACCCGAAAGTAGTGCAAGCCGTGAAGAAGGCGGCTGCAACCAGCGACCTGTGGGGGATCGGAACCACGGAAATGGAATACAAACTAGCTGACAAGGTCATCCACCACATCCCGTCAGCGGAAAAGGTCCGGTTCTGCAACGCAGGTTCCGACGCGACCTTTCACGCGATAAGACTCTCTCGAGCGTTTACGGGACGAAAGAAGATCCTCAAGTTCGAGGGAGGATATCATGGCTGGCATGATTATGTCGACATAAGTGTGATGCCGCCTGCAGACAAGGTGGGAACTCCATGGCCTGTGTCGGCAGGCATTCTCCCTGAAGCGATGGCACAGACACTCGTTGTTCCATGGAATGATGTTGATGCTTTGGAACGTGCCATCTCACAACATAAGAATGAGCTTGCTGCAGTCATAACCGAGCCGATCCTTCACAATATCGGCGTCGTGATGCCGAAAGAGGGGTTCCTCCAGACCATAAGGGAACTGACTGAGAGACACGGAATAGTCTTCATCCTTGATGAGGTGATAACGGCATTCAGGCACAGCCTAGGTGGTGCTCAGAAGCTCTTTGGCGTGAAACCTGACCTGACGACTTTCGCGAAAGCCATGGCCAATGGGTACCCGATCGGCTGCTTGACTGGCCGCGCTGACATTATGAATCGGCTCAGGCCCCTCGGGGACGTCCACATGGCTGGGACCTATTACTCCCACCCGCTCTCTATTGCCGCGAGCCTCGCTACAATAGCAGAACTAGAAACTGGTAGGGTTCACGAACGGATGGATGGATTGGTGGATATGATATCGAAGGGATTGACGCAGCTGATTCAGGATTTCAACCTGAAGGCGCAAGTGAAGCACTTTCACTCGATATTCACTCTCTATTTCACAGACGCTGAGATCCGCAACTATGTCTCGGTCCTTAGCAACGACGCTGACATGTACAACAAGTACCGTGACTCGATGAGGGATCAAGGTATCATACTAAGCA
>Ga0315280_10010615_pt1 | contig 11509 bp, 7 predicted proteins | sample YL17G06_40_MG_FD_203697 | JGI IMG/M metagenome (GOLD analysis project Ga0315280, IMG submission 203697) | Sediment microbial communities from Yellowstone Lake, YNP, Wyoming, USA - YL17G06_40 | ecosystem: Environmental > Aquatic > Freshwater > Lake > Sediment | place: USA: Wyoming | collected... | reverse complement strand
AGCCCTTAGCTATGTAATAAAGAAAAGTTTCCCTCTATTTTCTATAGTACAGAAAAAGATAGATAGAGTTAACGCTGTAATAAGGGAGAATTTGTCTGGTGTACGCGTAGTAAAGGCATTTGTTCATTCTGACCTAGAAAAATCTAGATTTGCTTCTACCAATGAAGAGCTTATGAACACTACCTTTAGCGCATTTACACTAGTAATATCTGTTATGCCTATATTAATGCTGGTGATGAACCTAAGCGTTGTAGCAGTCTTGTGGTTTGGTGGGTTACAGGTGCATACAGGAGGTATGCAGGTAGGGGAAATAATGGCGTTTATCAATTATATGACCCAGATTCTGTTTTCTCTAATGATGATAGGTAACATTCTTATATTTATTACCCGCGCTAACGCATCAGCCAACCGTATAAATGAGGTACTTGAGACCGAAGTGGATATAAAGAATGCTAACGATGCGGATACTACCCCAATTAATGCTGGTGAAGTGATATTTGAAAATGTATCTTTCAGTTATGAAGGGCAAGATGGAGAATCAGTGCTTGAAAATATCTCTTTTACTGCTTATCCTGGAGAAACCGTAGCTATATTAGGAGCTACCGGTTCGGGAAAGTCTACACTAGTTAGCCTTATACCACGCTTATATGATACAACAGAGGGCAGGGTATTGATAGATGGACGAGATGTTCGTAATATAGATCTTAAGACATTAAGGTCGGCTATAGGCGTAGTATTACAGGAATCAGTGCTCTTCTCGGGTACTATAAGAGACAATATCTGTTGGGGTAATGAAGATGCTACAGAAGAAGAAATTATAGAGGCAGCTAAGATAGCTCAAGCAGATGATTTTATAATGAGTTTTCCGGACGGTTATGATACCCAGCTTGGTCAACGTGGTGTTAACCTCTCTGGTGGACAGAAGCAGAGACTGGCTATAGCTAGAGCAATCATAAAGAACCCAGCTGTTTTAATACTTGATGACAGTACAAGTGCAGTAGACCTAGCGACTGAACAGCGTATCTTAAAAGGATTGAAACAGATGATAAAGCAGTGCACTACTTTTATTATAGCTCAGCGTATAAGCACAGTTATGAATGCCGACAAGATACTAGTGCTTGATGATGGAAGAATTATAGCCCAGGGTACACATTTAGAACTATTGGAGAGTAGCCCTGTATACCAGGATATATATAGATCACAATTAGGAGAGGAGGTAGCAGTTGATGCCTGAGCAGAGAGAGCAAAAAAATGTAATACAGCCAAGTGTTGGCTTTAGAAGATCCCCGGGGGGATTTGGTCCTGGGCCTCATTATGCTGGAGTGGTTGTTAAACCTAAGGATCCAAAGGGGACTTTAAAAAGATTATGGGGTTATTTGCAGAACCATAAGGCTAAACTTACCTTGGTATTCATACTAGTTGGCATAACCTCAGTTTTGATGTTAATGGGTCCATACATAATAGGAAAGGCTATTGATGATTTTATAATTCCGAAAAACTTTAAGGGATTACTTTCTCTTATAGTGGTTATGGTCTCTATATATATTCTAAGCTCCCTTTTTACATGGCTTCAAAATTATCTTATGATAAATATAGCCCAAAGAAGTGTATTGGAGATGAGAAAGGACCTATTTGATAAATTTCAGACATTGCCTCTACGTTTCTTTGACAGTAACCCACATGGCGATTTAATGAGTAGATTGACAAATGATATAGATAATGTAAGTAATAGCTTGAGCTCTAGCATTACACAGATTTTCTCTGGTATTATTACTCTAACTGGTACTGTTGCTATGATGTTGTGGCTGAGTCCTAAACTTACACTACTGAGCGTGATAATAATTCCGATTATGCTAATACTTACGGGAATTATATCGAGTCGTACTAGAGATTATTTCCTGAATCACCAGACTATTTTAGGAGACCTTAATGGATTTATAGAAGAGGACATCTCAGGGCAGAGAGTAGTAAAGGTATTCTGTCGGGAAGAAGAAGAACTAGAAAATTTTGAAGAAACCAATAGAGAGTTAAAAAAGGCTGGTATTAGGGCTCAAATCTATTCTGGGATAATACCACCACTTATGAATGTACTAAATAATATGAGTTTTGCTATTGTAGCTGGCTTTGGTGGATGGTTTGCAGTACAGCACATAATAACTATAGGAACAATTGCCAGTTTTGTAAACTATTCAAAACAGTTTACCCGTCCATTAAATGAACTGGCAAATCAATTTAATATGATACAATCTGCTATTGCCAGTGCTGAAAGGGTATTCGAAGTAATAGATGAAGCACCTGAAACTGCTGATCTTCCTGATGCCATAGAACTTAAGGATGTTAAAGGAGATGTTGAGTTTAGGAATGTCTCTTTTTCTTATAAAGAGGATATACCAGTACTAAAAAACGTGAATTTTCATGCCAGACCTGGACAGACTATTGCACTAGTTGGACCAACAGGGGCTGGAAAAACTACTATAGTCAATCTGCTAACACGGTTTTATGATATCGACAGTGGAGTTATATTAATAGATGGTGTTGATATAAAGAAGATAAAGAGAACCAACCTTCGTTCTTCACTGGGCATAGTACTACAAGATACCTATCTTTTCTCAGAATCGGTAAGAGAGAATATAAGATATGGACATCTAGATGCTACAGATGAAGAGGTAGAAGCTGCTGCAAGGCTTGCGAACGCTGAGCAGTTTATCCTTAGGCTCCCTAAAGGATATAATACCGTTCTCTCTGAAGATGGGGGCGACTTAAGTCAGGGTCAGCGCCAGCTACTGGCTATAGCACGAGCCATATTGGCTGACCCTGCTATATTGGTATTAGATGAAGCTACTAGTAACGTAGATACTCTTACTGAACAGCATATACAAGAGGCTATGCTAAACCTAATGAAAGGACGCACCAGTTTTGTTATTGCTCATAGACTTAGTACTATCCGCAAGGCAGACATCATATTAGTAATAAATGATGGAGAAATAATCGAGCGTGGTACACATGAACAACTACTAAGACAAAAAGGATTCTACTATAATCTTTATATGAGTCAATTCAATAGAGAAATTCCCGAAACTATGAAGACGATTTAATGAGAGTGTAGAATGAGTTATCAGGGTTTTAACTTTCTTTGTGCTATCATTAGGTCCTTCCATCTAATTAGTTTAATATCCTCTTCTTCTATGACCTTTCTAATGCTCTCATCCATGAATAGATCAAATTCCCATTGACGCTTTTGCCAGTGTGGATTTATAGCCTTGAGTTCTTCTGTAGCTAGGCCAGGGTGTATGTAAAATTCAGATACCCCTGGCTTTAAATCTCTAAAAAGCTTAAATACATTTTCTCTAAAAGAGCTATAGTTTTCTCCATTTTCTAAACCAAAGGGATACGATACTAAATGGTCAAGCAATAATATACCCTTTTCCTCTGCTATTGCCAATGTCTCTTCGAATTTTTCTAATGCTTCCTTAGGCAAATTTTGAGCTTCCCCTTCGATATTTTTAGGTAATCTAAAAGGTAACTGATACTCTTGGCAGAAATTAAATACTATATTTAAGAAATTTTTCCCATACTTGAGTCCATAGAGACTACCCATATGATTATCTAAATGTAAAGGCTCGACTCCTAACTTGATTGCTAGTTCAATTTGATTTTTTATCTCTATCTTTATCTGTTCTGGGTTAGCCTTTTCCTCTAACTCTTCTGAGTCTTGAGGGAAATAACCTTCCGAGGTAATTAAAGAACTAACATCGTCATTCTTTGTTACTGGTCCCCACTTGTAATCTTCCCACTCACTAGTAAATGTTAAATGTACCCCTACATCTATATTCGGATGCTTTCTATAGTACTTAGCTGCTTCTTTAGCCCATGGACATGGAACCATTAGAGTAGCTGATGAGATACAACCTTCTTCAAATAACCTAAATGTAGCTACATTTTCAGAATGGCACATTCCAAAGTCGTCTGCATTTATTATGAGTAATCTATCGTTCTCAGAATAACCTAATAATTTATTTATATTCATAGAGCCCTCCTACCATATAAGGAATTCAACAATCCTCTCTTTCTCTCTTGCAATGTCCATTAATAAAGCTCCCAATTAGGGTCATTCATCCAACCCATTAAAGGCATTAGATGATATTCCTGTCTATGTTTCATACTCATAGAAAACGCCTCTATAACTATTATACATAAAAAGATGAAATTTTTGTAATTTGAGTATATAATTATATAATTATTTAAAAAGAGGAGGCGAATTTATCTTGCAGACAAATCCTTTTGAGATTGAAGGAGAATGGTATAAAGGTAATCTACACTGTCATTCTACTGTTTCAGATGGTGTCTTATCTCCAATAGATGTTGCAAATCTATATAAGGAGAATGGTTGGAATTTTCTTGCATTTACTGAACATAGTATCTTTACTAATTGGGAAGACCTAAATAGAGAAGACTTTTTGATTATACCAGGGATAGAAATCTCTATAGATGAGTCAGAAAGACCCAGATGTTATCATCTTGTAGGTGTTCAAAAAGATTCAAATAATTTGAAACATAAAGAGAGGATAGATAGATACTACTGGCAAGGGCCAGAATCTGTTCAGCTTACCATAGATAGTCTAAAAGAAAAGGGTTTTTATGTTATTCTATGTCATCCCATATGGTCTAGGACAGAGTTTGAGGATTTCAAAGATTTTAGTGGCTATTTTGGTATAGAAATATATAATCATGGGTGTGAAATGGAGAATCATACAGGTTTTTCTACAGTATATTGGGATTCTCTTTTAAGACGAGGGAAGAAAATTTGGGGGTTAGCTACTGATGATGCCCACCATAGAATAAATGACCACTTAGGTGGTTGGGTGATGGTGAAAACATCTAGCTTTACAAGAGAAAAGATCTTAGATGCTTTACTAGATGGTAGATTTTATTCCTCAACTGGTCTGATAATTAATTATTTTGCTATTCAAGATGGGGAAGTAGTAGTAGAATGTCCACCAGCCAAGGCTATACACTTTATAACCTATGAAAGTCTTGGGGCAAGTTTTTATGCTGAAAACAAGCCTCTTAGGTCTGCAAGATTTAGATTAAGAGGAGATGAACTGTATGTGAGAGTAGAATGTGTCGATGAGTATTCTAGAGTTGCCTGGACTAACCCAATATTTCTTAGGTGAGTTGAGATAGGATGGAATATTTAGAGGTTCTTCTAAAATTTACACTTGCCATAATATTAGGTGGACTTATAGGTTGGGAAAGAGAGAGTGTAAATAAACCTGCTGGCTTAAGGACATATATTCTTGTATGTCTTGGCTCTACTCTTATAACAATTGTCTCTATAACATTCCCAACATTGCCAAGTTCAGACCCAGGGAGAATTGCAGCTCAAATAGTATCAGGTCTTGGAGTCTTAGGAGCGATGGTGGTATTTAGAGAAGGACAATACACAATTCGAGGCATAACTACAGCAATAGGAATGTGGTTTATGGGTGGAGTTGGAATTGCTATAGGAGCAGGGAAATATTTCCCTGCAATATTGGCTACTCTTTTAGGTTACGGAACCTTTGTGTTTTTAAAATCCTTAGAGGGGAAAATCCTTGGACATGGAGCTGGTAAAGTTCTGATTGTAAAAGGTATTAATAGGCCAGGCCTTATTGGAGATATAGGAAAAGTTCTAGGTTCGTACAATGTGGATATAGTAGATATTAAACTCCAAATTACTGAAAATATCGTAGAAATTACATTTAGAATCACATCACCTGAGGGTTTTGATCCGTCCCCTATGTTATTTGAAATACGAAAGCTCTCTGATATAAAAATAGTGAGTTGGGAGTAGAGTTTCAGATGTCGCTAAGAAGGGGTAACGAATTATGTCAAAAGTCGTAGTATTAAAATGTAAAGAGTATAACAAAGAAGAGATAAAATCTCTTATTAAAAGAGGGTTTAGCCTCATAGAGAAGCCTGATATCAAAGGGAAGTCTGTATTAATTAAACCTAATCTTTTAATGCCCGCGGAGCCCGAATATGCTGTAACAACTCATCCTGTTCTAGTGGAAGCTGTTGGTGAGATATTACTAGAACTTGGAGCAAAAGAGATCCTAATAGGTGATAGTCCAGGTAATGCCCTTTCTAATATAAATAACCTCTATAAGAGAACAGGGATGGAAGATTTAGCTGAAAGAACGGGATTTAAGCTCGTAAATTTTTCTCAGAAGGGTATAGTCGAAGTTGAGAATCCAGGAGGAGTAGTGCTAGTTTTACCTATTACAAAGATAGTCAAAGAGGTTGGATATGTGGTAAATCTACCTAAGCTTAAAACACATAATTTTACTCTTATTACCTGTGCTATAAAGAATATGTTTGGATGTCTTCCTGGATTCAACAAATCCAAGATGCATGCACTAGCCCCAAGTCTGCGCGAATTCTCTAGGCTCCTTGTAGAAATATTTGAGAAGATAAAACCTGACCTTACTATCGTTGATGCCATAGAAGGGATGGAGGGGGATGGTCCATCTGGGGGAACTCCAAAGAGATTTGATAAGATTTTAATGAGCTATGATAGTGTTAGCATAGACGCTGTTGGGGGATGGATGCTTGGATATAAACCAGATGAGATCCTAACTACTAAGATTGCTCAAGAAAAAGGATTAGGAACTGCAGATTTAGATAAGATTGAGATATTAGAATCGAGTCTAGAAGAACTCTTTGGTTATGATGTAAAGAAAGTAAAGACTATTTATAATATCCTTGGGAAAGTTCCTATTCCAATATTAAATTTTCTTTCTCATAGGCTTGTTAAGTTTATTAAAATTTTCCCAGAGATAAACGATGAAAAGTGTATAAGATGTAAGATATGTCTTAATAGCTGTCCTAAAAATGCTATCAGTGAGATAGATGGAAAAATGAAGATCGACTATAAGAAGTGTATCTCTTGTTATTGCTGTCATGAACTCTGTCCACAACACGCTATAAGTATAAAGAAGAATAGACTAGCTGAGAGACTTTGGCTTGCAAGAGATTGATATATTTTTAAAATTTGCTATAATTTTTAGTAGATAAAAATTCTTATTGGAAGGTACCATTTCCAGTTATTGCGGACCTAGATATGAAGGTGGCCTCTCTATGGAATGGTACATCCACAGGCAAGTAGCACCCAAGTAGTAAGAGCTGCATTTATAATAGATGATAAAGGCAGCTTGAGGGCAATGATATACTATCCTTTGAGTAATGGTAGGAACATAACGGAGATTCTGAGATTGTTAGATGCCCTGTAAACAAGTGATAAATGTGGAGTAGCCACTCCAGCCAACTGGACCCCAGGAGAAAAGGTAATAGTTCCACCTCCAAATACCAGAGATGCTCTTGATAAAAGGCTCCAAGAGGGTTATGAGTGTGTAGACTGGTACCTCTGCTTTAAAAATATATAGTTATATCTTTTCTCTTACTAAGGTATATCCACCGTATGGAATTATGCCTATAGTTGCAGAGTCTCCATGGTGGGCTAAGGCTTTCTCTAGAGCTTCTTTTATACTCTCTGCGTGTTGAAATCCTAAAGCTTCCTTGTCCTCAATCTCTAATCCTTTAGAGATACAATATACCGTAGCTCTAGGTAAGAGTTGGGTGTGCCCTAGACAAGTTGCTATACCTATAATGTCTGGAGTTTCCTTTTGGTCTATCGCAGTTTTAATTTCTTCTTTAGATGCTTTGGCCCACCTTCTTAATGTCTCTTCATGAATTGGAGCATCGCCTGAGAGCCCTTCTGGAGCATCAAGATAAAATATTAGGGTCCCACCAGCTTTAAGCCCCATATGAGCATAAGCAAAAGGTTTAAATCCCTGCCAGAAGTCTGTATCCGCAGGATATGCAGAAGTTATAACTATATCAGCCTTTCCAGGTATTCCTAGCATGTATAAACTTTCAGCAAATTTTACACCTTCCCTATGAGCTTTTAAAAAGTCTCCAGTAAAAGCTTTTATTAGCCTCCCTTTAGTATCGAGTACAGTATTTAAAATAAAATTAAGCCCTATATTCATAGCTACAGAATCCATCTCTTTTCTTGCTATATTATTTTCTATATTTCCAGGAAGGTCCAATACATTACTGTATAACATACCCATCAGATGGGTCCTCTCAGTGGTCTTTTCTCCACAGACTCCAGGTTGGATAATCTTACCTCCTCCGCCCCAACCAGCGATCACATGTGGTACTATATTACCAATTCCAATCTTTATATCAGCGTAATATACTTCTTTGTGAACTTCTATAGGAGTACCTAAAGAAGTGGTTCCTAAATTTACATAATTTTTACACTCTGTATAGTCAGAATTAACTGTTCTAAAGTTTTTATAGATATCTTCACCACATCTAGATATGATTTCTTCTCTAGACATAGGTCTGTGAGTTCCAAGAGCAATAACTATTGTAATATTTCCCTTTGGTACCCCCTTAGATGTAATCCTTTCTAGAAGAAGAGGTAGAATTTCTCTCTGAGGCGTAGGACGAGTTAAATCATCTACAATTATACATATTCTTTTATTTGGAGATACCAAATTTTCTAATTTGTCAGAACCTATTGGATTATCTAAAGCTCTGTTTATCTCCTCTTGTCGGTTCTCTACTGGAGGGTGTTCTTTAGGAAGAGCTATATATAGTATATTCTTCTCTGGAACCTCTACACTTATATTACCCCTTCTAGAAGGAATGTTTACTTCCATCTGAAATTCTCTTTCAAATCATAATATAGTTTCTTATACAAAGGATAAATCTCTTTATAAATTTCTATCCATTTTTTTTCAGGTTCTACTATGCTTGTAATCTTTACAATGTTTTCTGTACACTCTTGCACACTATTGAATGCACCTGTCCCCACTGCGCTTAGAAGTGCTGCACCAAAGGCTGCTCCTTCAGTAACATTTATCGTTTCTACTGGAAGTTGAAAGATACTAGCTAAGATTTTCCTCCATAATAAGCTTCTAGCTCCTCCACCAGAGGCCTTTACTGATTCTGGTTTTATTCCAAGTTCTCTTAAAATCTCTAAGGAATCATTAAGACCAAAAGAAATCCCCTCAATTATAGCTCTTACAAAATGAGCCCTTGTATGATTTAGTCCTATACCAAAGAATACACCTCTTGCAAATGGGTCTGGATAAGGGCATCTTTCCCCAGTAAGGTATGGGAGGAAGATTAACTTCTCTACTCCAGGGGTCACTTTTTCTGCCTCTTCAGTGAGAATTTCGTATGGGTCTTTATTCAAAATCTTAGATACACTGATTTCCATCTCTCCAAATGTGTCTCTATACCATCTTAATGAACCACCAGCAGAGAGCATTACTCCCATTATATGCCACATACCAGGTACAGCATGGCAGAAACTATGAGTCCTAAGCTTTGGATCTACTAGGATTTTATCAGTAGCAGAAAAAACTACTCCTGAAGTCCCCAACGTTACTGAAGTATCATATGGATTGACTATGCCCATTCCTACAGCTTGAGCAGCCTGGTCTCCTCCACCTCCAACAACTGGAGTCTTTTCCTTAAGACCAGTCTCCTCAGCTACCTCTTTTGTAGTATATCCTGTTATTTTAGGACTTTCATAGGCTTTAGGGAATAATTCCCTAGGTAGTTCCATAGCATCTATCATATCTTTTGACCAATCTCTTATTCTAACGTCAAATAATGCAGTTCCAGAAGCATCAGATACCTCAGTGGCATATTCTCCAGTCAACTTAAACCTTATAAAGTCTTTAGGAAGCAGGACTTCCTTTACTCTCTTAAAATTTTCATACTCATTGTTTTTTAGCCATATAATCTTAGGTAAAGTAAAGCCAGTGAGGACAGGATTAGAAATCCATTCTATTACCCTATCTCCAAACTTTTCCATAATCGAATCTACTTCTTTATATGTTCGCTGGTCATTCCAGAGAATACATGGTCTTATGACATTACCTAACTCATCTAAGAATACGGACCCATGCATCTGTCCAGTAAGTCCAATACCTTTTATCTCGCCTGCATCTATCCTCTTTATCGCCTTTCTTATAGCTAGTTTGGCGGCATCCCACCATTCTTGAGGATTCTGTTCAGTCCATCCTGGCTGAGGTGTATAGAAAGGATATTCTCCCTCCCCTTTACTTACAACATTACCCTTGCTATCTAAAACTAGAACTTTTACTCCACTTGTACCTAAATCAATACCAAGAAAATACATTGCTTTATAGCCCTCCTTCCAATGTAAGATAAATTTTTACTGGATAACCAGTCTCTAATGGCTGTGCTATTCCTAAACCTATTTTTATCGGTAAACTTCCATATAGTAGAGAAGTAGAAAGATTAACCTCTCCACCTACACTTCCCTTTATCTTTGCAGTACTTATATCGTCCCCTGATATTCCAGAATCCAGATATAATCTCCCTGTGAGGTCCTTTAAAAATAATTCTCCCAAACTAATACCCTTATATATCTCCACTAGAGGGGTCTCTAACCATAAACTTCCAGATAAGATTGTGGCACCCATTTCTATCCCTGCATCATACCCATGGATAGAAAACGTCCCAGTATCTCCCCCTAAATTAAAATAATTTGAGATATTACTTATTCCGACAGCTACCCTAAATTCTAAAGATGGCTGTTTCTTTCCAGTCTTACTCAGCTGTTCCTGCCAGAGCCCAATAGTAGTAATCGGAGACAAGTTAGATACTGTTCCTATGTCTCCATAAAGTATAAGGTCCCTTCTATTTATAAAACTATCATCACCAATAATATCTGAATATGACCATTGTCCAAAGAGCCCATAATAATTATCTATGCCTCCTATATGGTTAATTCCCAGGTCAAGACTTTGTATATTAAAGATAGATGTAACAAGTGGTAGAGAAAGAGACATAGACTCTGTATCTTTTGTGTCATCATAGTTGATAGTCAAGCTTAATTCTGGAGTCATATAGCTTCCTAGATAACTTAAAGATAGTACTGGTGTCCCAGTAGAAATATCATAGGCTGCGGTAATACTATAGCTATGTAGACCTAAATAGTCTTGCCCAGAGGTAGCAAATCCTCCAGGAAGGGGAATCCAGTATTTAGGTAGCAGATAGTCTATTGGTCTGTAATCTTTTATAGGATAAGTAGTTTTTATTTCAGTTTTTCTCTCAGGTATTTGAATTTTGTCTATCTTTACCTCTTTCCACTCTTTGGGTTTATAGTCCATAAGATATACATCATACCCATTAATACCATAGCCTATAAAGGCTATTTTATCTTTAGATATACTCGGTTCAAATGCTCCACCTATAAGATTTGTAATCTTGAAAAACCTTTCTGTAGCTAATTCATATGCGTATAGGTTAAATACTCCTGTCCTATCAGATGAAAATATAACAAATCTTCCATCAGGGGAAAAGGTGGGGTCACTATCTGTAGCCATATCTGATGTAATTTGTAACAGCTCTTTACTATTTATATCTATAAGATATATATCCTGATATCCCTCTTTCCATATAGATGCAACAAGGAATT
>Ga0315280_10010614_pt1 | contig 11509 bp, 7 predicted proteins | sample YL17G06_40_MG_FD_203697 | JGI IMG/M metagenome (GOLD analysis project Ga0315280, IMG submission 203697) | Sediment microbial communities from Yellowstone Lake, YNP, Wyoming, USA - YL17G06_40 | ecosystem: Environmental > Aquatic > Freshwater > Lake > Sediment | place: USA: Wyoming | collected... | reverse complement strand
CGACCGAATCGCCTTCCCCGCCTTTCATCATGCCTTTCATCACGGGCGGCAGTCCGGTCGGCCCTCCTCCGCTACCGTCCCCGGCGACCAAAGCAAAGTCGTGACGCCGGCCCTCGCGATCGGTCATCGTGACTTTGTCGGTCTCCATGTCCACGACCGTATAGTCGCCCGTTTTCCCTCCCCGCGCCAGCCACTGGCCGTTGATGAGCGCCGAATCGCCGATAATGGCCTCGACCCGCGGTTGTGGAACCGTCGGCTTCGGTTCGCCGAACAAGGCGCGCTGTTCCAATTGGGCGAGCCGCTCTTTCTTCTTCGCATCCTCGGGGGAAGGATTGCCGGCCTTGTCCGGGCGCGACGGGTCTTGTCCGCGGTCTTTGACCGACTCGTTCGACGGCGCGGGCTTTCCGATCAAATCCATGCTTGCCAGCAAAGCCCTTGTTCGGATCTCGAAAATCACCGACGAAACCGCGAGGTAGAGAAGGCTCACCAGGGTCAGTGCCATAAGTCCCAACAAGACCAGTTTCACCTGGGCGCGCAGCCGCACTGGGATGTATTGCGTCCGCTGCACGGTTTCATTTATTGCGCCATTGATCGTTCCATTCATTGCCGCACTCTTTCGGAAAACAAGCAAGGGCACGTTTTCAGTGCCGCGGGAAGCGCGCGTTTCTCCGATTCACCCTCGTATGAGCCCCCTGAAGACGCATGACCTTCACTTACCCGAGATTTCCCAGATGGATATTCATAGGCCGAACACTTTCCCTTCTCTGCCGGAATGTAGGCTTGTTTCCTCTCGTGGCGCAAGCAGATTCTCGCTCCAGCTAGACGTTGAGGCTTTTGCAAAACTCCTGTGGCGCAGGCTGTTGGCTCCTGTGAGCCTGTGAATAGCGCTCCAAAATGAGGAATTGTTGCTAAGGCGGCCTCTGGCCGCAACCAAAGAGAGGTGAGAATCGGGGACATCCACTCATGCACCGGAATAAGTCCATCCCGTCCATGTCGTCCATCCCGTCCATACGGTGCAACCCGCGCACACCCGGCTCACGGCTTCGATTTCCACTTGCCATACAGTTCGGCGGTGATGGCGAACCGGTAGTCCGCGAAATCCTGCTTGGGCAAACAATAGATCCGAATCCCGTCGCACATCTCCCGTGAAATGGTGAGCGTGCTTCGCAGGTATTCGGCGGTGCGCGGACCTTTCTCGCGCGTGCCCGATGAGCCCGACGCATATACGTTGATGAAGAGCAATTTGTCAGGGCCGAGCCACTTTCGACAAGCGGCAGGTTGCTTCGGCAGTTCCTTCGTGGAGTCGAGATCCGCGTACGGGAAAACGATGCCATCCAGCGAGTCCCGATAATCTCTCATGACCTTTTCGTCGCCAATCGTACCCCAGTAGATCGTCGGCAGAAAGGCCGGCTTCGGATTATGCCGCCGCAAGGTGGCCACGAACCGCGCGATATATGAGGGCGTGAAGAGCGTGCGGTTTTCCGTGGACCAGAAATCGTCAATGACGACGCCGATGATATTGTCATACCTCTCCGACAGCTTTCCGAGTTCAGGTTGTCGCGTCCTCGTCCGCCAATGCCGATCAGGGCGATATTGAGTTTCTCGTTGGGCGATTTGGCGTCGGCCCAGGCACTTCTGCCCGCCGCCCAGACCCCCACGCCGGCCAGAGTCGTATTGCGCAACATCTCACGACGATTCAGTCGCGGTGCCATTGTTCTTTCCTCCAATCCTGTCGGACAGGATTCTCTCTCGTGGCCGTATGTTGCGATTCGGAGAAGACCGGCGCAACCAAAGAATGAGCCTGCGCCGCCGTTGATTTTCTCCTTGCACCCCGACGCACGTTGGCCGCGGAATTGCCGAACTCTCGGCGGGAAGGGGCCCGCACATGACGGGGCAACGAAAATGGTTCATTCCGATGGCCGCCCTCGCATTGGCGGCGAGCTTCGGGCGGGTCGTCCTCGGCGACGATCTTCCCCGCGATCTCTCCCGGAAGTACGACGCCCAACCGCTCCTCGCCCTCTACGCAAAGGAACAGCCCCAGCCCAAACCGGTCGTCCTCGCGGACATAGACGACACCCTGATGAAGTTTGGGACGACCGACGAAGTCCGCTTTGTCTTGCATTTGCGCTCCCGAAATATCAAGCAACTCGAGGGAGCCTCCGACGCGATTCGCCATCTTCAGCAGAACTGGAACGTGGTCATTCTCACGGCGCGCGATGACGTTTTCAAAGAACAGACGTACCGATGGCTCGAGCGGCAGCGGTTTCCGAGCGTGCCGGTGGTTTTCTCCTCCAAACTTCGCCTGACTCAGCGCAGCCAGGGAGACTTCAAACGGCAGGCGATTGGGCAACTCAAGGCACGCGGCCTTCGACCGGCCGTCGGAATCGGCGACAGCGTCGCCGATGCCCGCGCCTATCTCTCCAGCGGCATGCGGGCCTTCATCATCATTGACGACAAGAAAGATGAAGACTTCATTCGAATCTCGCAGGACGCGAAGAACGATCCAAAGCTCAAGCCTTACAGGGATCGCTTGCTTTTCTTCGAGCGAAACCAACCCACGCCGGTCTGGGAGCGAATTGTCGAGGAACTGAAGAAGTAGCGCGAAATTCGGGGAAATTCGGAAATTCGGGAAATGCGGCGAAGGCTTTGCAGGAAGCCCGATGCGGCAAATGAATGTCTGGTCGTGCTTCGGGAGTGACGACCCAAGAACCGAGTGAAAAACGCGCGCGAAATTCGGTGCCTGTCCCCGTTTTATAAGCTGCGCGGGCAGGTGGAAAGCGCCGGCGATCTGTTGCATGGCACCGCCCAAGCTAATCTAAGACGCGGCCCAACGCGCCTGCGCCGATGGTTTTCCCACTCTTGGAGTAGCAATATTGGCATTGACTTCCCTATGGCCTCGCTGTGAGGTTAGGTAGCGATCCAGCTGTGGAACCAGGAACCGTCAGTCTCTCATCGAACATCGAACCATGCCGGAACACTCCATGGCCAACAGGTCCGAACTCTGCAAGACAATCCGTGCCATTGAGGGGCAACGACCGTCTGTTCCCCTGGTTCAGGATTTGTTGGAGAGGTGCGGTTTCGGTCGCCGTGCGCGAAAAGAGCCCTACCAGCGAATCGCGCCCGATCAAGCAGCCGTTTTGGCTTTTCCGAAAAACGAAAAACCCTTGGCCTTCTTTCCCGTGTCTAGCGAAGATCCACGTTGGAGCGAAGACGTTTACCCAAATGTGAGGAAGTGTTGGGATACGAATTGGACGCAGTGGAATGGCGCAATTGGGCGCACGTTCCTAGTCACGCCCAAGGCAATCCTCGCCTATGTCCTGCCCTTGCGACCACGCGAAGACCGGGAAGTCGAGCCCGCAAAATCGCTGGATTTCTCGGAGGCTCAGGCATGGTCCGACGAGCTTCTCTTTCTGACTTCCGACCTGATGAACGCTTCGTCGTATTGGGAGTTCCTCAGCACGCCGACCGCGAGTATGCGGCGGGACGTGGATCAGACGCTGGTCGCCAAACTGGAATCCTGGACAGAGAAACTGGCAGGCCATCTCGCGCAGGCCGCACCGAGGCTCAACGGGGACGAAGCCACAAGGGTCATCCGGTCCTCTCTCGATCAACTACTTTTTATCCGTTTCTGCGAAGACCGCCGGGTGACGCGCCTGGAACAAACGCTATTCGACTTTACCCGCGGAACGATCCGATGGACTAACCTGAAGGACCTGGTCCAGGAATACCGGCGCATTCTCAACGGGGATATTTTTACCCACGATGTCTTCCAGAAGAAGTATCACCCCGAAGGCCTTATTCAGACGATCCTTCTCGCCCTTTACCAGGATTTCTGTTTCGAGACCATCCCAAGCGATGTGCTCGGACGGACCTACGAACAGACACTGACGAAACGACTCGAATGGAGACCACCAAGCGCCAGATTGGTTGAGGACAAGGAGCGCAGGAAGCAATACGGCATTTATTACACGCCAGAGTCGGTAGCGAAGTATTTGGCCGAACGGGCAATCGAGATCTGGCGCGAAAAAACGCGCAGCGATTTGCGAGAAGTCAAGATCCTCGATCCGTGCGCAGGTTCGGGCACATTTTTGGTCCAGGCCATGCGGGTTCTGTTCAAACATCTCGGTGCGGCACAGCAGGGCGGTTTGTCCATCGAAGAACGCGCCGGGATTCTCGGACGAAACATCTTCGGCATGGACCGCGAACAAGCGCCCTTGGAACGCAGCGCACTCGCCTGCTACTTCGAGGCGCTCTCCGGCCGGGGTGTGGCTGCTGGGGAACACTTGCTGCCGCGTCTGCTGGGCCAGAACCTACGGACTGGCGACGCAACGGAAATCCCTGCCTCGCCAAAGGATCGGCCGGCAGACATCATCCTGCTGAATCCCCCCTACACTGCTCACGCGCGGTCCGATTCCATATGCTGGCTTGTCATCCGGAAATGCATGCATCACTTGCCGGATAACGGAGTCCTCGCGACCATTGTTCCAGACGCAATACTAAGAAACGAACGTCTAGCTTCTTTACGCAAGGAGATGTTAGAGCAATGTGCCATTGAGGAGTTTGGGCTGGCTCGATGCAGCGTTTTCGAAGATTCCAACATTCGTCCAATTCTGCTTATTGCACGGAAGGTTCTCGATGCAGGAACGCGCAAACGCAATATTCCGAAATCGTATCTAATAACCGCTACACGACCTAAGATTGAACTCAAGAGAATCGATCGGACAGCCCCGCAATATGTTTTCTTCGAAGATGACATCATTCGCTTTACCGCACACGTGTCGGACCGGGAGTCTCACCTCGCTCACTCCATATGGCAAAGGAGTGCATCTGCATCGTTAGAGCAATGGTTTAGAAGCATCGTGCCTGGCATCAACAATCCGCCAAGAAGCTGTCTACGGGATGTTAGAGGTGAGCCAACACCACCCACAGGAATAATCCCCTATCTCGAAGGGAAAGACATAGCTCCTTTTCACTGCTTGCCCGCCCGCCTTTTCCTGGACTATAAGGAGTTGATCTGCTCTTATGGGAAGGAAAAGGAACGCGACCGGAAGGCAGAGAAGAAGAAATCCAAAATCCGGCCAAGGGGCGACCCGGGAGTTTTCACCGTGCCGTGCAAACTTCTAGTTCGGCGAACGGGTAAATTCCCCAACGCAGCTTTGGATTTTGCGGGTTGCTTTGCCCATGAGAAGGTTGTGGTCTTTGTACCTGCACCACAACGCTGCTCCAGTGTCGAATTGCACTTTATATTGGGCTATTTGAATTCTCCTATCTCTTGGTTCCTACTAAGGCAATCCAATCCGCAAGACCTATCCTTCCAGCCTCAATGGCGCCAATCTGACTCGAAGAAGGTGCAGGTGCCAATAGGTTTGGAGGAAAGAGATATTGTTCCGATTGCCGTCCTCGCTCACCGCATTTCTCAATGCTTGGCTTCCGGTTATTTTGACTTGGAACACCCTAAAATCATCGCGATGCGCCGCCAACTGCTTGCCCGCTTCGGTCGAGCACTACAGTTGTCCGACGACGAGGTGAATCACATTCTCGATTTTCTCGACGAAGATATCTCGGCTCCATATCGGCCGTTCAGATATCCAAGACGAATGCCGCCTTTGGAATTCATCGAACTCCCCGATCGGCCAATAGCGAGGGGCAGAAGAACAGGCGACCTTCTGGAGACCGCACCGCTTTCGGACGAGGAACGCCGCGCAAGAGACGACTGGGAAGACCGGATCAACGGTCCATTGCCGGACATCTACGAGGTGGTGCCCGACCCGGAACAAACCCAGCTGGTTGACCGGTTAGAGGAATTCTCGAATCGTCTTGATCGGCTGGAAGAGATGCTGAAGAAAAAGATGGAATGACAGAATGGCGACTTTCCATCGCAGAAAAAAACCGCCTGATGGTAAACCTCCTGGCTGGTACAAAGACTGCCTGCGCGTTGATTGTGAGTGTCGGTGTGCCTATTGCCTGATCCACGAACAAGACTACCAGACACACGAGAGTTTTCAAGTTGACCATTTCAAGCCGAGGTCGAGATTCCCTCAATTGGAGCGCACTTACTCCAATCTGTATTACAGCTGCCAACTATGCAATAAACGGAGCCGCAAAGGAGACCGCTGGCCAACACAGAGTGAGATTTCGGCTGGAATTCGGTTCGTTGACCCCTGCGATGAAGACTGGGAAAAACACATCGTCTTCCAAAGGACTGGCCAGGTCGAGCCAGTCACGAAAGTGGGCCAGTACAGCATCACGACGCTTGAGCTGAACCGTCCTCAACTGATTGTGCACCGACTGAAGAACCCCGCTGAGTATAGCGCGAGATCGCTCCTTCACAAGATAGGCGGTCAACTGAACAGAATCGCGACACTTGCCTCGGAAACGCGACAGGATGAATTGATGACGACTGTTCCGCAACTGCTTGAAAACCTTCGCAAGATCAGAGAACAGGTCGAGAAGAAGTGGAATGAGAAGAAGCCCACCTCTCCACCTCCGGTCTGCCCGTATTAGTGTGGGAACAGTCACGAATGACTGCCTTGTTCCGCCGTGGAGCAGCACTGGTAGCGCTACAGGTGACCGTTCTCAAGCAAGAAGAGCCGCGGCATCAGTTGTGCTGGTCGGATCGGCTTTCCGGGTCTGCCTTCGCCGGCTCTGGGCCATTTTGCCGATCTCAACAGACCGGAGAGAATTACCTCCTATCCCTGGCCAGACTCGTTCACTGTTTCCCAACATTGGCAGTCTTTAACATGCCGATTCCGTATTTGGCAAACGACACATACGCCCGACAGATACGCGAGATTCACTGCCGGAGTTCCAGGACCGCGACGTCTTCGCCCTCGAGAGCCAGCGTGACTTTGCCGCCTGCCCAGCGGACCGTTTGGCCGCCGACCCGTTCGCGGCTGGTCTCCGGGGCGCGGCCTTCGAGCGTGATCGTGACGGAGCGCCGTTCGGGACTATCGTTGAAGACGGTCAGATAGCGCGTGCCGCCGGCGCCGAAGCGCTCGACATAAACGCGCTCGTCGCCGGAACGGGCCTGCGTCACCGGCTCCCAGCCGGCTTCGGCCACGAGCCGGCAGAGCGGCACATATTTCTTGAACAGCGGCCGGTCGCGTTCATAGAGCGCAGGCTGCCGGAAGTATTGCCGCTCCGAGGCATTGTGGCTGAAGAAGCCGGGGAACATTCCGTAAGCCAGCGACCGCTTCATGTACTTCTCCACGCGCTCGGACGGGAAGTTGTTGAACTCCGTGTTCATGAGGAAGCAGTACGGCTTCCCTTTGCACAGTGCGCGGCGGTAGAGCAGATCGGCGTCGGACATGGGCCGCCACCGGCCTTGCGCGTTCCAGTCGGTCTCGGTGCCCATGACCTCCAGCATCGGGGCCAGCCAGCAGAGCCGCGTCGGCGCGCCGTTGGCCATCATCAGCTTGTCCATGCCATGCACGTCGCGGGCGATGCCGCGCACGTATTCGAAGGCGGTCAGCCCGCGAAAAATCGCCGGCCGGTGCGTGTCGGCCGAGAACGCCAGGGGCGTATCGGCCGCGGCGAAGTGATCGCGGCGGAAATCGAGTTCGTCGGTGACGTACCCTTCGCTCGAGTCAACGTATTCGCCGTCGAGGTCCCCCTTGCGGTTGGGGCCGTACAGCTGTTCGCGGATTCTGGGATTCCATTTCAGCTGAAAATCGGTCACCGCGCCGCGGATACCGGGCATCGAGTTCATACTCCAGACCGCCCCCCGGTTCCAGGGCGTATCGAGAAGCCGCGCGGGAAAACTGCCGTCGGCATCGTGGTAGCCGCTGGTGAAGAGGGCCTGGGCTTGAGGTTTGCCCTGGTCGGCCAGACGCCGGGCTTCGGCCAGCGCGGCCTCGCGCGTTCGCGGCATGTCGCCCGGCATCGGCATCCACCACGTCATCGGCTCGGTGTAGCGAAAGGTGAGGATGCCGTGCGCGTCGTCCCAGGCGGTCTCGTCGTTGCCCTCCTTGAATTTGAACCCAAAATCCTCCCAGCCCTTCACCTGGCTGATTTTCGCGAACGGCATCCACAGTCCCTGCTCGGGCGTGCGGCAGCGAAAGGCCTCGGGAAAGAGGCGATAGTATTCGGCGAGCGCCGCGCGGAATTCCCAAGCCGGATCGAATGCGAACCGGCAGAAACGAATCCGCGCCGTGGGTTTTTCAGGCGTCAGCCCGAGATCATAGGCGAGATAGAACTCGCCCGTACCGGTGTGGTAGCCGATCCGGAAAAACGCGGGTTGCGCCATGTCCATCCCCAGCGCCAGCCCGCGCTGCTTGTCCGCCACGGCCGCCAACGGATAGAGCGACAACCGGCCACCGGCAACGGCGCGGAACTGCGTGGCGTGGATGTAGTCGCGACCCGGCACGACGGCCGTGCTGCGCCGCGGGTCTTCCAGCCAGCGCATGCCTTCGGGCGGAACAGGAATTGCGTAAACGAGCGTCACGGCCCGATCCTTGCCGGTTGTATCGCGAAGCGTGGCGTCGAAGAAAGTCGCGCCGGCCTGCTCGGTTCGCTGGACCTCCAGCTTGAGTCCCAGGGCTTGCTCGGCGATGCGCGCGAAATCACCGCCCGCGGCCACGTCGCGCACCTGGAAACCTTCCGGGATTGCTGCGCGGCGAACAACCGCCACGCCGTCGAACACGACGCCTCCTTCGGGCGCCGAGACGACCCGCAACTCGGCATCGCGGAACAGCGCCTTGCCGCCATGCTGACGAAACAGCACGTAGAAGGTCAGCCTCTGAACCGGGCGCTCAGGGACGATGACGACTTGAGTGCGCTGCCAGTCGTGTGTGCCGGTTTTGAACGCGGCCGACTGGCCATACAGCGGCGTCCCGTCGTCATAAGCCAGATCCAGGTACACCGCGTAATCCGAGTCGCTGAAGCCGGTCACGCCTTCGGCCCGACTCCAGGCCGAGGCGACGATCGGTTCGGGCCGCGTTTGGTTCAGGACGACGCTCTGCGAGACGCCGCGCCCGGCTGCCGCGCCAGCCCCGTTGTCGCACACGAAGACGCTTCCCTCGGAACGATAGCCGGCCTCGTACGGTCGCCACGCAGCGGGTTTCAGGAGGTTCTCGCCCGCGGCCTTCGCATCGAGCACCGCCTTGATCACGGTCCCGTCGCCGGGCAGCCGGTTGGACGTCGCCGTGGCTTGCGAAATCGCGCCGGCGTGCGCACCGCAAGGCAACTCCATAACGAGCATGATGGTGATCCCGAGAATCGGCGATACGGTTGTCGTCCTCCGGCGGAAACGTGCAAGAAAGCTTGAGATCAACTCTTTGAGCATTGGATTCCTCCTGGCGATCAATTCCAGAAGATTCGAAGGAAGGGCGATCGGTTTCGCAAGCCAAATAAATTGGACGAAATCCGCTCCCCACGTAGCCGCCGAGGCAAGGAGGCGGTAATCCCGAACCCGCCACCAGCCCCTCCGCCTCCTCACGTCGGCGGCTACAATTGTCTTGACCACAACGGCTTCTTCCCGCAGGGCTAAATAGCCCTGAGGCTTGAGTGGCGCTCTGGGAATACATCCGATCCGTCTCCGCCCGTGCATGCTATGGCCGACGCAACTGCGCAGCAAAGTGTTTCGCACTGGCCGTTTGCCGTTCTGGCCATCACCGTGGTACTCGTCATTTTTCTGATTACCGTGGTGCGGGTCCACGCGTTCCTGGCGCTCATTCTCGCAGCCATCGCAGCCGGCTTGCTGGCCGGCCGATTGCCGGGCGAACCGGGAATGAGTCACTGGGTGCAGGCGGTCGAATTAACGACGACCGAGTTCGGCGTGACAGCGGGCAAAATCGCCCTGGTAATCGTCGCGGGCATCCTGGTGGAGATCATTCCGGCGCTTTGCTCGTGGGGGGGGCGCACGGTGGATCAATCGGCGGATGATCGTGCCGATGCGCGACCTCCCGGGAACGTCGCTGGCCGAGTTGGAACAGATCCTCGCCCAGCGCGAGGACCAGTTGCCTCCGTTCACCTGGTCCATGGCGCCGGTGATTCTGCCCATCGCGCTCATTGCGGCGGCGGCGTTTCTCGCCGCGTTCGGGGGCAAGGCCCGGTTCCCTCTGATCTATCCCTGGGTGCAGTTCTGGGGCAACCGCAACGTCGCCTTGTTCATCGGCGCGCTGATTGCCATGTTTGTGCTCGCGCGACAGAAGGGCTACTCTGTGGCCAAAATCTGCGAACTGAGCGGCATGACGGAAAAGGAAACGCTGAAAAGCTGGACGGTGGTGGCGACGGCGGTCTCGGTGACCGGCTTGCTCGCCACGTTGATCGGTGCGGCCATCTTCCCGTTCGCACCGAAGTGATTGGTCGGGAAATCAAAGGTTCGGAGTTCAGACCTGATATCAGGAGATCTTTCGCGAGTGCGCCGCAAAGCGGCCGAGATGCGCTGCCACCTCATCGCCATGATGGGATCGGGCAAGGCGCACCATTTCGGCGGATCGCTTTCGGCCGCCGATGTGGTCACCCCGCTCTACTTCTACAAGATGCGCTATGACCCGCGGAATCCCCGCTGGCCCGAGCGCGACCGGTTCATTATGAGTAAGGGTCATTCCGTCCCGGCGCAGTATGCGGCTCTGGCAATGTTGGGTGTGTTCCCTCCCGAGGAGCTATCCTCTCTCAAATGCCTGGGCAGCCGCCTCCAGGGCCATCCCGCCATGCACCTCACGCCCGGTGTGGTTTTCTCTTAACTGGGGATTTCCTTTCCCATACGCGAGAAGAGGCGGATGGATCGCGTTTTGTGCGATCCCCCACTTTTGTTCGGGGCAAATTCTTCGGTTCTGGAGGAAATAATGAATGAGCTGGTCCATGAAGAAGCCGTCCCGGCAGAAGCGACAAAGTACGTTCAGCACATCAAAGCCCTTTCTTTCCGTCAAGCCGCGAGATTGTACTGTATCGCGTACGTCACCTGGCGGAAGATCAAGGACGGGAAATTCGACCTCTGGACCCCCATCAACCGCGATGGAGATCAGCAAAAGGCTCAGGAGCGTCGAGCTCGCGTACTCGAAAGCGTTCGCACCGAACCACACTGGAACACCAACGCCAGAGCGGTCAAGTTGGGCTTCAGCAGTCGAGACGTTCAGGCAATCTTGCAAGAAGGAGGCCTTGGAAACCTCAACAGTCGTCTCCGCTTCGCAGGCTATCAAGTTGAAGTCCTGCGACCCCTGGAAATTGCTCGCCAGCGTCGCGTTGTGGCGTGCCGTCCTGGGAGTCTCATTCACATCGACTTTAAGACTTTTGGTATGGTCCGAGGGGGGCAGCTCGAGGAGAAAAAGTGGATTCGTGGATGTATCGTCGTCGATTCTTTTACCTCCTTCGCTCAAGTCCTCATCTCCGACGCTCAAGGTCCCACGGAAGCGGAAGAGGCTATGCGGAAGTTCACCGAGAACGCGCCGTTCGCGGTCTCGGGCATCATCCTCACGGACAACGGGAACCAATTCCTGTCGGAACAGTGGATCTCGTTTTGCCTCCACAACGGCTTCCTCAACCGGACGACAAGGATCAACCATCCGTG
>Ga0315280_10010613_pt1 | contig 11510 bp, 11 predicted proteins | sample YL17G06_40_MG_FD_203697 | JGI IMG/M metagenome (GOLD analysis project Ga0315280, IMG submission 203697) | Sediment microbial communities from Yellowstone Lake, YNP, Wyoming, USA - YL17G06_40 | ecosystem: Environmental > Aquatic > Freshwater > Lake > Sediment | place: USA: Wyoming | collected... | reverse complement strand
GAGCTGAACAACCCGAACCAGAACGACTTGGTGCTGGCCGCCGTTCTGATCGGGATGATCCGGCATTGCACTGCCGGATTCCCCGACGCAGACGTCCGCGACAAGCAGGTGGTGGCCCCCTTGTTGAAGCTGGCGCAGGCCCCGGCGGCGCCGGCCCGTTCCAGCGAGAGCCATGCCTGGCTGCGATCGCTGGCGGTTGATGCCCTCGCGGCCCTCCGCTATCCCGGCTCCAACGGCGCCGTGGCGCAGACTCTGGCCAACCTGGTGAGCGACGACACCGTCTCGCCGATGGTCCGGATGTCCGCGGCCAAGGCCTTGGGGAACCTCGACTATCAGGCCGCGGCCGGCGGACTGAAGCCGCTGGACCTGCTCGGGGCCCTGGTCAAGATGACGGAAGACGTCTGCAAGACGGAGCGAAAACGGCCCCCGCCCCCGCCGCCCAGCGCCTCGTCGGATGGCGGGCGCCCTGGATACGGAGGAATGCCTCGCAGGCCTTACAGGCCTCGCGTAGGAGGAGCGTACCCGGGCCCATACGGGATGCCGGCCGAAGAAAACCTGGACGACCCGGATCACGTCCTCCAGTTCCGCCGCCGGCTCAAGACCCAGTTGAATGCCGTGAAGATTGGGCTGGGCATTCCGAGCAAGACCCGCGCCACGGGAGTTGCCGCTCTGTTCGTCGGAACGGGAGACGAGCAGGAAAAGGCGGTCCGGAACATGTATAACGTGCTGAACGACCTCTTCACCAAGGTGCTCGACGACCCGGATCTCACTCTGGCCGAGATGAACAAGAAGATCGACGAGAAGATTTCCACGTTGAACGAGGATCTCAACAAGCTTCGCGGGGCCGGCGGCCCGGCGCCTGTGCCGGCCGCCACGCAGCCGGCCGTCAAGACCGCGCCCGCCGAGCCGGCAAAAGGGGCTCCCGCCGAACCGGCCAAGCCGCCGGCGACCCCGTAACGCTTTTCGGACGAGGACGTTTCGCCGGCGGGACCGCGTCCCACCGGATTTGCTCGAAGATCCCGGGTTGGCAAACGGAATTGCCTGACGTGTTCATCGTTTCAACGCCACGCCCGCGAGCTGCCGCTACTTTGGTCTCCATGCTGATCGGCTTGGGGATCGGGGGGTGTTCGCAGCCGCTTTTCCCAGGGCATGAGCTTTCGACGTCCGCGCTGGCGATGTTTGCCCCGGGCCCATCCTCTTCGGGCCAGCAAGAGAGAATCGGAAACGCCCGACTGCTGGAAGCCTTCAGGAGCCCCGAGGCCCGGGTACGAGTAGACGCGTTGGGAGCCTGGGCAAAGGGGCAGGGCGAGGAATTCCCTTCGCCGGTGCGCGACCTGGTCCGCGATCCGGATGCCGGGGTCCGTGCCGCGGCCATTCAAGCGATTGCGCGGCGGCGTCCGCCGGGCGCTGAGCGGCTCTTGACTGTCGCGGTCGAGGACCAGGCCCTTCAGGTGCGGATGGCGGCCATCGCCGCGCTCGGAGAGGTTGGGGGACCCAAAGCCCGCGCCGTTTTGGAGCGGTCCCTCACCGACCGGGGCGAGTTGGTGCGCAAGGCGGCCGTCTCGGCATTGGCCCGGCTCGGCGCCGAGGAGTTGGTGCTCCGCGCCAAGGAAGACCCGTCGTGGCGCGTGCGGCTGGAAGTGGCAAAGGCCCTGGGACAGTATCGCGACCGCAGCGGGGCCGACGCGGCCGGCCGGTTGCTCAGCGATCCCAGCCCCGAGGTCCAACTTCAAGTGCTTTCGTCCATCGGCGATTGGCCGCTGCGGCAGTCCGGGCCGATCCTCTTGGAAGCACTGGGCAAAGACGCCTATCAGACCCGGCGCACCGCCACGCGACAGCTCTCCGCCCTCTGGTCTCCCGCCGCCGAGTTCCCGGTGGATGGCAGACTGGAGCAGCGAAAAGAGGCCCTCAAAGGGCTCCACGAGCGGTTCCAGCGCGAGGTCGGGTTTGTGGACCCCAACGTCCTGGCCGCGCCCGGCCGGCAGAGCGGCGCCGGCCGCGGCGTGACTGTCCGTCCGGAGGACCTGGCCGAAGTAGAACGACTTGTCGAGCAACTGTCGGACGGCGGCGCCCCATCGGCGACGCACGACGACGCCCTGAAGCGCCTGGAGCAACTCGGCCCGAGGCTCGTCGGGGCCCTGGAGCAACTGGCAAGCCAGCGCCAGCGCGCGCTCCCCGAGGCGATCTATCGCGACCTGCTGGCGAGGCGCGATCCTGCGTTCGCCGCGTTGGAGCGGTTGCAGTCGGAGGACGTTCCGGCTCGTCGTCAGGCGGCCGAACGGCTGGTCGAACTGTCCCGCGAGCGTCCCCTGGGTCGGCTCGCCACGATGCGGCTGGCCGAAGTCGTGGTGCGAGAACTTGACCCCCTGGTGTGGCGGAGCGTGCTAGTCGCGGTGGGGCCTGACGGAAGCGAGCCCACGATCCGGTTGGCCTACACGGCGATAGGCCACCGGGCAGCGGAAGTCCGCCGCCGGGCTTGCGAGCATCTGGCGGCTCACCCCAGCCCGAGTCATGCGGAGGTGCTGCTGCGGGCCCTGGAAGACGCCAACCCGGCCGTTGCCGGGACGGCGGCCCGGGCTCTGGGCGCCCTGGGGCGACTGGAGGATACAGAACCGCTGAAGCGGCTCTTGGGCTCGGCCAATGAGACGTTGCGCGTGGAAGCGGCCACGGCCCTGGCCCAGGTCGGGGACCCCTCGGGACCGGCGGGCCTCGAACGGCTGGCGTACAGCCGGGACCCGGCGATCCGCCGCCAAGTGGCGATTGCCATGGGGAAGGTGGGCGATCCGACGTTCGCCCCCACGCTGGTCCGTCTCCTCGACGACCAGTACGCGATCCGGCTGGCGGCCCTGGAAAGCCTGCCCAACGTGGCAGGATACGGTCCAGAGCGCTCGGAGATCCCGTCTTCAAGCAACCTTGCGGAGCAAATTGGGTTCTGGAAACGGGCTGTCCGCGGGAGGGGGCCCTCGGCGGCGGGAGGTAGACAGTAGAGGGCAAAGTGTGGAGAATTGGGATTTTGCGTTGGCCAAGCAAAGCCTACTGCGGTGCGGCGTGAAAGCCGCGTGCGGCTTAGCCCCATAGGCGCAGAATGCCCCAGAATCACCCGCTCAGCCACGTCGAGTCCCTGGTCCGATGGAGCCGCCTGGATAGCGGAACCAACCACGCTGCCGTCGCCCCGCGTGCGGTTCGCTCCGTGGCCATCATCGGGGCGGGAACGATGGGCACGGCCATCGCCGCGCCAAACATCGAAAACGGCGTGCCGGTGGTCATCCTCGACACCGATGAGAATGCCCGTGCCGCGGCGGCGGAAAAAGTCGCCGCGGAGTTGGCCCCAACGCCCGGCGCAGGCAACGGGCAGGTCGCTTCCACGGTCGCCCGGATGCTCCGCTGCACCGCGGACGCCGCGCAGGTGGCCTCATGCGATCTGGTCCTGGAATCGATCACCGAGACGGCATCCGCCAAGCACGAGGTCTACGCCCGCGTGGAGCCGCACCTGGCCGCCACGGCAACGCTGGCGTCTAATACGTCGGCCATTCCGATCGCCCGGCTGGCCGCCGGGCTTTCCGAGAAAGGCCGTTTCTGCGGGATGCACTTCTTCCATCCGGTGCGGAGCCGGCCCTTGGTGGAGGTGGTCCGGGGGCCCGATACCAGCGACGAGACGATCGCCACCGCCGTGGCCTACGCCAGGACCATCGGCAAGATGCCGATCGCGGTGAGCGATGGGCCGGGGTTTCTGGTCAACCGCCTCCTGCTTCCCTACCTGGCCGAGGCCCTGGAGCTGCTCTTGGATGGCGTTGCGATTCAGGAGATCGACGCGGCCGCCACGGAGTTCGGCATGGCGATGGGTCCGCTGCACATGCTGGACGAGATCGGACTGGATACCGCGGTGCTTGCCGGCCGGGTCCTTTGGGACGCCTTCCCGGAGCGGATCAACGTATCCCCCTTACTGATCTCGATGTTCAAGGCCGGCCGCCTGGGCCGGAAGTGCGGGGCGGGCTTCTTCGTCTATCCGAATGGAGCTGCCGGGGTTGCTCCCGGCCAGCCCGACCCGCAACTAGGCGACATCCTCGCCGCATGGGTCCGCTCGCGGCAGTCTCTCTCCCGCGAGGAGATCACCGTGCGGCTCTTGGCCCCAATGATCGTCGAAGCCACGCGGTTGCTGGAGGAAGGCCGGGTCCGCGACCCGCGGAGCATCGACCTGGGGACGATTTTCGGCCTGGGTTTTCCGGCTTCGCGGGGTGGGCTGCTCTACTGGGCCGACACGCTCGGCGTGGACCGGATTCTGGCGATGCTCCAGCCTCTGGCCGAGCTTGGCCCCCGAATGGCACCCACTTCGATGCTCATGGACCTCGCCCGAGGCGGCGGCCGGTTCTACGGGCAGATCCGGTCCCAGACCGAGACGTAGTGGCGGGCGATTTGCGGCCGTCAGGTCGGGGCGTATACTGTTACAGGAGCAGGGGACCAGTCGCGGAGGTTGCCAATGAGTGTCACTGCAACGACGCACATCTGGGTGGATCACGCCGGCATGGCGTGGATCGACGACACCAACGTGAAAGTGATTGAAGTCGTTCTCGACAAACTGGCTCACGGATCAAGCCCTGAGGAAATCCACCTTCAATATCCGCATCTTTCATTGGCTCAGATTTACGCCGCGATTTCGTACTACTTTGACCATCAGGCTGAGTTCGATGCCGAAATCGAACGACAACTAGAAGAGGTGGACGCGTCGCGGGCGAAGGCCATCGATTCCCCGGTGCGAGAGAAGCTGCGCCGCGCGGGGAAATTGACGTGAGCATCCTCTTTATATGGACGTTCACGTTCGCCGCGCGATTACGGCTTCGTTGCGACTGCGCGGTGTCGATGTCCTGACCGCCCAGCAAGACGGTGCCGCTAGATTGCCGGACCCGGAACTGCTCGACCGGGCAACGTCGCTCAACCGGGTTCTCGTCAGTTACGACCGCGACCTGCTGCGCGAGGCCGTCCGCCGCCAGAAAGAAGGCCGGTCGTTCTCCGGCCTTATCTACGCACACCAACTCAGGGTCTCGGTGGGAGACGCGATTCGCGACCTCGAGTTGCTCGCAAAGTTCACTGACCCCGAAGATCACGTGAACCGAGTGGAGTATCTCCCCCTCAAATGATCTGCCATTCCCCGTCCCGCGTGGTCATTGCCAGAACGCGAGTACGCCGGTCGTTCCCGCTGCGCCCCCCAGTCAGCTCGGTGCGGGCCTACCCTTGACGTTGGCGAGGAACAGTTCACAATGACGGTTATCGTCGAGGATGGCTCAGGAGACTCCGATCGTGGCCAAGTTCGCCGTGATCCTTCCGGCTGCCGGCCGCAGCAGCCGGTTCCACGACAAGCACTACAAGAAGCCGTTTGCCCCGTTGGACGGCCGGGCGGTCTGGATGCACTGTGCCGAGCGGTTCATCAACCGCAGCGACGTGATCCAGACCATCCTGGTGATCGCCAAGGAGGATCGAGAGTACTTCCAGTTCAAGTTCGCGTCGAATGCCGCCCTGCTGGGGATCGAAATCGTAGACGGCGGCGCCGAGCGCCAGGATTCGGTGGAAAACGCCTTGGCCCGCGTCAAGCCCGACGCCGATTTCGTCTGCGTACACGACGCGGCGCGACCCTGCATCGCCGACGAGTGGATCAACAAGATCTTCGAGGCCGCGGAGAAGACCGGCGCCGCCATCTTCGCCATCCCCGTGGCCGGTACGCTGAAGCAGGTCGGCCAGGACCACCGGATCCAGCAGACCGTCTCGCGCACCGGGCTCTGGGAGGCGCAGACCCCCCAGGTGTTCCGCCGCGCGCTGCTCCTGGAGGCATACGCCAAGCGCGGGAGCCTCGCGGCTACGGATGACGCCCAGTTGGTCGAACGGCTCGGCCACCCCGTCACCGTGGTTCCCGGGTCGCCCGTCAATCTGAAGATCGCCACCAAGGAAGACCTCCGGTTGGCCGAGCAGGCCCTCAAGGCCCTTCCCAAGCCCAAGCTCCAGGGGCCGATCCACCCCTTCGCGGACGACGACATGTGGCGGTGACCTGGCAAGGCATTCTCGGACACGACGACGTGGTGGAGCGCTTCCGCCGCGCGCTGGCCCGGGATCGCCTGGCGAGCAGTTTCTTGTTCGTCGGTCCCGAGGGGATCGGCAAGCGGACGTTTGCCTTGAAGCTGGCGCAGACGCTCTTGTGCCGCACCCGGCCGGAAGCGGCCATGGACCCGTGCGGCCATTGCCCGGCTTGCCTGCAGGTTCTCGCCGGCACCCACCCCGACTTGGAGGTCGTCTCCAAGCCGGCGGACAAGTCGTTCCTGCCGCTGGAATTGCTCATCGGCGACAAAGATCACCGCCTGCGCGAGGGGCTTTGTCACACGATCGCCATGAAACCGTTCATGGGCGGCCGGAAGGTGGCGATCATCGACGACGCGGACTTCCTGAATGCGGAAGGCGCCAACTGCCTTCTCAAGAGCCTGGAGGAACCCCCGCCGCGGTCCGTCTTGATCCTCATCGGCACCAGCCCGTCCAAGCAGCTCCCCACGATCCGCTCCCGGTGCCAGTTGATCCGCTTCCGGCCGCTCGCCCCCGAAGAGGTGGCGGAGCTGCTCGCGTCCCACGGTCTCATCGAGAACCCCCAGGACGCCCAGCGCTTGGCGGCCCACAGCGGCGGCAGTGTCCGCCGGGCGGTGGAACTGGCCGATCCCGAACTGTGGGAGTTCCGCAGCCGCTTGCACCAACTGCTGGCCGCGCCGGCGCTGGAGAGCGTGCGGCTGGCCGTGGCCCTGCAGCAATTCGTCGACCAGGCTGGCAAGGAGGCGTCCGCACGCCGCTTGCGGATCCGCCAGGTCGTCGGCTTCGCGGCCGAGTTCTACGAACAACTACTCCGCCGCCTGGCGGGACTTCCCCAGCCGGACGACGCGGCCCCTCGGCAGCGGGCCCGGCAAGCAATCGAACACCGCCCCGCCCACCGGGAGGCGGTCGCTGCCTGCCTCGATCGCTGCCTGGAGGCCGCCGAGCAGGTCGACCGCAACGCCAATCTCAGCACCTTGTTGGAGTGCTGGCTGAACGACCTCGCCAGACGCAGTAGGGTAGGCATATAGTTCGGAGATACGCTAATCGGGGCCGTTTGACCCCGGCTATCCAGGGCCCCTCGTACGCGCAATGCAAACGGGGGGCTTGACAAATGGCTCCGGGCTGTCACAATTACCTGTTTATGTTTTGTCTGGTAACCCTGCCTGGTGATGCCCCTCCCGGCAAGTCCTCTCCAGAGGTCGGCGGAATGTCCGCCTTTCGGTTACCTCGCTAGCTGGTCTCCTTCAGAGAGCGTTCCGAAGATCCGTGACGCTCGTATCGTAGCTTGGGAGTATTGACCAATGAGGAACGTGTTCGAAGCAATTCTAGAATGCGGGCACGATGAGGATTTCGTGCCCGCGGAAACTCATGAGTTCACCCCCACCGACGCACCTGCCGGCTCGCGGGCGAAGCTCGAGATTCTAGCGGAACGCGTGAAGAAAGGCATGCCTCTCTGGCATCCGATGGATCGTTCCGACTACGGCGGCCTTTCCGGGGCGGTTCGCCCACGGGACTGACAGGCGGCCGCCGCGTCCGGCGCCGCGGGCGTGGGGCCCGCGGCTGAGCGTCGCCCCTAGTCTAATGGGCGAATCCATCGGAACGGCTCCTCTCCACCTCGCCTGCCACGCGTTGCCGAGCAATTCCCAGATACGGCACAGCCGCCGTAGCGGCGCGCGCTGGGAACGTCTGCGCAACAAGCCCGCTCGGATGCCTCGTCCGGACAGTATCTCGACGTTCGTCGAGCAGGCTTCCAGCCTGCCGCTCGGGTAGCACAGGCAAGATGCCTGTGCTACCCTCGCTGCCCATGGATAATCCGGGCTGTGCAACCCCTCCCGGCCAGCCGCGCTACGGGGATGCGCGAGGTGCGGGGAGCCCGGGGGGCGCGTGTGCCTCTAATTCGTCGCGCAGGACTACCACGCTTGACGGGGCTTCGATCCCCAGCCGTACCCGATCGCCCGCCACGCGGACCACCGTCACGACTATGGAATCGCCCAAGCGGATTCGCTCGTTCTGCCGCCGCGACAAGACTAGCACTGGACAACCTCCGTGTTGCTCCACCAGGCCGGGGCCTTACGCGGCTACGCGATCCAGACTGACGGGAGACAGTAGTTGGGTCCTGAGAATTCGCTCTCCGGTCGAGCCGTAAAACAGCACCTGATTGTGGTCGGCCTCCCAGATCGCGGTAAACTGCACCGCCCGGGGGCCGTGAAGACAGAAGTAGATCCCGCAAGGCCGGCTCCGCCGACGCAGGACCCGCTCCGTCATGCGGAAGGCATCGTTTTGAAGGTGGTAATGATCGCAAAGGGTTTCGCTGACGTATTCTCGCAAGTCGTCCAAGTCCTGGACCTGGTGAAAACGGTTCAACATCTGGGGTGAGAACTCCTCGCTGCGCACGGAAACTGCGGTGGGTGCGCAGTCTCATGCAGGTGAGAGAAAATGGGGTGAGTGCCGACAAAGGAACCTATCGGCAAAACTGAGCGGCTTCCTTCGACCCAGAATCGGCCATTTGGGGAAGAATACGCAATCTGGTGAACAGCCCCGCCAGGCCTCACCCCGTGGCCAGGAGAGTCTCAAATCGGCCAATTCGCCAAGCGGCGCATACCGTTTTTTCCCTAAACTTTGCGCTCGCCGCGTCACACCCCGGGGCACGGTCCGGCACGCGCAAACCGCTGGGAAACGCCATCCAGCCAGATGCCTACCCCATGTTGTCACAGGCCCGCAGTACCCCGCCTACTTGGGAAGCTCTGCGTACGCCTTGTAGGCCTCGGCCACCTTCCCCTCCTTCTCGTCCCCCTTGTGGAAGAGCACCCGGTAGTAGAAGGAGATGGACTGCCCCGCTGGCACGCTATACGAGCCATCCGCTTTCTTGTCCCCCGTAAAGTCGCGCACCCCGAACGGGTTCGCCGCGAACAGGCCGTACGTCCGCACGTGCCAATACGTGGGGAACCGGAAGCTCTTCGGGTGATTGAGCACGGCGATCCCCACGGTCTCGCCCCCAACGGGCCCATAGTAGTCCACCCAGGCCGCCCGTTTGCCCCACGCCTTCTCGTCGGTCGCCCCCTCGCTGTTGACGATCCGGCCGCCACGCTTGGCCTCGACCCTCATCGTCTCGGCGATCCGCAGGCCGAAGGTCCCTTCCTTGGTGTCGCCGAACTTCACCGGCCCGTTGGTGGCCTTGAGGGTAATGTCGAAGTCGATCCAGCGGGCATCCCCTTGCACGCCAAAGGTCAGCCGGCGCCGATCCTCGCACACCTTCTCTCCCTTCGGTCCCAACCAGTCGTTCTCAGTCTCGATCACGGCCGTCGATCCGCTCCGGATCGTCACGAACCGCCGGTGCCGGGTCGTCGCGCCTTTGGCACTCTCTTCCCAGAAGCTGATGGCATTGACGTCCCCGTGCGTAAACCAGAGAGATCGCTGGTGAGGGTGGTCCTTCTTCTCGTTGGGCGCCTCGCCCATCGGGTAGGCCCGGGTCATTGGTTTGCCGGTCGGCCCCAGGATCGGCCAGAGGATCGGCTTGGCTCCGCTACGGGTGAGATACTCGGTGAACAACTGGCCGTCGATCGTGACGCGCACCCCTTCGGTCGCCGGTTTCGCGACAAGCTCCGCCGCGCGGCCCTCCGACGACATACAAACGACTCCGGCCACGACAGCGATCAAAAACACGGTTCGGTAGCACATCGAAGCGACTCCTGAGACTCAAAGCTGCCAAAGAATCGGCCAACCGGCAATCCCACGCAGAGTCACGGCGCGCTGGGGCGCGGCCCGCCGCATCGGGACCGCCGGCACGGGCTCCCGTCGATGATAGCCTCCCGACCCGCCCGCTGCCAAGAAGCGGCCGCTCACCGGCCGTCCAACAGTAGCTCCCCTCTCCCGCCCTCGGGAGAGGGGCCGGGGGTGAGGGGACGTGCCGCTTATCGCCCCATGTTCTTCTGGTACTGCTCGAAATCGACGGGCTGGAAGATCGAGATAAACTGCTCGGTCTGCCCGATGCGGTCCCGGTCGGCTTGGCTCAACCGGGTGGTGAGTGTATGTTCACTTCGTGCGAGCCGCTTCTGGCTGGGCAGCCCCTTCTTGGCTTGGATTGCCAGCTTCACCTCGCGGGGAAGCTCCTGCCGTTTCTCCAGCACCTGGTTGACTTCCAGCCGGGCAAACGGAAGCTTTGAGCCGGGATTGAGCCGGGCGTTGAGCCGGGTCGACCAGTCCGAGAATTCGCGGTACTGCCGCCCGATGACCTCGTTCTCCACGGGGGCCGTCGCCACGCGATAGGTCATCCAAGGGCTCTTGAAGACCAGCTCCCCGGCCGCCTCGTCAAACTCCTCCTCGAATTTCGGGCTGGCCATGAAGCGGAGCAGCGGATCGGTCTGCCTCTGGGCCCACCGGTACAAGTTCTCGCACAGGGCGGCGACTTCGTCGGTGCTCACCTCGGTTTTGACGCGGCGCGCGGTGTCCAGGAGCACGAAGCGATGGTGCGGCACGTCGAAAACGATGATTTCCTCCGGTTTGTCCAGGAAGTCGTAGGCCAGCCCTTCATAGAAGATGGTGGTGCTTCGGCTCCGCGGTTCCTTCTCGCTATGGACGAACACCTTGTTGTCCAAACGGAAATTCTCGGCGTGGCCTGTCGGCGAAGCCGTGGAAGCCAAGGCCACGGAAACGACCAGCGTGGTCGCCGCCACTTGGAGACAGATTCGAGCGGCCATGATGCGGTCCCCTGCTGATTGGTGGTCTGGTCTGGGCAAATAGCCCGTGGAGGATACCCCAACGGGTGTTTGTGTGTAAAGCCGAGAAGTGCGTCCCGCCACGACGGGGGCATTTCCGCGCCGCGGAACTCCTTGACGGCCCTCCCGGGCACCGATACGTTAGAATGTTTCGTACGCGGCTGCGGCACTATCCGACCGACCAAACTAGGAAAAGGAGGGGGATTAGCTCAGTTGGGAGAGCGTCTGAATGGCATTCAGAAGGTCAGCGGTTCGAGCCCGCTATCCTCCACTCAGTAAAGCCAGTAGTGACAAGAGGTTGCGACTGGCTTCTTTTCTGCCCCCGGAGCCGATCGGGCCGCTGTCATAGGCAGGTCATAGTTTGGGACGGGAAACGGCCCCGAAACCCCCTCGGCTAGGCTGTTCCCTAGGGAGTGGACAGCCATACACACCCAGTTGCTTACGCCCTGTTTCGCTCCTGTTTACGGCAACCCGCGGAGCCGCTCGCCGTAACCACTTTCCGGCACAGCACTTAGGACCCCCCCCGTCACAAAGTCCAATCGAGGGGGTGGCCTGTGGAGGGGTGTGCCTTTTCGCTCTCATGGGCGTTCCGTTCCCAAAGCGGCAATTGGGGTAAACACCCCAGTTGTCGTCCCCGGTCTTGGCGGCTACAGCGGTGGTGCGGGCGGATTCGTCTTGATCGCCTTTAGGGGAGCTTCCCCCAGAGCTATCCGAGACGAATCGGTTCGCACC
>Ga0315280_10010612_pt1 | contig 11512 bp, 7 predicted proteins | sample YL17G06_40_MG_FD_203697 | JGI IMG/M metagenome (GOLD analysis project Ga0315280, IMG submission 203697) | Sediment microbial communities from Yellowstone Lake, YNP, Wyoming, USA - YL17G06_40 | ecosystem: Environmental > Aquatic > Freshwater > Lake > Sediment | place: USA: Wyoming | collected... | reverse complement strand
CTATTGCCAGAGCAAAGGCTACGAGGTAGCTCATAGATTCTGCGAGGCATATTCCGGGCTGTCGCTGGAGCGTCCAGAGTTAGACAAGCTCCGCGACCTGGTAAGAGATAACGCCATAGACATTATCGTTTGCCATTCCCTTGATAGGCTATCCCGTGACCCGGTACACGGCGTTATCATCACCCAGGAATTAGAGAAGCATGGCGTAGCACTTGAGGCCGTGACTGAGACTGTTGACAGTACCGAAGTTGGCAAGCTGATAACCTACATTCGAGGTTTTGCTTCAAAGCTAGAAGCTGAAAAGATAAGAGAACGAACCATGAGGGGCAAGCAAGCGTGTTTGAAACAAGGTAAGTTACCACAGGGAACAGGGATAGGGATTTACGGCTATACTTGGGACAAGGAAACCAAGAAACGCAAGGTAAGCCAGTTTGAGGCTGCTATTGTGACTGAGATGTTCAAGCGTGTGGCCCAGGGCGATAGTTTGCTTTCAATCTCAAAGGCGCTCAATGACAACGGCGTACCAACCAAAGGCAAAAAGCTATGGCATACTTTGACAATCAGGCGAATGATTCGCAATAAGGCCTACATCGGCCAGACGTACTACAAGGATGCTATGTTGCCAAGCGTATCACCAGCAATAGTGACCGAGGCTGCGTTTCAAGCTGCTAACGCACAGCTTGACAAGCCGAAGCTGAGGACTGGACGGCCTAAGCACGAATACCTGTTGCGCCATCATATCTTCTGCGCTGCGTGTCAACGGCCTATGGTTGGGCATTGCCTGCTCAAGAGATACCGCTACTATCAATGTCGCAATGCCAGACCATACGAGAATAAGACGGAGATATGCCGATCCCGATATGTCCGAGCAAATGAGCTTGAAGTTATGGTTTGGACGAAGGTAAAAGAGGTATTGTCGAATCCCGATATCATACTCAAACAGCTTACAGAGGCAAGCGAGGCCGGAGAACTGACCACTATTGAGGCTGAAATTAAGGAACTGGAAAGGACGTTGCGGACCTATGAGCACCGCCGGAGCAATCTACTGAAAGCTATGGAATTGGGCGAGTTTGATAGTGATGAGGTACTTGATAGGCTGAATAACGTCAAGCGCGCACAGGCTGAGGACGAGGCGAGACTAAATACACTTATCAAAGCAAGGGACAACCTAACCGGGTTGGCAAATGCGACTGTCAAGCTAGGCCAGCTTTATGAGCAAGTATTGAACAACCTTGATAATTGCGACACGGAGACAAAGAGGTTGGCCCTGGATGCGCTTGACATTAAGGTTTATGCCAGCGCTGATAAGCTCGAAATAAAAGGCGTGTTACCTTTGGAGCTGTATTTACCTACCATTGCACGAACATCGGCATGACTACATGAACATAGTTGTCCACGCCTATAGGGCGGATGGTTCCCGGGCTCGAGGGAGTAGTGAGTTCTAGAGCAACTTGGGCTTGGGAAAGGACAGATAGAACATCGGAAAGATATTTTACATTAAAAGCGATTTTCGCCTCTTCTCCGTCAGTGAGAGCGTCGACTTCACCAACATTATCTCCAACCTCTTCAGCCTGAGCAGAAACAGTTACCTTTCCTGGAGTAAGTTCAGTACCCGGGGTAATGACCAGGCGAACTATGCCGCTGGCATCGCGAGCAAATATGGAGGACATTTTAGTAACCCGCAGAAATTCATTAATGTCTACTACAGCTCGCGTGGTATAGCTTTGAGGAATAACCTGGGAATAGTTTGGGAATGAACCTTGAATAAGCTGGGAAATTATCTCAGCATCCTTGAGGCGGAAGAGAACCTGGCTCTTTTTTTCGTTTACGGTGATTTCTACGGGTTCCTCTTGCTCACCAAGAAGGCGATTCAGTTCATTGAGGGTTCTCGCTGGGATGATAACCGTAGTCTTCTCGCTGACTGGCGAGTTAAGAGTTGTCTTATGAACAGCTAGCCTGAAGCCATCGGCAGCCGCTAGGTTGAGCTGCTCGCCATCGAATTCAATGTTAACTCCGGTTAATACTGGGCGGGATTCTTCAGTGGCAGCAGCAAAGGCGACCTGCGCAATTCCTTCCCTGAGGCTAGCTGCCTCAATGGTGGTAGTTATACCATCGTTTATCTGAGGGATAGGTGGGAAATCCGCGGCATCAATGCCGTGAATATGGGCTTGAAAATGGCCGCTCTTAAGCTCCAGGATGCGACTGTTAGCGGGAAGATTGACTTCAATTAAGTCGTTGGGCAAGGAATTAACAAAGTCGCTGAGCAAGCGAGCAGGTACAGTTATGTCTCCCTTCTGTTTCACTTTAGCGCCAATCCAGCACGTGATAGCCATTTCTAGATTGGTGGCTGCTAATTTGAGACGCGATTGCTCAGCGGATAAAAGGATATTCTGGGTGATAGGTAAAGTAGACCTAGTGGCTACAGCTCTTCCTACGATGCTTAGCCCCCTATTTAAGTTTTCTTGAAGACAAGATAATTTCATGAAATACCTCCCCCTCTGTGTATAATGACAGTATACTATCAACAAGTGCAATAATCAATAACTCTATTTGACATAATACTGGATTCGTCAAAGGCACATTACCACTACTATTATGGTCAAGCTAATTTACTTTCTTAACTCTAGGCTGGTATTTTCAACCTAATAAACCCTCCGGTACAAGACCATCAAGCTGTAATTACCGTCCAGAGAGTGCAGTTAATTTCTTTAGCCTGGCTTTGATTTCTCCGGTCAGCATATCAGGTGTAAAACGCCAACACCAGTTCCCCTCCGCTCTGCCCGGAAGATTCATCCTGGCTTCGCTACCCAATCCCAAAATGTCTTGCATAGGGATGATGGCGGTATCGGCGGCAGACATCAAAGCCAGGCGTATAAAATCCCAATTGATCTCGTGACCATCTGTGCCCAGATACTTCAAGGCGACCTGCTTCTCTCTTTCCCTTTCTTTCTTGCTCTGAGTGCTGTCTTTGACATCTTCCCCTCTGAACCAGCCAATAGTGGTATTGTTGTCATGCGTGCCGGTGTACACAACGCAGTTTCGTGGATAGTTATGCGGCCTGTAATCATCAGCTTTGGGGTCACTGCCAAAGGTGAATTGGAGAACTCTCATGCCGGGAAAGCCGAATTGCTCCCTCAGGGCATCTACCTCCGGTGTGATTACTCCCAGGTCTTCAGCGATTATGGGTAATGTCCCTAAAGCTTTTTGTACCGCTTCAAACAATTTAGCTCCCGGCCCGGAAACCCACTTGCCGTTTATGGCAGTGGTACTTGTGCCCGGAACCTCCCAGTATTTCTCAAAGCCGCGAAAATGATCCAGCCTGATGATATCCATCATGTCACGTGTTGCCCGGAAGCGCTCAATCCACCAAACATAGCCGTCCCTGGCTATTACATCCCAGCGATAGGGAGGATTTCCCCATAACTGTCCTGTCTTACTAAAGTAATCCGGTGGCACCCCAGCCACCACGGTTGGTTTGTCTCTGTCGTCCAGATAGAACATTTCTGGATGCGACCAGACTTCGGCACTATCAAGAGCAATAAATATAGGCATATCACCGATGAGTCTGATCTCACGCTCATTACAATACTTCTTCACTTCTGACCACTGCTTGAAAAACTGGTATTGCTGATATTTATGGTAGTAAATCTCGTAGTTAAGTTTCTTGCCCCAGCGTTCGAGAGACTTCGGGTGGCGCCTCCGTATATCTTCCTCCCAGGTATTCCAGGCAGCGAGGCCATGAGCCTCTTTCAATGCCATAAACAATGAGTAAGTTTCAAGCCAGGTGGCATTCTGTTGACAGAAAACTTCGAATTGCTCCCGCTCACCTGGAGCAACTTTTGTCTGGAAGATCTCAAAGGACTTTTTCAACAAAGGCATTTTGAATTTGATAACTGAGCCATAGTCAACTCTGTTTTTAGGGAAGGAAGGTGCATTCTCCAAGTCAACAGGTTCCAGGAACTTGCCTTCGGCCAGTCTTTCCAGACTTATCAGCAGTGGATTTCCGGCGAAGACCGAAAGACACTGGTAAGGAGAATTGCCATAGCCGGTGGGGCCCAGGGGCAAAATCTGCCAAAGGCGCTGCCCAGTGCTAGCCAGAAAATCTGCAAACTGATAAGCCTCCTTTCCCAAGTCTCCTATTCCGAATCGGCTCGGAAGTGAGGTCGGGTGCAATAATATGCCACTTGCTCTAGGAAAGCTCATGCTAACTTATCCCTTCTGAGTGTTACCTAGGTCCGGGAGAGAAGAGCTGACAATTTCGCCGTGATTTCGATTATCCACGACAGATTTGCTATCTTGGAATCGTTATTTATATCAGTATACAATAGGACATAGCGGTAAACAATGCCCATTGGTGTTGCTAGGATGGGCTGCGAGTGGAAAGATGGTTTGCTATACTGACGGGGGAGCAAAAATGCCTGAGAATATAACAACTTTGACTCTTGGCATTGACCTTGGGGGCAGTAAAATACTGACGGCTGTAGTTGACTCTCAAGGTAAAGTGCTTTCGAGTGATGAGAGTATAACGCCTGCCACAAAGGGTCGCGAGGCAGTAATCCAATCCATTCTAGACTCGGCACATCGTGTCTTGAAGCAGGCCGGTGCCGGCATTTCAGAGATTTGTGCCATAGGGGTTGGGGCTGCCGGCATCTCCAATCCTGAAGCAGGCATTCTATTTACTTCCCCGAATCTGCCAGGGTGGCGGAATGTTCCCCTGAGAGACATAATACAAGAAAGGCTGGGTAGAAAAACCTTTCTCATCAATGACGCCAATGCTGCTGCCCTGGGGGAATTCTATTTCGGCGCCGCCCGGGGTGTTTGTAACTTCATCTATATTACTCTTAGCACTGGCATCGGTGGGGGTATTGTCATTGACGGCAAAATTTATACCGGAGCCATTGGTGCTGCTGGAGAGGTGGGGCATATGACCATTGATGACCACGGCCCCATCTGCAAATGTGGAAACAGAGGCTGTTGGGAAACGCTGGCCTCAGGGACAACTCTGACCAGAGAGGCAAAGCAGCGGATTAAAGAAGGAGTCAGAACATCCATCCTGGAATATACTGAGGGTGATGTAGAAAAGGTGACAGCACAGGTCATTCATAGCGCTGCCGAGCAAGGTGATAGCTTGGCTAAAGAACTTATTGCTCAGACTGGTTACTATGTAGGTGTGGGGCTAGCCAATCTAATAAATATATTCAACCCTCAGTTGATAGTTATCGGTGGTGGCTTATCAAACATCGGTGATATGCTACTCGGGCCAGCCTTCGAGGTAGCTGAAGAGAGAGCCTATAAAGAGGCTTTTCAGGCTGTGCGCTTTGCTTCCGCCGAGCTGGGTCGAAATTCCGGCGTGCTCGGTGCTGCTGCCTTTGCTCTCCAGGAGATGAGAAAATTCCTTTGTGAGTGAAAGAAAAGACATGGCCATAGCTTTGCATAGGAGGGTGATGTAATGAACATATCTATCGGCAAGCTAAGAGGGCTCCAACAATTGGCTGATTCCAAGGGCATAATGACAATGTGTGCCATTGACCACAGAGGGGCGCTTAAGCGGGCCCTGAGCGAGAAAAACCCTGCTGCGGTGAGTTACCAGGATATAGTTGATTTTAAGCTTGACCTCTGTCAAGCGGTAGCGCCGTTTGCCAGTGCCATATTGCTTGACCCGGAATACGGAGCTGGTCAGGCTATAACTGCGGGTCTCTTGTCTGGACCCAAGGGACTTCTTGTCAGCATGGAAAAGACTGGTTATAGAGGCGACAGTAACGCCAGAATCACTGAGCTTTTGCCCGGCTGGAGCGTGAGAAAGGCGAAGAGAATGGGGGCTTCAGCTGTCAAGCTTTTAATCTACTTCAGGCCCGACATAAAGGATGTCGCCTCAAAACAGCTGGATTTGGTGGCAAGGCTAGCTGCCCAATGCATTATAGAGGATATAGCCTTCCTGGTTGAGCCTGTAAGCTATCCTATTGAGGAAAAAGAACGCATAAATCAAGCTGGGACATCCTCGAAGAAGTTTGCTGAGATAAAACCTGGTCTGGTAATCGAAACTGCTCGGCAGATTACTGCCTTGCCCATTGATGTGTTGAAAGCAGAATTCCCGGCAGATATTAAGTTTGAGCAAGATGAAGGAAAGCTGCTGGGGCTGTGCCAAGAATTAAACCAGGCATCCCGACTACCCTGGGTGCTGCTCAGTGCTGGCGTTGACTTCGACTCATTCCAGAAACAAGTAGGGATAGCCTGTAAGGCAGGAGCCTCTGGTTTTCTGGCGGGGCGTGCTCTGTGGCAGGAAGGCGCCCAAATTCGTTCTCGGGAAGAAAGGATGAGTTTTTTCCAGAATACAGCTGCTCCGAGGTTGAAGGAACTAGCTGAGATAGCTAATAGCTATGGTAAGCCATGGTATTCTAGGTGGGGGGCTGAAAATGGCAAATTCGCCCCGGTGACAGAAGGCTGGTATCGGAGTTATTGAGAGGGAATACTTTGGCAAAGCAAGGCGGTAATGTGAAACGCTCCAGCTTTTTTGAAAGGCGAACCAAAATAGTGTGCACTATCGGTCCGGCTAGTGGCTCGGCTGCCGTGATTGAGCAACTGATAAAGGCCGGCATGAATGTCGCCAGATTTAATCTATCTCACGGTACCTACAGAGAACATGCCCGCCATATCCAGACTGTAAGGAAGTTGTCCCAAGATCTGGCAACCCCGATTGCTATACTCTTGGATTTGCCCGGCCCAAAGTATCGCACGGGCAAGCTGAAAGATGGTCAAGCCAGACTGAAAAAGGGTGCACAGGTTATCCTCACCACAAGGCAAGTAAAGGGAGATGAGGGGGTAATACCAATTAATCTTCCTACTCTTCCTCGAGATATAAAAATAGGGAATACCGTATTGCTTGATGACGGTGCCATGCAACTCAAAGTGCTGGAAGCGCAAGGCACAGAGGTTAGATGTAAGGTCATGGTTGGGGGGATACTCACCGAGGGACGGGGGCTGGTGGTGCCTGGTATGCGTACCTCTGGTCCTTTCATTAGCGATACTTTGCGGGAATACATTCTCTTCGCTGTCCGGCAGCAACCTGATTACCTGGCTCTCTCCTTTGTCAGCAATGCTAAGGATGTAACTAGTGTAGGAGCCATATTACATGAGAACAGTACAGATATACCAATTATTGCCAAGATTGAAAGGGGCGTGGCAATTGACAAATTTGACAGCATACTCGCAACTAGCGAAGGCATAATGGTAGCGCGGGGAGACCTTGGTGTGGATATTCCCTTGGAAAAGGTGCCACTGGTGCAGAAGGAGATTATCAGGAAATGTAACCAGGCAGGTAAGCCGGTGATTACCGCCACCCAAATGCTGGAGTCAATGGTGAATGCTGCCCGGCCAACGCGAGCCGAGGTCACTGATGTAGCTAATGCCATATTTGATGGTACCGATGCTGTCATGCTCTCAGAGGAGACCTCCACAGGGAAATACCCGGTACAGGCAGTAAAGATGATGGCGAAGATTGCTCAGGAGGTAGAAGGCAAACTGCCCTACGAGCAAATGCTGGCAGAACGCGGCAGATGGCTGGAGCAAAAAACGGATGAATTGATAAGCTATAGTGCCTGCCATACGGCGCAAAGTCTGGGAGCGTCGGCTCTTGTGGCCTTTACCCAGTCTGGTAGCACGGCAGGGCGGGTATCAAAATACCGACCGAAGATGCCCATTCTGGCGATAACCACTGATGCTGTGGTTGCGGGGAGATTAATGCTGTGCTGGGGTGTTTATCCCTTCCAAATAGTCGGGCCCTCGTCGGTGGAAGAGTTATTCGCGATGGGAGCTAATCTTTCTAAAGAACTAGGGTTGGCAAAACCGGGTGATTTAGTAGTGATTACTGGTGGTATTCCGCTTGGGGTAGCTGGTTCCACGAATCTACTCAAAGTGGAAAAAGTCCGGTAGTCGTGCCAAGGTAACCTTTGCATATTCTGTATGTAATAATCTTGCAGCGTGTTGCGGAAATAGCTAGCTCGTCTCACTGTGAGGATTTAAAAAACACAGCAGCCAGGGGTGGCAGGGTGAAGGTCAGGGAATAGGGGCGGCTATGCAAGGGAATCGGCGCTGCTTCCACTCTGCCTAGATTGCCTTGACCGCTGCCTCCGTATTCCCTGGCATCACTGTTTAATAGCTCTTTCCAGAATCCTGGCTGCGGTACTCCGATTCTATAGTTGAAATGGGTTACGGGGGTAAAATTAAACACGGCTGCAATAATGTCGTCGCGAGACCGCCCCTTGCGAATGAGACTAACCACGCTGTGTTCCACATCGTTACAGTCAACCCACTCGAAGCCCGCTGGATCGAAGTCCACCTGGTAAAGGGCAGGCTGACTCCGATATATATGGTTTAAGTCGCTGACCCACCGCTGAACACCGGAATGGGGTAAGTATTGAAGCAGATGCCATTCCAGGCTCTCGTCGTGTACCCACTCCCGCCACTGGCCAAATTCCCCTCCCATAAATAGCAGCTTCTTTCCTGGTTGGGCGTACATATATCCGAAAAGGAGCCTCAAGTTAGCGAACTTTTGCCAGTCGTCTCCCGGCATCTTTCCTAAGAGTGAACCTTTGCCATGTACTACTTCATCGTGAGAAAGCGGCAGGATAAAGTTTTCAAAGAAGGCATAAATTAAGCGGAAAGTCAGGTTATTATGGTGATATTTTCGATATACGGGATCCTTGGTCATGTACTCCAGAGTATCATGCATCCAGCCCATGTCCCACTTCAGGCCGAAACCTAAGCCTCCGACATAAGTTGGCCGGGATACCATGGGCCAGGCAGTAGACTCTTCGGCGATGGTTTGCACATCAGGTTTCTCCTGGTAGGCCGCTTCGTTTAAGCGTCGCAAGAAAGCAATAGCCTCCAGGTTTTCACGTCCTCCATACTGATTGGGTATCCAGTCACCTTCTTTACGGCCGTAATCCAGATAGAGCAGGGAGGCCACTGCGTCTACACGCAAACCATCGACGTGATATTTATCGAGCCAGAACAATGCGCTGCTAAATAGAAAACTCCTCACTTCTTGTCGTCCATAATTGAAAATAAAACTGTTCCAGTCGGGATGAATGCCCTGTCTCGGGTCACCGTGCTCGTAGAGATGTGTTCCATCGAAATATCCCAGTCCATGTTCATCATTAGGGAAATGGGAAGGTACCCAGTCGAGGATTATACCTATGTCATGCTGGTGTAAATAGTCAACGAGGTACATGAAATCCTCCGGGGTGCCATAGCGACTTGTGGGGGCAAAGTATCCTGTTAACTGATAACCCCATGAGCCATAGAACGGGTGCTCCATCACTGGTAAAAACTCAACATGGGTAAATCCCAGCTGCTTCAGGTACTCAGCTAGCTTCGGAGCAAGTTCCCGGTAGCTAAGGTGGCGATTCCCTTCCTCAGGCACTCGTCGCCAGGAGCCCAGATGAACCTCGTAGATGGAGATGGGGGCATCAAGGGCATTGTGAGTGCGTCGCTTCTCCATCCACGCCTGGTCTCCCCAGCTATAATTCAAATCCCAGACAATGGAGGCTGTTTTGGGAGGCGTTTCGCTATAGAAGGCAAATGGATCGGCTTTCTCCACACTATAGCCACGGTGATGAGAGACGACGTAATACTTGTAGATTGTGTCCTTAGCCACACTAGGGATAAATCCTTCCCAGATACCGGATTGCCCTTTTGGGCGCAGGGGATGGCTTGACTTATCCCAACTGTTAAAGTCACCCATGACAGAGACTTGCTTGGCATTAGGAGCCCACACGGCAAAATGAGTTCCCTCCACTCCGTCCATCGTCATGGGATGAGCTCCAAGCTTTTCATAAAGCCGATAATGAGACCCTTCATTAAAGAGAAAAAGGTCATCGTCGCTCAGCGTGCTTACGTCGTAGCGCACTGACTGAGCCTTTATCTTATCTCTTGAGGATACTACCTCCTTCCTTTTGCCCTTTCGTTCTGCCATTTCTAGATAATGTCTCCTACTGACATACACTCTGTGCTCGCAGATAAATCTCTTCGTATTTTCTAGCCGAGGATTTCCAGGAGAAATCTAGCTTCATATTGCGTCTCATCAGGTTTTGCCATTCAGCCCGGTGATAAAAGCTCTCCTCGGCTCTTCTTATCGCCTCCAGCATTTCCAGAACGGTATAATTTTGAAATACAAAGCCATTCCCGTTTCCTTCAGCTACATCCTTCACTGTATCAGCCAGCCCCCCGGTATGTCGCACCACGGGGATGGCACCATAGCGCATGGCTATTAGCTGCCCCAATCCACAGGGCTCAAAACGCGAAGGCATGAGGAATATATCGGAGCCGCCGTAGATAAGGCGAGCCAATCGTTCATCATTAGCAATAAATACTGAGAGGCGCTCGTGGTACTTTAGCACTGCCTCGGCAAGCAATTTATGGTAGTGCTCCCTTCCTTCACCAAGGACAACCAATTGTGCCCTTGTTTCTGTAATAAATGGGCCTATAGCCTGGAGCAGCAAGTCAATCCCCTTTTGTTCCTCAAGACGAGACACCATGCCAATCAAAGGGATATCAGAGTTTTGTGGCAGTCCGCTCTTTTTTTGCAAGGCAAGTTTGTTCTTAACTCTTCTTTCTATCGTAGTGGAATCATAGTTCCTTTCCAGATAGGGGTCGGTAGCCGGGTTGTACTCATCACGATCAATGCCATTGACTATGCCATAAAGCTCGTTGTGCCGATAGTTTAATAATTGCTCCAAGCCCCCACCGTATTGCGGTGTCAGTATCTCTGAGGCGTAGGTAGGGCTAACCGTGGTCACAATGTCAGCCAGAAGAATTCCCTGGCTCATGAAGTTTAGCGATGGCCTGGGAGCACTAACTGGGATATATTCCTGCCATACAGAGGAAAGCCCGGAGTCTAGGAGAAACTGTTGGTCAAAGGAGCCTTGATAAGCCAGATTGTGAATGGTAAATATGCAAGGCAGCTTCATCTTTGCTTTCTTAAGCCATAAAGGGACTACGGCGGTATGCCAGTCATGGCAATGAATAATATCGGGGTGAAGATCAAGCTGGGAAATGATGGCCGGGATACTCAACGAAAAAAAGAAAAATCGATCTAAGTCGTCCTGGGTATAAATTTCTTCGGTTCCAAAGTAATCGTCGTTTTCCACCAGGTATACTGGTATCCTCTTTTTTAGCGTGGTCATTTTCAGGGCTACTTGCTCATAATGCCCCATAAAGTTGACAGCAACGTTCTTTCTCTGAATGTCTTGGATGGGGGTCTTTATGCTACCGTATTTAGGCAATATCAAACACGGTTCATGTCCAAAGTCTTGGAGGGCTATGGCTAGAGAACTTGTGACATCTGCCAGTCCACCTACCTTAGCTAAAGGGAAAGCCTCAGAGGCAATAAACAGGATTCTCATTGTTGAGGTCAGGCTTCGAGGACCTTTTCTCCTCCTACAGAACTACCACTGGGAATAGAGAGGGTAGAAAAATCACTCTCCTTTACCCCAGGGTCAATTTTGCAGTTTCG
>Ga0315280_10010611_pt1 | contig 11513 bp, 9 predicted proteins | sample YL17G06_40_MG_FD_203697 | JGI IMG/M metagenome (GOLD analysis project Ga0315280, IMG submission 203697) | Sediment microbial communities from Yellowstone Lake, YNP, Wyoming, USA - YL17G06_40 | ecosystem: Environmental > Aquatic > Freshwater > Lake > Sediment | place: USA: Wyoming | collected... | reverse complement strand
TGGGTGCGATGCCCACGCTTGTCGTGGGCATGTTGCCATAGGGTCAGCATGGCGACCCGCCGCAGGGCCCCAGCGAACGTGCTTGTGCCGGGCGTCCTCTATTGCAGTTGCAGCGTGACCACCAAGTAGTCTCCGTTGTTGTCCCTGGCAAACGTATCGAGCGTCGCATTTCGGTTTACCGCTGGTTCCCGGTCGCCCTCGATGTACACGACGTATTCTCTTCCTGGGGTAATCTTACCGGGAATTGCCCGAGAGATCGCAGCCTTCACGCTATGCGGAGTCTCCCCTCCCGACCCTACGCCCCGCGTTTGCCCCGCGCTACCGAGATTGGTCATGCGTCCGGCAGGAGTGTCTTTGTCCCCGAGGGCCAGCGTTATTCTCATATTCTCCCATATCCAATCGCCGACAGCATTTGGGGTTCTTCCCACCGTGAAAGCGTTAATCTCGGTCGCGCTGCCGGACTTGACGTGGTAAAGGCGACCCGAAAGCCAAGTGCTCTTGGTGAAAGAGCCTGTGACAACCAGGATGTTCCTGGGCCTCATGTCCTCGGACGCAAAACCGAAATACCTGTCGTAAACCCGATCGGATGCCTCCGCTTGGCGGACATCGACGATCTTCCGAAGGTAACCAGTCCAAATGCCGAGGATGGCCGCAACAATTGCGACGCCGAGCAACAAATGCTTGATCCCAAATTGAAATCGCCGAGGCGGCAGGAGAACGCCGGGTTCTGCGGGCACAGGCGGCATACTTGAGCCTCCCGTTCCTCCTGCCTGGGGAATACATGCATCAGCCGCACACAGTGTCCGCACAACGGGTTTCTATAGCCCGGTAGTAGGGATCTCTGGCCATTTTACCCTCCCCCCCAGGTGGCCCGCAATGACCGCGCATCCTGCCCCACTCAGACCGTCGTATGGCAATTCCGCCGCGCGCTCTCCTCGCCCAATGCTGGGCTCATGGTCGGCCACAGGTGTCGGGGCGTCCGTTTCGGTGGCAACGGAGGTTGTGAATTCGTCTTCGCGTGGGTCTTCCACGCCTGAAGCCTGCTCTGTTGTGGGAATTCGGCTGGGGCGGTAGACTTCTCCAGTGAGACGATTCCCGAACGCTGCAAAACAACTGTGTAGGACGGCCTTTCCAGGCCGTCTTTTCTCGCGTGAAACGCGGGAACTGCCACGCTTCCGGATGGGCGGCGTGCCCTGGCGGGCGGAGGCCGCATGGGCATGTTGTCATGAGTTTGTGTTGCGGAAGGACAACAACTGGTAGGGTGGGTTGAGCGCAGCGAGCCCCACCATCGGCAATTTGACTACGTCTCGGTGGGGCTCGCTGCGCTCGACCCACCCTACGGATGTTTCTGCGACAGGGACTCATGCGAGCAGCATGGCGACCCGCCGCTGCGCGGCGTGACGCCGTGCCACGCAGCCGGCGGCAACTGCCCGTATCGTTCGAGGGAGGCAAACATGAAGACCGTGATGACAAGAGCACTCGGCGTTCTTGCTGCGGCGGCGATTCTCGTCAGCGGCGCGCGGCCAGTCGCCGCGGAAGCGCCGGCGAAGCCCCTTCCGGGAGACCCGGCACCGGCGAAGACGGTCCGCGACTTCGGCGCGATCGGCGACGGCCGGGCCGACGACACGGCAGCGATCGAAAGGGCCGTCGCGGCGGGGGGCGCCGTGCGGATCGTCCGCGGCGTCTACCGCATCACGCAGCCGATCGTCGTCGCGCTGGACAAGCTTGGGCCGGTGTCTTTCGTGGGCGACGGCACGGGGCGGATCGTGATGGCAGGCCCCGCGCCGGCCCTGAGACTGGTCGGCACCCATCAAGGCACTGCCGATCCGGCCTCGGTCAAGCCCGGCGTGTGGCAGCGCGAGCGGACGCCGATGGTCGACGGGCTGGAAATCGTCGGCGGCCACCCGGAGGCCGGCGGCATCGAAGCCGACGGCACGATGCAACTGACCGTGACCCGAACCGTGATCCGCAACGTCGTCCACGCGATCCACTTCGTCCGCCGCAACCGCAACGCGATCATCGCCAACTGCCACCTCTATGAGAACCGCGGCGTGGGGATCTTTTTCGACGACGTGAACCAGCACCAGACGAACGTCACGGGGTGCCACATCAGCTACAACGCGGGCGGGGGCGTCGTCTCCCGCGGCGGCGACGTCCGCAACGTCCACCTCACCGGCTGCGACATCGAGGCCAATATGGCCCCCGACGCCCCGCCCACGGCCAACGTGCTCGTGGACTGCGCCGGCGGAACGGCCGGAACGGCCGGGACCGCCGAGATCGCCATCACCGGCTGCACGATCCAGCACAGCGACAACTGCCCCCAGTCGGCCAACATCCGCTACCTGGGCAGCGACACAAAGGACCGCCGCTGGGGCCACCTGACGATCACCGGCAACGTCCTGAGCGACGTGCAGTGGAACATCGACCTGCGGAAGGCCCGCGGCGTGACCATCGTCGGCAACACCTTCTGGATGGGCTTTGCCGGGGACCTCCGCGCCGAGGATTGCTCGAACGTGGTGGTGGGCGCCAACAACTTCGACCGCAACCCGGCCTACGCCTACGGCCGCAGCCTCCAGGCCAAGGGGGGCGTGGTCTTCCGCAACTGCCGCGACTGCTCGCTCGTGGGCCTGCACCTGAGCGGCGTCCAGGGGACGGCCGCGGGGCTGATCCTGGAGAAATGCCGGCGGATGCTCGTGGCCAACGCCACGATCCTCGATTGCGAGAACGCCGGGCTGCTGGCGGACCAACTGGCCGATAGCCGAGTGACCGGCTGCTTGATCCGCAGCGATCTGGCGCGGACCAAGCCCTGGGTGGCGATCAAAGTGGTCGGCGGGGAGGGAAACGTGATCGAGGATAAGCCCTGAGGAGGACCTTCCGTGCGTCCCTGGAAACTTGCGGAAACCAACTACGGCACCGTCCGGCAAGAGGAGTATCGCGTCGCGGTGCTCCCTCTGGGCGCGACGGAGCCGCACAACCTCCACCTTCCCTACGGGTCCGACGTTTTCGAGGGGGACCTGGTGGGAGAGAGGCTCTGCGAGGCCGCCTGGCAGCGCGGGGCCAAGGTGATCCTCCTGCCCACGATCCCCTACGGCACGCAGACCAACCAGCAGGCCTTCCCGTTTGCGATGAATCTGAACCCCTCGACGCTGGCGGCGGTGATCGCCGACCTGGTCGAGACGCTCGTTCGCCAGGGGATCCTCAAGATCGTGCTGCTCAACAGCCACGGCGGGAACGACCTGAAGGGGGTGCTCCGCGAGCTATACGGCAAGAGCCCGGCGAAGCTGTTCCTCTGCAATTGGTATCAAGTGTACTTGGACGTCTACGACGAGCTTTTTGAGGAGCCGGACGACCACGCCGGCGAGATGGAGACTTCGCTGGCGTTGGCCTACTGGCCGGAGCTGGTGGCCCGCCGCGAGGACGGCAGCTTGACGGCCGACGAGGGGCGGAAGGCAGCCAGCCGCTTCGAGGCCCTGGAGCAGGGCTGGGTTTCGATCACGCGGCCCTGGCACCTGCTCACGACCAACGCCGGGGCCGGCGACCCGCACGCCGCCACGGCGGACAAGGGCCGGCGGCTGGTGGAGCTGTTGGTCGAGCGGCTGGCCACGTTCCTGGTCGAGCTTTCCGCGGCGGAGCTTGACGAACGATTTCCGTATTGACGCCCACTACAGCCCCGGGACGTACCCCTTGCCAAACTGGACTCCCATCGGCTGGCGGAAGCCGTCGCTGAAGGGCATCCAGGAGGTGGTCCCGCCGTCGACGATCAGCGTTTGCCCGACGAGGTAGCGGGCGTCGTCGGTGGCGAGGAAGACCGCCACCTTGGCGATGTCCTCGGGCTGGCCCACAAACCCGGCGGGGATCACCCGGCCCATCGCCGCCGGGTCGTAGCCGGGGATGATCTTGTGGTGATTCTCAACCTCGACGGCCCCAGGGGCAATGGCGTTGACGCGGATCCCCTTGGGGGCCAGCTCAATCGCCAGCACGCGGGTAAAGGCCACGATCGCCCCCTTCGTGCCGGCGTAGACCGTGTGTTCCGGGTAGCCCTCGTAGGCGTGGACGGAGCCGAGGTTGATTACCACGCCGCGCCCTTGGGGAATCATCGCCTTGACGGCGGTCTGCGTGGCAAAGTACATCGCCCGGATGTTCACGCCGTAGAGCGTGTCGAACTGCTCGGGGGTGACGTCCTCGAAGTGGCGGTTCAGGGTGATCCCGGCGTTGTTGACGATCACGTCGATCCCGCCGAGGAACTCGATGGCCTGGCGGGTCAGTCGGATCGCCTCGTCGACGCTGCGGAAGTCGGCCCCCAGGGCGGTCACCTTCCGGGCCCCTTCGCGCCGCGCTTCCTCGACGGCCGCCTCGGCCCCCTGGCGGCTGTGGGCGTAGTGGAAGACGACGTCCGCCCCCTGGCGGCAGAACTCCCGGGCGATGCCCCGGCCGATCCCCGTCCCCGCGCCGGTTACCAGGGCCCGCATCGCCTCCAACCGCTTGCCGCTCATCAGTCCGATCTCCTCGCTTGGGGTGAGCAACTCGGCCCGCCGACGAAAGCCACGACAGAAGGGCCGGTCCCGCGAGAAGGAGTCTAACCCACGTCGCTTTGGATGTACACCAGGAGAGGATCGTGGTGGCCGCGGCCTCCCCCGCCGGGCTTGGCGGTCGCGGCTGCCCGGGTTAGAATGATTGGCTTACGCAGCCCGGACTTGCCAGCGTAGCTCAATCGGCAGAGCACCGCATTCGTAATGCGGGGGTTGCGGGTTCGACTCCCACCGCTGGCTCTTCCCTCTTCCGGGGTGGTGTTTGGAGATCGTGTTCATGGCTCAAATGACGGACGTTGACGTCAAGCAATTGGTCTTGTTGACTGGCACCTTCGGCCCGCGGGAGGTCCAGCAGATCACCCAGGCGATCTCGGCCGATTTCTCGAACTACCGCGTCCTGCGGGACGCGGTTGGGGAGCTGGAGGCCCGGGAAGACCACAGCCCGGCGAGCATGGTCCGCATGGGGGTCTGCTACTACCTCTTGGGGCGTCATCACCGGGCGGCGGAGGTGCTCAAGAAGGGGGACGGCGGCGCGCTGGCCTATTTCTACCTGGCCAAGGCCCTGTTCGCCTTGGAGAGGTACGACGAGGCGGGCGAGACCTACCTGACCGCCAAGCAGGCCGGCTATCACGCCGACGACTGCGCGTTGGGGCGGGTGGAGGCCCTGCGGTACGCGGGCAAGGCGCAGGAGGCCCTCGCCCTGTTGGACTCCCTCTCCGGGGCCGTCGAGCAGACGGCGGAGTATCTCTACCAGCGCGGCGCCACGATCGCCAAGATCGGTGGAAACCCCCGGGAGGTGATCGCCCTATACGAGCGGGCGGTGGACGCCGACCGCGGCCATCCGGGGGCCCTCTTCGGGCTGGCATTGGAGAACGACCGCCACGGCAACGACGAGACCGCCCTGGAGCTGTACCGGAAGTCGGCCAGCCGCTTCCCCGCCCACGTCGGCTCACTGTTGAACCTCGGGCTCCTCTACGAGGACCGCGACCAGTACGATCGGGCGATCCAGTGCTACCAGCGGGTCCTCGACGTCTACCCCGCCCACGCCCGCGCGGCGCTGTTTCTCAGGGATGCGCTGGCTTCCAGCGAGATGTACTACGACGAGGACGCCCAGAAGAGGCGGGACCGGATGAGCCAGGTGCTCAACATTCCGGTGACCGATTTCGAGCTTTCCGTGCGGAGCCGCAACTGTCTGCAGAAGATGGGGGTGATGACCCTGGGCGACCTCTGCCGCTGCACGGAGCAGGAGCTCTTGTCCAGCAAGAACTTCGGCGAGACCAGCCTGATCGAGATCAAGGAGATGCTGGCCTCGAAGGGGCTGCGGCTGGGACAGTTGGCCCAGGAGAAGCGCCCGGCCGATTTCCTCGACCTCGAATCGCTCAGCCCCGACGAGCAGGCCCTCCTGAGCCGGCCGATCGCCGACCTGGCGCTGTCGGTCCGGGCCCGCAAGTGCATGATCCGCCTGGGAATCAGCACGATCGGCGAGCTCATCCGGCACACGGGGGACGAGCTTTTGGAGTGCAAGAATTTCGGCGTGACCAGTCTGAACGAGGTCCGCGAGAAGCTGGCCGCCAACGGCCTGAAGCTGCGGGGGGACTGAGCCGTCAGAGCGTGTCTGAAAAAGCGGGGTGCCGTGTGTGTCTCGTGCTGGCTATCAGCCCTCAGCTATCAGCTTTCAGCTTCACAAACGCTGACGTGACGATCCCGTACGAGAACTGCCAGGGACGTGCGAGCATTGGGCTGATGGCTGAAAGCTGATGGCCCTTTTCAGACACGCGGGGAGTCTCGAGCTGGGGAGCGGGGCAAAGCGAAGCGGTGCCCCCGGCGCTGTTATCTTCTGCTCGTTCCCGCGGCGGCCGCGACGTAGTTGAGCACGTCGCGGACGGAGACGATCCCCGCGATCCGCCCCTCGCGGAGGATGGGGACGTGGCGGTAGCCGCCGACGTCCATCTTGTGGATCGCAAACGCGATGGGGTCGTCGAGATCGAGCGTTTCCACGGGGCGGGTCATGAACTCCGCGACGGGGCGGCCGGCGAGCTCGGCGGCGCGGACGTTGAGCTTCCGCAGGGCGTCGCGCTCGGTGAAGATCCCGACGACCTCGTGCGCGGCGACCACGACCGCGCAGCCCCCGCGGCGGGCAGCCATCCGCCGCAGCACCTCACCCACCGGCGTCTCCGGACCGACCAGGAGCGGCTCGCGGGGGACCAGACGCCGGATGGTGTCTCGGGCGATCCGCTGCTCCAGCCGCGAGGCGGGCCGGGGCCCGGCCGCCGGCGAGAGCGGCTGCTCGCACTCCTGGCAGAACTCCTCCCCGTCGATGTTCTCGTACCCGCAATCGGGACAGCGGATCATGGTGGGAACCGTAGGTTGGGGTATTGGGCGCGAAAAAGACTGCTAAGCCGCAAGCGGCTCAGCCATCGCCCGCGTCGTTTTCCCTGTACTTCTCACTTCGCATTCATCCCTCATCCTTCATCCTTCATCCTTTCTCCTTCCGGTTTCCCCACCACCCACGTGTCCCCGGAGTTGAACAGCGCGTCCAAGTCTCCGGGGCCCTGGGTGCGGACCGCCTCGCGGACCTGCTCGTTGAGCCGCTCGTCGTACTTGGGACGATCGACCGCGCGGAACACGCCCAGCGGCTCGGGGAAGTCCGGGTAGTGCATGCGGCTCAGCAGGTACGCCAGGCTCGGCTGGGGGGCCTTTTCGTCGTGCACCAGCAGGTCCTTCTCGGTGATCCCGTTGCCCAAGGTGACGATCTCCGGCTCCATGCCGTGGAGCCGGGTCCCCTTGTCGCGGTTCTTGCCGAACACCAGCGGTTTTCCGTGCTCCAGCTCCAGGGTGTGCTCGCTCCGCAACTGGCGATCGGTGGCGTACTCGAAGGCCCCATCGTAGAACACGACGCAGTTCTGATAGACCTCCACGAAGGAGGTGCCGCGGTGCTCGGCCGCCCGCTGGAGGACCATGCCCAGGTGTTGCTGGTGGACGTCGACGGTGCGGGCGACGAAGGTCGCCTCGCAGCCGATGGCCACCGAGAGGATGTGCAGCGGGTTGTCGATCGAGCCCAGCGGCGTGCTCTTGGTGACCTTGCCCAGCGGCGAGGTCGGCGAGTACTGCCCCTTGGTCAGCCCGTAGATGCGGTTGTTGAAGAGGATAATGTTGATGTCCAGGTTACGGCGGATGCAGTGCAGCAGGTGATTGCCGCCGATGCTCAGGCCGTCGCCGTCGCCGGTGATGACCCAGACCGACAGCTCCGGCAGCACGGTCTTCAGGCCGGTGGCGATCGCCGGGGCCCGGCCGTGGATCGAATGGATGCCGTAGGTGTTCAGGTAATAGGGGAAGCGGCTGGAGCAGCCGATGCCGGAGACGAACACCAGCTTCTCCCGGGGGATGCCCAGGCCGGAGAGGACCTTTTTCATCTGGGCGAGGATGGCGTAGTCGCCGCAGCCCGGGCACCAGCGGACCTCTTGGCCGCTGGCGTACTGGCCGGGAGGGAGCTTGTCGGAAAGCGGAACGGGGTTGGCATCCATGGGCAGAGTTGGCAGAGGGCAGTAGGCAGAGGGCAGTAGGCAGAGGGCAGTAGGCAGAGGGCAGTAGGCAGAGGGCAGTGGGCAGTTGGGATCGCTCGCTACTGGGTACTGAGTACTCAGTGCTGAGTACTCAGTACTCAGCGTTCGGCGGTCAGTGTTTGGTTATCGGTTCCTCGATCAGTCCTTCGATGGTTTCGACGACTTCGTGGACGGTGAAAGGCCGCCCGGCGGTCTTGTTCAGCCCGGCGGCGTCGACCAGGTACTGTGCGCGGATCAGGGAGCGAAGGTGCCCGCGGTTGAGCTCGGCCACGAGGACCCGGTCGTAGCGGGAGAGGATTTCGCCGAGGTTGGCCGGGAGGGGGTTGAGGTAGCGGAGGTGGGCGTGGGCGACGGCCGCGCCGCGCTGCCAGAGGCGGCGGACGGCGGTGGCCAGGGCCCCGTAGGTCCCGCCCCAGCCAAGGACCAAGAGTTCCCCCTTCTTGGGGCCTTCCACAGACTGCGGCGGGACATCGCCGGCGATGCCGGCGATCTTGCGGGCACGCAGCTCGACCATGTGCTGGTGGTTGGCCGGGTCGTAGCTCACCGCGCCGGTCAGGTCCTGCTTCTCCAGGCCGCCGATGCGGTGCATCCGGCCGGGCGTGCCGGGCAGGGCCCAAGGGCGGGCCAAGCGGACGTCCCGCTGGTAGGGCTGGAACGGCTCGCCGTCGGCCGCCGGCCCCGGGTGCTCGACGCCGATCGGGGCCAGGTCGCTCATCCGCGGGATCCGCCAGGGCTCCGAGCCGTTGGCCACGAAGGCGTCGCTCAGCAGGACCACCGGCGTCATGTAGCGGACCGCGAGCCGCCAGCCCTCCAGGGCCACGTCGAAGCAGTCCGCCGGACTGGCCGCCGCCACGACCGGCAGCGGGCATTCGCCGTGGCGGCCGTACAGCGCGAGGTTCAAGTCGGCCTGCTCGGTCTTGGTGGGCAGCCCGGTGCTCGGGCCGGCGCGCTGGACGTCGATCACCAGCATCGGCAGCTCGGTTATCACGGCCAACCCCAGGGCTTCGGCCTTCAGCGACATGCCCGGGCCGCTGGTGCCGGTAACCCCCATCGCCCCGCCGAAGGCCGCGCCGATCACCGCGGTCACGGCCGCCAGCTCGTCCTCGGCCTGGAAGGTGCGAACGCCGAAGTTCTTCCGCTTGGCCAGTTCATGGAGGATGTCGCTGGCCGGGGTGATCGGATAGCTGCCGTAAAAGAGCTCGCACCCGCTGAGCTTCGCCGCCGCCATCAGGCCCCACGCGAGGGCCTGGTTCCCGGTGATGTTCCGGTATTTGCCGGGCGGGAGCTTGGCCGGGTCGACGGCGTAGCGGTGGGCAAAGGCTTCCGTCGTGTCGCCGTAGTGGTATCCGGCCATAAGCGCCCGGCGGTTGGCCTCGGCCACGTCGGGCCGCCGGCCGAACTTCTCCACGATGAACCGCAAAGTCGGCTCCAGCGGGCGATCGTACAGCCAGAACACCAGCCCCATCGCATAGAAGTTCCGGCAGCGGTCGGCCTCCTTGGTGCCCAGGCCCGATTCCTTGACGGCGAGCCGGGTGAGGCGGGTGATGTCGACTCGGAAAAGCTGGTAGCCGTCGGCGGTGCCGTCGTCCAGGGGGTTGGCCTCGCAGCCGGCCAGCTCCAGGTCGCGCTTCGTGAAGCTGTCGTTGTCGACGATGAGGATTCCCCCCGGCGCGAGGTCCTGGAGATTGGTGACCAGCGCGGCCGGGTTCATCGCCACCAGGGCATCCACCCGGTCGCCCGGGGTGTAGATCTTCCGGCTGGCGAAATGGATCTGGAAGCCGCTCACGCCGGCCTTGGTTCCCCGCGGGGCCCGGATCTCGGCGGGGAAATCGGGGAAGGTCGCCACGTCGTTGCCCACCAGGGCCGAGGTGTTGGTCAATTGCGAGCCGGCCAACTGCATCCCATCTCCCGAGTCCCCGCAGAACCGCACCGTCGCCCCGTCGAGCTCCACCAGGGGCCGGCTCTGCTTCTCGGTCGAAGTCACCGTGTTGGTTGACTGCACGCTCATGATCCGGGTCTCTTCTCTCGCCTCTTTCGCCTCAGGGGCCTTCGCGCTCGCGCATGACCGGGTTGGCGACGGGCGGCAGGTTGTACACCGCGGCCGGGAAATGCTCTACCAGCCAGTGGATGACTCCGGCCACGTCGAGCAGACCCGCCGGCCGGCCCTCGCCGTCGACAATCGGCAGCCGCCGATATCCGTGGAGCGACATCCGGGTGATCGCCGCGCCGACGGTGTCCGCCGGCCGGAGCGTGACCGGATCGTGGGCCATGAAGCGCTCGATCGCAGCGCCAAGGTCCTGCCCCTCGGCGAGCATCCCCAGCGCGTCGCGCTCGGTGAAGATGCCCACGAGCTTCCCCCGGCGGCAGACCAGCGCCGCCCCCCGCCCTTGCTCCGCCAGCAGTTGGGGGACGCGGCGGGCCGGCGTCTGGGGCTCGACGCACAGCGGCACCTCCGGCCCGGCCTGCTCGACCAACTCACGATGGAGATCGTCCGTAGTATCCGTCACCCAGCTAGGCCCCCCTTCAAGCTCGCTCCCGGGAAATGTACCAGGTGCGTCGGGCCTCTCGCCGGGACCCGTGGTACCGCGATAGTCGGGCTGACCGCCAACCCCCGCCCCGGCCACGGGCATTATTCGGGTTGTCCCGCGGCTAGACAACTCGGGGCTGCTGTGGCGGGCAGGGTGCCTGCGCCCATCCGGTCGGTGGCGGCACGGCCGGGTGCCCAAGGCAACTCGTCTGTCGGCAGTCCAGAACTGCGGGGGGGACACTTCCGCCGCGACCGCCCCCCCCAGAAGATCCGCTTGAAGGAGGGTCGCTGCCGGGGGCCTTGTCGGCCGGGAGGCGGACTGCCGGACAACGCACGAAGGCTGATTCAGCTTTCCGGCGTCGTTTTGTTCTCCTGTTGCGCGTAGAACCGGCTGAGGTTGATGCCCCCCCGCGTTTCCTCCTCCAGCAGCTTGATCCGCATCTCCAGCCGCTCCAGCCGCCGCTGGATCGCGTAGACCGACTGTTTCTCGGTTTCGGGCGGGCGCGGGCGCGGCACGGATGGGTAACCGAGGTGGCGAGCCAACGCCGAGAACAAGTAGAGCGGGTCTTTGCGGCGGTTGGCCAGGGCGATCTTCCCCTCCTTCTCGCCGAAGAGGATCGGCTTGTTCGGGTCGCCGCGGAGATTGCGGAAATGCTCGCTGCGGACGAAGATCATGTCGGCGATGTCCACCAGCCCCACTTGCCGCCGGACCGCGACGATCCACTCCCGCCAGGCCTCGTCGTACATCGGGTCGGCGGCAACGGCCTCCAGGCCGCGGTCGTAGCCAAGCCGGTTCCGGCAGAGGGTCTCGAACTGGTAGAGGAAAATGCCCTGTTGGCTGGCCCCTTTCGCCCGGTAATCGGCCTCCCGCTCGAGAATTTCCAGGGCCACGCG
>Ga0315280_10010610_pt1 | contig 11515 bp, 13 predicted proteins | sample YL17G06_40_MG_FD_203697 | JGI IMG/M metagenome (GOLD analysis project Ga0315280, IMG submission 203697) | Sediment microbial communities from Yellowstone Lake, YNP, Wyoming, USA - YL17G06_40 | ecosystem: Environmental > Aquatic > Freshwater > Lake > Sediment | place: USA: Wyoming | collected... | reverse complement strand
AAAATGGGCCATAGTTATATGGACGGAAATTATAGAAATCCGCAGGCAACCCGGCAAGATTAGACTGTCCTACAATAAATAGACTTTTTTGTAGTTGTAGCGGTGAGAGCCCTTCATCTGACGCTTCCTCTATAACCAACAAAATAATGTCCTTTCTATCCATCTCCTAACCCTCCTTCTAAATTAACTCTACAATTCAGCATTCAGTAAATTAATTTTATTTTCTCTCTCCCCCCTTTTTCTCATAGTGGTCAATTAATTCCGTAACTATTCCGTCCCAACTTTGCCCTTTATGCTTTAATTTATCAAGTCGTTCGGCAGTCACTGGTCTTAACTTAATTGTTTTTCCCTTAGTTTTAACCTTCTGTTCCATGGTAACTTTATTATACTACAGTATTATATGGTTGTCAATAGTTTATAAAGGTTACCTTATATACCCCCAGATTATTACAGGCTTCCCCACGCCCCCCTCGGCTCATACTGGTTGCCTGCCTCAACCACAAGTGCCAGGCTCATCAGAAAATCGTCGTGCCCCTCGGAAGGGTCAACATAGAAGTTCATCGTCTGCGACGGTCTGAACTGGCTCCTCGCCCTCTCCATCTCAAACCAGAATTCCTGCCCCTCAGCTGAGCCGTCGCCCTTATAAACCTTCAGCCTGCCCGAGTTAACGGCAGCTAACAGGCTGAAGCCTAACTCCGACTTCGCCCGCTGGGTGAAGGTAAATGGGGAAACCTTGGAGCCGAGCGCTTGCCTGAGGAACGAGCTCACCGGCTGACCAATTCCGGTGGCATCAACTACTACCTTGCGGCAGTGCCATACATTCTTCAGGATATCAACCAGCTGGGGGTAGAGCTGGGCGTGCTTCCTTCCCGTCCACCAGTAGTGCTCCACCACGCATATTCTTGGCTGCTTCTGGAGAGTATCACAAACGGAAAAGTCCAGCTCGCCGATGGTAACCACTGTGGAATCCTGGCGCGGCTTCAAGCCAATAGGGGTCCCCGAAAATCTTGATTTTTGGGGTAAAGTTAAGTATGCCCCTTCCTCCGCCTCAGCCTCCCCCGCCAGGTCAATACCGGCAACATAGACCTTGCCATGGTCAGGGTGGTGCTTTCTGGTATGTTCTCCCTGAAGCTGGGCTAGTTGCTGCTGGCTTAGGAAGCCCCCGCCGCCATGGATTGGCAGAAGCCGGTATTGGGTCAAAAATAAAGGGTGATTCTCACCAAGGCGCTCCCTTTCTGCCTCAACATAGGCTAGGTAATCGGGGTTGTACTTAGCTATTTCCTGCCAGTCATATCGGAAGTGGCGCCTGATGCCATCCTTCCTCTCCACCTCAAGGTTGGTCTGTTTTACCTCCTCCAGCAGGGTAGAATCATCCCAGGTGGTGCCATAGTGAATGGTGGTGACATTGGTCGTTGCCCCCATCGGCTTGAACTCCTTGGTGTATTTCTCCTTGCTCACATCCTGGGACTCGTCTATTTCCAGCAGGATATGAGCGGTGTTGCCCACCACATTGGCTGACTCATCGGCGGAGAGAAATATCGCCCTGGCATTGCCCAGCCTGATGATGTAGCCTAGCTCAGCCACCCAGATGCCACTAAAGCCGGCATCATTCAGCCTGTCCTTCAGCCGCATCATAGAGATAACTGTCTGGGGCTTGAAGGTGGGCGAGCACTTAACCAGGTTCTGTGGCTTAGCCATATACAGGGTCAAAAGCAAAAGTTCAAGCTGAGCCGAGAGTTCATTCTTTCCCCCCTGACGAGCCATTTCCACTGAGAAGGTAAGCCCCTTCTTGCCGAAGACGCTATCAAGTATAGCCACTGCCACCTCCCGCTGGTAGGGGCGCAGCCTATTTATATGTTCTTTTGATATATCAGATGGCATAGCTTGTTGCTCTCCTGACTCTGGATAAAACTCATGGGGTGTTTAAGAGGGGCGAATCTCCTATATCCAGCAATCCCTGACCCCATCCCCCTTGGTTACCATCCTGCCTCCGGTTAAAAATCTGGGGTGTCTAAGAGGGGCTTCGCCCCTCTTTTCAAAAAATCCTTCCCCCTCCCTTGATAAGGGAGGGGGATAAAGGGGGTTCCCTGAAAAATCCTTGATTTTTTAGGGTGCATAAAGGGGGTGGGTCACCCAGCTCACTATTTAGTGATGACTTCGGCGACCCCGATTCCAAGCGGGATAGCGATATCTCTGAGGACATTACCTATTGCCGCCTTCAATCCCTTCCTCTGCTCTTTGCTGATGTTATATTTAGTCTTGACTAGGTGAGCTAAGGCATTGGTTGCCTGCATAAGAAGACTGATATTCTCCGGGTCGTTCTCCAGAAGAGACTTTATCTTGACCCTCAGCAGGGCAATCTCATCATCAATGCCTTCAACGTCAGAGGCTAGCTCAAAATCGAGCCGTTCTGCCTCATCAAGCACCCTGGCGTAAAAGCCATGCTTCCTAGCGCTCTGATTGCCCTTTGGGGCGCCTCTTTTTCCCTTCGCTTTTAACGTAGTGTCTGGCATATGGTCTATCTCCATTCTTTAGTAGCCTGGCAGTAGCCAGGACAATGGTATGGGCTGCCAGGTCCCACCGCTGAATTTCTACAGCTAGCCTCAATAGCCTCATAGCCTCCCCCTTTCTCTATGCCATAATAGCACATGTGTTCTAACATGACTATAAGCATTTGTCGCATTTTAAAACCCCATCCCTCTCTTGTTTAGTAGTTAGTGGGGTTACTAAATAAATTGATATTAAGGCTTAGCCGTTATAGAATAGGCGGGACGGAAATGAGTGTGGCCAAGCAACTCTATCAGCTTCAGGAGGTTGACTTAGAGATTGAGTCCAGTGAGCGGGCGCTGAGCCAGATTGCCAGCCAACTGGGAGAAAGTCAGGCGGTGGTCAGCACCCAGAACCAACTCCAGTTGGAGCAGCAGCGCCTGGAGGAATTAAGGCATGGACAGCGCTCTGCAGAATGGGAGATAGACGACCTTGTGCCCAAGCTCAAGGCTACTGAAGAGACGCTATTTAGTGGCAGGATAAAGAACCCCAAGGAGCTGACCAATCTCCAGCATGAGGTTGATGCCCTGAAAGCCAAGCGCGACCAACTGGAAGAAAAAGCACTGGGGATAATGGACCAGGTTGAGCTATGTAAAGCCAGCGTAGCTAGGATAAGTAGCCAGCTGGAAACGCTAAAAGCTGAGTGGCAGCGCCAGCAACAGCAGCTATCTAAAGACTCAGAGCGGGTCAAAGCCATCCTCTCTGACCTCAGGCATAAGCGGCAACTCCTATCAAGCGAGATTGCCCCACAGGCAATTGAGTTCTATCAGGAATTGAAAAAAGAAAAGGGGACAGCGGTAGTCAGGGTGGAGCAGGGGATATGCCATGGCTGTCGGATATCGCTGCCCACAACTGAATTACAGCGGGCAAGAAGTGGCAACCTGGTGCAATGCAGTAGCTGCGGGCGTATCCTGTTCTTAGCCTGAAGCGGTAAAAAGATGAAGGTAAAAAGAGTGGTAATATTCACCGATGGTGCCTCTTTGGGTAACCCCGGGCAGGCAGCTATAGGTGCTATTATAAAAGACGAACAGGGCAGGCTCGTTGCTCGCCTTTCACGGCGCATTGGGCAGGCTACCAACAACCAGGCAGAATATAAAGCAATCATTGCTGCCTTGGAAGAGGCTACTAGGCTAGGTGCCAGTGACGTTGACATAAGGTCGGATTCTCAGCTAGTGGTAAGCCAAATCAATGGCGCCTGGCGAGTGAGGAAACCGGCTCTTAAGCCACTATGTCATCGGGTAGAGCAACTTCGGCGCCAGTTTCAAGGCTTCACTATCACCTATATCCCTCGCCAGCAAAACATGGAGGCTGATAATCTGGCCCATCTGGCATTAAGCTGACCCCAGGCTATTACCTTATATAATAGTATAGCAATCTCACCCTTGCTCCGAGGTAATAACTAAGGAGAGTTTTAGAGGGGCGTTAGCCCATCTAAAGAAATCGTTTCCCCTTCCCCTTGCTAAGGGGAAGGGGATAAAGCGGGTTCCCTGAAAAATCCTTGATTTTTTAGGGTGCATAAAGGGGATAGGGTTGATGGTTGACTTATATTGTCTTCTATATTACAGTGTAATTGGGTCAAGTAAACCGGGTGACCACCCTTCCCTCTGGGAAGGGAGGAAAGTCCGAACTCCACCGGGCAGGATGCTGGGTAACGCCCAGGAGGGGTGACCCTACGGAAAGTGCCACAGAAACATACCGCCCTTCCTAGCTAGGAAGGGTAAGGGTGAAATGGTGAGGTAAGAGCTCACCAGCGGCTGGGTGACCAGTCGACTGGGTAAACCCCATCCGGAGCAAGACCAAATAGAGGGACAAAGGGACGCCCGGCCTGTCCCCGGGTTGGTCGCTTGACCCTTCCGGTAACGGAAGGGCTAGATAGATGGTCACCGCCCCGACGATTGCCGGGGTACAGAACTCGGCTTACAGGTTTACTTGACCTTTTAATACCAATTTTTTACCCCTCCAGCTTGGAGTTGAGAAAAGGGGAGTAAAGTCTCATTAACCAGTGGCTTCCAAGCATGACCAGGGTTAAAAATATGATGCCAACAGCCCTCAGCGGGCTTGCCAGCCGAGCTGATTAAGTATATAGTGGAATGGTCAATTTCCTGAGACAGCTACAAATGGAAGCAGTTAATCCCGTAGTCCGTGATTTTATCCTCTTTTGCATCCAGCGTCAGGGGAAGGAATGGCCAGCCCTCTATGATGAAATGTGTTGGGTGGCTGGGCGCCGGCTGTTTAACGGGCTGAGTTATGCCGATTTAAGAAAGCTGGGGCTATCCTTCAGTCTCACCAATATAGAAAAGACTATTACGATGGTAGACGCTGTCCTAGCTCGGTAGTAGGATTATCACCGCTTTGTGTGGAATTAATCGGAGCTAAATTTTGCCTTTCTTCTTACCACCCCTTTTGGTAGATAGCCTTGTTTTCCTAGTTAAAGCACTTTAAGGGAGAGTAAGTCTGATGTCAAAAAAGATAAAAATTATAGTAGTGAGCCTGTTATTGGCGGCAACTGTCGCCCTATCTTTCGGCGCTGGCTGTGCTCTAGGTTCCAGAACCTCCCCGGAGCAGGGGCTAGATGCTATAGCCCAGGCGTGGAACATAATCTTCCAGGACTATGTGGACAAGGAAAGGCTTGACGCCGACACATTGGCTCAGGGAGCTATCAAGGGGATGGTGGAGGCGCTGGATGACCCCTATACCGCCTACTTGGATGCTGGAGCCTACGAGTTGAGCTTGAGGGACATAGAGGGGAAAATTGAGGGCATTGGAGCCCATGTAGCAGTTAAGGATGAGCAGATAATAATTATCGCCCCTATTGCTGATTCACCAGCGGATAAGGCGGGCATCAAGCCGGGTGACATAATCCTGGAAATCGATGGCAGGTCTACTTCAGGAATGAGCTTGGTTGAGGCAGTGCTCAGCATCCAAGGTCCTAAGGGGACGCCGGTTACCCTCCTCATCCTTCACCAGGAAGAGACCGAACCGGAGGTAATCGAGATAGTTAGAGCTGAAATTGAGCTACCCAGCGTCCACTTTGAGATGAAGGGGGACATCGCTTACATTAATATCGCCTATTTTTCGGAGCGAACTGCTGGAGAGCTATCGCCGGTGCTGGCGGATGTAAACCGGCAGGCCGCTGGTATTGTCCTTGACCTGCGCAGCAATCCCGGCGGCTTACTAGAGACAGTGATTGATGTCGCTGGCTTCTTCCTCAAGGAGGGGGTGGTGGTGGATGTGGTGGATAATCAAGGAAAGCATACTACCTCCTCAGTCAAGCCAAGCCCAATAACCACCGACCTGCCCTTGGTTGTTCTGGTAGATGGTAATAGTGCTAGTGGCAGTGAGGTGCTGGCTGGAGCCCTGCAAGACCATGGTCGCGCCACCATTGCTGGCACTAGAACCTATGGCAAGGGCAGCGTCAATATCCTGCGCCAGCTTAAAGACGGCTCAGGGATTTATCTCACCACGGCTCGCTGGCTAACTCCCAACGGTCATCTCATCGAAGGTAAAGGGTTAGCCCCGGACCCGGACTGTGAACTTGAAGAAGGCGAGGATGCCATCCAATGGGCTATAGACTTCCTGAAGACCCATTAAATATGTCTGGCATTATCCCTCAGGGTGTGTTACAGTGGGAGCGGGGGTAAGGTGGGGGCAATACACGGGGCGGATGGTAAACATCTATATCTTTTTAGCGTACCTGGGAAGCTGTTATCCTGTGAGCAGGTGTCTGATACTGAGGTGACTATAACCTTTGAGCCATGAACTACAGGTCCTTGACCATGTAGTCTCCCTGTAAGCTACAGCCAAATTCAGTGCGATAGTATTCTCTAGCCCCAACGCCGCTCAAAATTATCATTCTCCGTGCCTGAAATTCGTCACTAGCCAGCCGCTCCGCCTCGTGGAGTAAGGCTTTACCCAGACCTTTGTGCTGGGCTGCTCCTTCCTTCTGCTCACTGAGGGGAACCTCAGGCCCGTAAACATGTAATTCTCGAATTAAGGCTGAATTTTCTCCGGTCTCTGGCTTGGGTTGAATCCTCATTCGTAGTAAGCCAAACAGGGTTTCAGCCTCATCCTCAAAGGAGAGGAAGATTTCCTTACCACCTGAGGCTTCATAGTCCATTCTCACCATCCAGGGCTCACCTATTTCCCAGCCATCTTGTGCCCGATGACCATACTCCCGACACCGGATGCACTTACATTCAATCGCCTGCTGCTTCATTCGCTGTTTAATTACCCCCCGCAGCGAATCCTTGCAGCCGGCGGTGATAAACTTTGCTGGGATATCACGCAGCACCCGTGATATCCTGACGTACTTGGGCACAATAGACTTAATATCAACCATCAGAGCAATCAAGGTTTTGGTGTCGTAGGGCTGGTAGCGATTTTCCCGGTACCATCTCTCCAGCTCGGTGCCCTCAACCACCATGGTGGGATATAGCTTCAAGCCGTCTGGTCTAAACCGGGCGTCATTAAATAGCTCTTTGGATAGCGCTAAATCCTTTTCTGGAGTTGAGCCGGGCAGTCCCGGCATCCAGTGATAGTGCACCTTAAAGCCATGCTCCCTGAGCAAGGCAGTAGCTTGGATGACATCCTCCACCTTATGCCCCCTTCTTACCAGCCGGTAGATTTCATCATCTAAGGTCTGAACCCCAAGTTCCACCCTGGTGGTGCCAAACTGGAGCATCCTGTCTATTTCTTCCTGCCGACACCAATCCGGTCTGGTCTCTATGCACAGTCCGGTGCAGCGGTGCTTGGTGGTTTCATTAAGTCGTTTTGCCTCCTCCAGGTCTGCCGATCCCTCATCGTTCAGGGCATCAAGGCAGTCCTTTATAAACTGGTATTGATAATCCTCGGGGTAAGCCAGGAAGGTGCCACCCATTACTATCAGCTCAATTTTATCTGTAGGGTGCCCCATTTCAGCCAGGACCCTTAGCCTTAACTGGACTTGCTTCTTGGCATCAAAGTCGCACTTTTTGGCTCGTAATACTGCTGGCGACCCAGGGGTATAGCTTTGGGGTATAGCCGGGTAGGTGGGGCAATATATGCATTGCCCCGGGCACTTCATCGGCTGGGTCATCACCGCCACCGGGGTAACCCCGGATATAGTCCTTGCAAATTTCTTCATATTATGCCATAAACAGTTTAGCAGATTTGGACAATGAACAGAAATTCGCGTTAAGCGGCTAGAATTACAATAGAGTGAAGAAAAGCAGTTTAAGCACAGAAGAGATAAATGTGATAGAGCCAATCATGAATCTATCTTGCGAGTTCATTGAGAAGCAGAGGAAATAATATCTAACCAACAGAATGGTCCCACCCTCTGAGTAATTCGAGAATAAGCCAAGATGAGTAAATGGGGAGTTTAAGAGGGGCTAAGGCCCTAAGAAATAGCCTGCCTTGAAAAACGGGGTGTCTGAGAGGGGCTTCGCCCCTCTTCTTAAAACCCTTCCCCCTTCCCCTCGAGGGGAAGGGGGATAAAGGGGGATGAGGTGACTCAAAATATTTTCGACCAGATAGCCTCTAGCTGGTATAACTTCAGGCACTGGTCTATCTTCCCCAGTGAGCTAGAGGCACTGGCACAGCGGTGGCAAAAGGGCAAGCTACTGAACATTGGTTGTGGTCACGGACCTGACTTCTTGCCCTTCAGGCAGGGCTTTGACCTATATGGGGTGGACTTCTCCACTGAGATGCTGAAGTTCGCCAGAAAGTACTCCACAAAATTTGGCTTTGCTGTCGAGCTGATGCTGGCTGATGTTCGCCACCTCCCTTACCCTGAGGAGACCTTTGACTGGGCAATCTCAGTAGCTACCTATCACCATATAATGGGTAGGGAGGAACAGCAGGCAGCACTAAATGAACTGAGGCGGGTATTAAAGCCTGGTGGCGAGGCTTTTATCACGGTATGGAATCGGTGGCAGCCGAGGTTCTGGTTCAAGCCAAGGAAGGTGGCTGTACCATGGCGAAAGAGGGGCAAGACCCTCTATCGCTACTATTACCTATTCTCCTACCCCGAACTGGAGAAGCTGGTAAGCAGAGTTGGCTTTCAGGTATTAAAATCCCTCCCCGAAAGCTCCCACCGCTTCCCGCTAAAGTTCTTTTCCCGGAATATATGCCTGCTGGTGGGGAAGGAAGGTTAGGGAGGGAAATAGGTGGGGTTGTGTGTGGTTTGTCATAAAAACGTGCAAAGCCCACAGATTTTGATTCTACGGGCTCTCATCACTATCATAATTACGTTTCACCGTTGAGGGCTACCTATCCAGCGACAGACTCTCTAGGCTTTGATAAGTTTACTTAACTTTCAAACGTCCTGACATAATTGACAAGCTCGCTACGGCGGAAGCCTAAGCGCTGGAAGAAACGCCGTACATCGGCATTGTGTTCATCAATGACTGCCCGTATCGCGTTGACCCCTTCAGCGTGACAGAGGCCCAGTAGCGCATTAACTAATCTGGTGGCAATACCCCGCCGCTGATAGTTAGGGTGAACAACTACTGCCTGAATGGTAGCCAACTCAATAAACGGTACGCTCACATATGTCAGCCGAGCCAGGATAAAACCAACTACCATACCCTCAACTTCGGCGACAAAACTCAAGTCAAGTGCTCCTCCCGGGTCAGCAGCCACCATATCTTTATAGGTGATAAGACCCTGCCCCCCACTGATTTTCTTGTCAATAGCTAGAACAGCATCAATATCCCTGCGCCCCATACGCCGAATATTTACTGTTTCCTTTTCTATTGTGTTCATTATAAACACCCCCCTCGCTACTCAGTATAGCCTGTCGTTTTGTAATGCGTCCCGTTACAAGCTTATTCCACTTTATAATGTCTTGGTGTAGTCTATGAGCTTTCCACGGGTGAAGCCCAGGTGCTCGAACAAGCCCCGTAGCTGGCTATTACGCTCGTTGACCATTATCCGCACGGCGCCGAGCTTCTTTGCCCGGCAGGTCTCTAGCAATGCTTTGGCCAGTCTGGTGGCAATACCCTGGCGCCAATAGTCGGGGTCAACACCCAGAATTTGAATCAATCCGACCTCAGTAACCGGTTCGCCAACATACACCCGCCGAGCCAGGATAAAGCCTGCCACCTGACCATTAACTTCGGCGACAAAGCTGAGGTCAAGCACTCCTCCCAGGTCTCCGGTAATCAAATCTGTATAGGTAACAGCCCTTCGCACCCCGGTGATTTTCCTATCAATGGCTAACACACTGTCAATATCCTCAGGTTCCATGGGTCGGATTCTTACCTTAGTTTCCCGTCTCTCTATAGGGGTCATCTAATTGCTTCTTTCTTCAAATTACGGGGTGCCTGGTTTCAACTTGCTCCCGGCATATGCTTCGGTTGTGTTGTATTGTTGTATTATCGCCATCTTTCTATTTTTGTCAATAGTCTCTAGGCTTAGCGCTTGACCCAATTTGTAACCCCGGTTATTATCATCTGTGACCTAATGAAAAGGACAGGAATCTTCTTTACCTATTTCCACGGCGAGAGGCTGAGGGATTTCCCCCAGGCACTGGACGGCATCCTGGATAAGGAAAATGTCTCCTACTATGACGCCGTTTATGACTCCAGCGATGGGCTTTACTATTTGACGCCGGTGCCTGAGGAATTGCTGCTCAAGGTGCACTCCCCAGATATGGTGGCGATGGTAAAGCTAACCGGCGACTATGAATCGGCTTTATACTCGGCAGGGGGCACAGTCCAGGCGGCGGGGGAAATCTATCACGGGAAAATAGACAACGCCTTTGTTTTTACCAGCTTTGGTGACCACCATGCTGGCAGAAACTTTTATGGCGGGATGTGTTATTTCAATGGGGCTGCTTTAGCTATAGCCGCGCTCAGAGAGAAAGGGGTAGGGCAGTTCGCCATCGTGGATACCGATAGCCATCACGCCAACGGCACCAGGGATATCTTTGCCCGTGATGATGATGTGCTTCATGTCTGCTTTTGCTATCAGGATTACATTGATGAACATAACAACGTGGATGTCAGGATTCCATATCACACCTCAGACGAGGAGTATCTTGCCAGAGTGAGGCAGGAATTTATCCCCAGAGCGATAGCCTTCAAGCCGGAGTATATTTTTTGGGAATTTGGCTATGATGCTACCCAGGGGGAGTATGGAGACAAGGGTTTGACTCGAGACTGCCACCTCAAGCTGGCCAGGCTCATCAAGGGGGTGGCGGATAAGGTCTGTCACGGCAGATTGATTATTATCCTGTGCGGTGGCTCAAGTCGAGCTATAGCTACATATACTATACCCAGGATTATTGATTGCTTGGCTGAGCTGGGGAGGTTCTAGCTGCTATCGGGCAACATGGTAGTCAGCTACGCCCCATTTTTGACAGTGAGCCTGCTTTAACTGCTGAAGGTTTGCCCGAAACCGGGCTGAGGTAATATCCTCTAGGGACATCAATACCCCGTCCTCCCTGTTATCAGTATAGTAGCCACGGCGTAGACCCACCTTTGTGAAGCCATACTCGGAATAAAGGCTCTGGGCAGCGGTGTTTGAGGCGCGTACCTCCAGGGTAATGAGACGAGCGTCTAACTCTGTGGCTAGGTCGATAAGGGATATAAGCAGCAGCCCTCCTATCCCGTGGCGGCGGTGCTTCTCCCGAACGGCAATATTAGTTATGTGGGCTTCCCCAGCCATAATCCAGAAGCCAGCGAAGCCAAAAATGTATTGCCTTCCCGATGAGGAAGGTTCATTGCCGAATAAACGGTCGTGGTTGAAGAGCTGCCTCAGCTTGGATACAAGCCCAGAGAAGCCTTTCTGTGGAGTGGCTTCCATCTCAGGCTCCTCAACCCTTTCCTCTTCATCGCAGGCTACGATGTAACGGGCTAACCGGTTTTCCAGCTCGCGCCGGTAGTTAGCCGGCGGCCACAGGGTGGGGAAGGCTTCACGGTCAATCTCGGTGACCTGGGGGATGTCCTCTTTTCGCATCAAGCGCACATAGCAAGCCAAGTTCTCA
>Ga0315280_10010609_pt1 | contig 11515 bp, 12 predicted proteins | sample YL17G06_40_MG_FD_203697 | JGI IMG/M metagenome (GOLD analysis project Ga0315280, IMG submission 203697) | Sediment microbial communities from Yellowstone Lake, YNP, Wyoming, USA - YL17G06_40 | ecosystem: Environmental > Aquatic > Freshwater > Lake > Sediment | place: USA: Wyoming | collected... | reverse complement strand
TGGAGAAAATGAAACAAGAAGTGCTGGAGCTAATTGGAAAAATGGTAGAAGAATATGGGAACGTTTCTGTTATAGAACTAGAGATGGCGTTGATAGAAGGGCTGTTGAAAGCAAGAGAACTTGGCATGAAAAAGACGGAAGACGAAAGTGAAGAATCCGACGTAGTTTAGAGACAGCTAGTGCTTACATTGGGAAAAACCCTGTTTTGACACTTTCAACTATCGAAGATTTCTCTACAAATAATAAGTCTCAGAAATCTCAACTCAGATGTGGAGGCAACAGTGATCCATGGTTGCAATCAAAAAGTCAGTTTTGCTTACTCTTGTAGTATTCTTTGCATTGGGTATTTTCTGTCATAGCGTACTTGTATGGTGCATTGCTTCAGAAAACGGAGAGGTCTATCTTCAGATGAATTCGGGCAGCATGTTTCCCACCTTATTGCCAGGCGATTTGCTCAAGGTTGAGGAGAACCTCAATGCTTCTGAAATTTATGCTGCATCGCTTAATAACAGCGGGGGGCAGTCTGGTGACATCTTGGCTTTTCATTGTCCAGGGAGTGAAGAGTTGCTTTTTCACAGGGCGGTTGAGAAGGTCGTGTTGAATGGGACGGTTTATTTTGTCAATCAGGGCGATTATAATCTAGCTCCTGGACCTTGTTCGCCTACTCCTGCGTCAAGTGTTGTTGGAAAGGTCTTGGCTTTCAGGAGAGATTTCAATGTTGGTACATGGAACAATATTAGTTATCACATTTTTGTAGAGACAAATTCAAGTTTTCTGTGTTCCTGTCCAGATCCAAAGTCAGTTTTGCCAAACATCACATACTACAATTTCAGTTTCAACGAATCCTTGAGGACTGTGGAATTTGACATATCTGGCTATATTTCGAAGGCAACTGCCGGATTCTGCAATGTGACAATTCCAAAGAACCTTCTTCGTTGTGATTCACTGAATGATTGGCAAGTCAAACTCAACGAGACGAACACAAATTATCTTGCAGTCGACAATGAAACACACACTTTCATTTATTTCTCGTATGACCAGCCTGTTTATACAGTCACAATAACTGGAAAAATAGGAATCCCAGAATATCCGTCATTAATCGTTCCACTATCGTTCATGACAGCCACGCTACTAGCAATCATAGTCTACAAGAGAAGACATTGAGCCTGAGCCCTACAGGGCCCTCAAGTGTTTTTCAGAACAGAGAAAGAGGGGGAAGGAAACTTTGCTATTTTGCGCGCGCTACGACGCAATATCATTGGCAAACCACTACAACCAACACTACCCATAACGAGAACTTGATCCATCTCCCGTTTTTTGTTTCATTTACTCAGATGTTTCGTACACCTTCAGCCATGGATTCCCAACGTGAGCCTGAAAGAAGATGGAATCATTACACTTCGAAGAATCATGGACATAACAATCTTCAATTTCTAAAACTGATTTTCTGTAACATAGTATGAGGAAGAGCAGAAGCATTTTCTGTTTTTGAGTTAAGACAGCAAGATTTGAAGAGGTATGTCTAAAAGCGCGGGCGATCAAATTCATTTCGAGCAACTTATGACTGAGCGACAGCTTGGTCATCAATCTTAGCCGCCGAATCCAGCAAAACATGAAGCTCCTTTTCAGTGAGCACTGTTGTGTCTCTCCTTACTTTGGACTTTTTGCCTATTATCCTTCTCACTGGCTTCAGCGTCTCTCTAAGCTTGTCTCGTCCGATTCTGCCACCAAATTCAGATTTCGTCAGAATCCATCTGAGTATTCTCTCCCAATCCTTCCAGGACTGGGGATTGCCCACAAAAACCATATAGATAGACTCCCAGTTGCTCCAACTGCCTATCGTGAATGCAGTCTCTTCAGAGAGCTGTCCAAGTCTATAGCACATCAAGAAGAAATTCCGTTTTCCAACGGTTCTCGCTTGTGACCTTGGCAGTCTTCTCGGTGCCAGTTTAGGCGCATAGTCATAGAATGCTCGCCAGATATTTTCTAGGTCAGGGTCGCACTTTGAGCGCAGTTTAAGGTCTTTGACAAATTGAAGAGAACGGCCTAGTTGATAGTACTTGGATAAGCTTGGCTTCATTCTAAAGAAGCCCTCTTTTCTAAGTTCCCGTATCACTTTCTTCATTTTGCGACTTAGTATTCTATCGAACTCGTCTGCAAGTTTTCTTGCGCTTTTTGTCAATGGTTGTCCAGTTGGGGTTTTGTAAATTTTCTCTCCCTTATCGGTTCTCCACACGACTGCCAAGTCGATTCTTCCTCTAAAGAATCTCGTGCCGAATCTCTTGTGCGATTCTACTTGCCTGCTCCATGGCGTCCAAGAAGAAGGATTTTTCGTCTCGTTTCCGTTGTTCAATGAATCTATTTCTTTTTTCTTCGTTTCGTATCAGATTTACTTCCTTCTTTAAGTCGTAGTGGGCGATTGCCTCAGCACCAATTCCAATTTCGTAATCCATTATCGGATTCGGCACATTTGTCCCTGTTTTAAGCTTGTAATCTGATAGCAAGCTGTCTATTTCTTCAATATGCTTGTACGCGGGATGAAGAGTATTAATTTGAATTCTATATTTGTCGTCTTTTTCTATCACTCTGTATTGAAGAGTCTTCTCGTCTTTGAATTCTACTCTGTCAATGAATTCGAAAAGCCCGCCGCCTGTCGGAGGGTCTTCGTTTAAATACACAAGTTCTCTTTCCTGATCCAACACCATACCTTTTCCAAACTTCTCATCCAACACATCACCTTCGAGGAGGACAATTTCTCCCTCTATGACATAAGTTCCGTCTTTGAAGCGATGCTTTGCGAACAATACTTCATAGGGGCCAAAGACTTCACTTTCCTTCCTTGCGACAATACAAAGTTCCTGAGCAACAAACTCTTTAAGGACTCTTTCTGGGATACCCTTCCTTGATGCCGTTTTTAGCACTAATGTTAACTTGACTTTTCTTTGAATATCAGAATCATTTATGATTGAAATCGTGATACCCTTAACAATCTCTTCATTTTCAACTCTGCGTGTCTCTAGGTGAGGGAACACCGGCTTTGGCATCTTAATTCGGATTTCTTTTTTAGGCGTTGGTGGCTCTGGATGAAGGGTCCCGACCGGTCTCCCATGTCCTCCAAGACTGTTTCTGTTCGCAAACTTGTTCAACTTGTTAATAGCGAGTATGTCTGAAAGGCTGCTTTTGCCCTTCCCTATGGGACCCAATCCAAGTCTTTGTTCTGCGAATTTTCTTATCTCTTTTATCAACCATCCGTTCTTGCCAAAGACGTGAAATCCGAAAGTTCCAATAGCGTTGCCAAAGTCATAATGAGTGGTATGTTCTATGGCTCTAAGCTCTTTTTCACCTTCTTCATTGAAGGTAATCCAACCGTATATGCTGGCTGCTATCTCGCTTGTAATTGTTGGGTTTTCTGTTTGAACATCAAAACCGCATATTTTCATTCCATTTCTTTGGATAGCGATTCCATTGAATCCCTCAGGGATCATGGTTTTGGAGCGGATGACCGTCAATTCTTTGACTTTCGCCAAGGGATTCTTCGTCCAATTCAACTCGCAATCTTTTATTATCCATGTTTCTTCCTTGTTTTTTTCGATATAGTTGTCAATGTAGTATGGTGGTATCTCAACTCTTGCTGAGTGCTCTCTCCATTTAATGAAAACCAATGCTCCATTCTTCAGCAACTCCCACCAAGTTTCTCCAATGTATCTCGCTAAGGGGCTTTTCAGAATTGGCAAAAAACCTTCCCACAATTCCTTTCGAGGTTTCACGATTACAATTCTTGTTCCAACTTTTTCAAGAGGCTTCAGACCAAAGTCTTTCTTAATCATTTCCTCTGCAAAGAAGCCTTCAGGCGGCTTCTGAAGTAGCTCCCTTCCATCTTGCCAGCTGCCAATTCTGTATATGCCGTCCCTGCGAAGAGAGTCGTATACTATTGTTTTGCTGTCCGAAGCTCCAATGAATGTCCATTTTCCTTGTCCTTTGGACCCTCTCCCCCTTGGATCTATGTTAGGGAACGAGAGAGCTTCAAATCTTGCCCAACGTTCTTGCTGGTATTTTTGAAGGTCAGTCTTTTCTAGGTTGTCCAGTTCATCTTTTGAGACGATAGTTCTTCCTGTCAACCCACACGTACCTTGGTCCGTTATAGTGATGAACTCTGGAGGAAGGATATCCGACATTTCAAAGGTGACGCACCATTTGTCACTACTATTCTGGTCCAAAGCGTCCGAACTATTCTGGATGGCTTCTTTCTGAACTATGTGTGAAACCCAGGCCGATTTCCAAGCTGTTTCTCTCACGATGGGAACGTTTCTTTCCAACTCTGTTTTGTAAGTGGTCATGAGAGAGTCGACCCATCTGTTCCAGTCTGCGAGAGGAGCTCTCCCCGCATCTAGATTCAACAATGCCATCCTATTCAAGCGCTCCTTCTTTGGAGGCTGGAACTGTCGTTGTCATCTGACTCTGCAAATATTCAAGCGTGTTCTCAAGGAAATATCGAACGGATTCTTCAGAAGGCTTGTTCTTATTTGATCTCAAGATTCTTGCAACAACCGCTTTTTGTTCTTCAACTCTGAGGCTCGAGTCACGCAAAGCATCGACAAAGGGTTTGTATATTGTGCATTTCTGTCCTTTTGAGTTAGTCATTCTTCCCACTATTTCCCAGCCTCTGGTTTTCATCCGATTGCGCTTTCGGTGTGCTCTTCGCCTCTTTCGGCCTAAGCCGATAGACCGGGAAGAGTCCTCTTCTTCAGTCTTCAATTCATCGCTGAAACAGAGAACAAGATTGTCTTCATCTATGCGGACATCAACAAGAAGCTTAGGCAGGACATGTTTTTCCCTCAGGGTCTGTTCGATTTCCGTAATTGGTATTTTGACAACTGTCAATACTTCTTCCGGCATATAACCCCTCTTATATAGTTATATATACACATATAATGGATATAAACCTTACTATAGCTGATTATAAACCCGCCATATGCGCAAAAGCGCGCTCTATTTCAAATATTTCCTTGTAATTTTCTTGGTTGAGTATATGCAAGCGATATGGCGGCATGTTGCTTCGTAAGTCTCGACTCTTTGCACCCCAAGCTAAGATCCTTCCAGCGCTTGAAAATTATTTAAAGTAGGATTGGTCAATTCATCTGTGGTGAGGAGTGGTTGGGAACGAAACCTAAGACAACGCCCGAGTGCGAACAGCTTATGGACATGGTCATTGAAGGACTTGATGCCAATATCTTTGACCACCAGAAGAGGGAGTCTGCTCGTGTAGCATTGCAGAGACTTTGCAAGAAAAAGTGCACCAAGGCCATCGAATATATCGTGCAAGTGAGTTGCCGTCGCCCTCCGATAGATGCTTTCGCACAAGAGATATGCAGAGAGGCAACGAAAAATCTGAGAGAACTGAGTTAGCTTTCTGGAAGTGTAATTTCTCGCTAGTAGCGTACGCGCCCTATTCGCACAACTCATCTGGAAGATTCGATAGGCGGTCTTGCAGGGTCCAAGAATGGCTTTTAAGCATGAACTAGAACCACAGAATTATGCCTAACATCGCAAATGGTTTTGTCACTGCAATGGTAGGAGTACTCAATGGCACCATACTATATTATCTCTTGAAGGGATTTGTGGATACAGGCATTCTTGGTGCTGAGTGGCTCATTGTCTGCCAGGTGCTGAATCTTCTTGCAATACTGGCTTCTGTTCATCTCACTCGCTATTGGGGAACTTTTTATCTCCTCGGATGGTGGTTCGGGTTTGGCATCATGTGGTATGCAGGGCTAGTTGGCGGTTTTGAATTCGTCATTGATTCCCTAGTCTTAGTATTGGTCTTGTTTACCAGATTTTTCAGAAGATAGTTTCGGGTTTTGATAGCACGCTCATCCAGAAAATTCGAGACTCAAGCATTTTCAAAACACGGAAAACCTCATACATATTCTATAGGGGAAAATCCCTGTTTTGACTTCAATCAAAGCCTCTTTCTCTAGTGTGACGGTCAAGAGTTATATCGGCTGGAACACGGGGCTTGGGCTTGATCCGTCTCAAGCGCAAACGAATTGGAAAGATATTTTAGTCTAGTTGCTTAGAAAGTAGATTTTGCTGGATATTTCATGGCTGGAGAAAAAGCAACCAAGCAAACTGGCGTATGCTATGACTGCAAAGGTACTCTGGAATTGTATGAAATGGACATTAAGAAGTCAACAAAGATCATGTTATGTCAGAATTGCGGTCTGTTTCACTTTTATAAGAAGGACTTGTTAGGCAGTTACAGGCTGACAAAGGTATCAAAGAACCCTGAGGCTGGGCGATGACGCTGCGGCTCAGATCAACCAATCAATGATTTCACTTTTTCAAAGATGTCTTGTGCGTAAATAGTGCTTCCACAGTGTTCACATTTTGTCTGGCTTCCGCTGGTCGGAAGTGCCATCGGGGCTCCACATTCAGGACATTTTGTCTTCTGAAGGACTAGACCACCTTTTTCCATGTACTCTTTCAATGATGAAAAGTCGAGTACCACCTGTACTCTTTCCTTCCTCTTCTCCGCCTCAATCTCTTCTCTTCTTGTTCTAGCATGGTCCATTATTAGTTGCCTAAAAAGTTCAAATTCGTTTTTTCCTATTCCTGAGATGTGAAAAATGTGTGTCTCTATGTCGTCAGCTATTGACACAAAGGGAACAAGCATGCCCCCCATAGATATTCCAGCAACTTTCATTAATGGCACTGAAAGCACTTGGTGATAGGATTTGCCAAAGGTTCCGTGTTCCTCGAGAAAAAGAAGCCTCTGGTTCGTGAGGACAAGAAAACCGTTCTTGCGCTCCTTCGCATCCTCAATCTTCTTACGTCCGAATGAACCCCTCATTACGACCTTCTCAGTCATCTCACGATTGCCTCGCCAAGAAGTCACTATCTTTTCGCCTTTCTCAAGAAATATCGCGCTTTCCCACGACACGTTCTTCCCTTCAGTACAGACAGCTATGTCCTGAGAATTTAAGAGTTGAGGCAACCCCCAAGAACACTTTAGATAAATTCGCAGTACTTGGTAATTATCATGTTATATTCAAGAAATGATGAAAGGGGTTCATGTTCACCTGTTAATGATTTTTCCCTTGACGTCAGCGTTTATATCGTTAGAGTAGAGTAATCTCGTGCTAGGGGCCCGTAGTCTAGGCTGGATTAGGACACTGGTCTTAGGGCTTAGTAATTTATTACCTTCTGTTCGTATTTGGTTTTGGTTGTTACCGTTTGGGCTTGTTCCACGGGTTTCTTGTTCCATTTTTTACACCTCCATTAGTGCATGATCTTTCATTCTCGTCGTAGGTTTGACGAGGAGACAATATGCCTTTCTATCAGGAGGCTAATAGCCAGCTTACGCATAGTTGTGAGATTGGCTGGCGTATGAGATGGGTTCCAGCTTTTCCCCTTGAATTTCAAATGGGGGAAAGGCTTATGTCTCCGAGGAGATCGTTCCTGCGCGGCATTGTTCATCCATCTGGGTAGCGTTTTGACGATTCAATACAAGTTTTCTGTTGTTTGACGCTATTTCTCCGTGTATTTTTAGTGTTCTTCTATTTGTGTCTTGATTTGAAACTTGTTTCTAGTTCGCTGTTGTCTAGCAGGGCTACGATTTGTTCCAGAAGTTATATTTGTTGGTTAAACCTTTGACTATAGAGAGAAAGGAAGCACAAATGAAAAAGGCGTTTGCTTCGTTTTCTACGCTTCTTTTGATTCTTGCCCCAATTGCCCTTTTCTCCAATCTTCCAACCGTCAAAGCATATGAGACAGTAGTCGTTCGTGCAATCCCTGAAAACATTACTGTGAAACTGGGGCAACGCTTCTGTATGAACATAACATTCGACGACTTACCTTTCAGTCCATACATCGGTGTTTATGGTTGTGAGTTAAACATTACTTGGAATGCTTCCGTTCTACAAGCAGTTGAAATGGAGGAAATAGCTTTCCACACAGGTACACCTCGAATCGAATGGGACAACATTTGGAGAATGAAGCATCTGATTTTCAATGATTCTCTTGTTTACATATATACTTGGAAGGACCTTCAGAGAGCGGAAAGTCAGGGTTATGCTCCATTAAGGGACAATGGAACTTGGGCATCCATAACCTTTGTGAGTTTGGCTTCAGGAGAGACTGCCTTGCATTTCTCGAAGTTGGAGATTGGCAGCGCGACAGACATCATACTTGGAAGTGCTGTTGACGGAAAAGTTGCCGTGACTGATATTCTTATAGGTGACATCAATCAGGACAAGACCGTAGATTCTGTTGATGCAAACATGCTTTCTGTAGCTTTTGGGTCTGTGCCTTGTGACTCTCACTGGAATTCAGATGCAGACATCAATGATGATAACATTGTGGACATCTATGACGCACTCATTCTGGCAAACAGTTTCGGAACGAATACATTGTAAGAAGGTGCGCTTGCGTAACGATTCTGTGCCAGCGCGCGCGTCGTTCTAATGCGTAGAATTAAATGGATCCGTCAGGAATTTGCTACCTATGGTGAGAGTCGGGCAGGGTTTCTGGGAACTCTTGGCAATTATTCTTGCTGGGCTGTTGGCGATTTCTTTTGTGTTCAACGTTTACTTTGCTTCTTTCAGGTTCACAAGTGAGACTTACATTCCTTTTGGGTTTTCCTTCGAATGGGGTCCTGAAAGTCAGAATATTGTCAATGGAACTTTTCGTCTCGGGGTCAAAATGTGGATTGATGGTGACAACGTCACGATGGTGATAGATGCGAATGACGATGACTATGAGGACTGGGATTATGTCGGTCTGGTTTTTGACACCAACCAGAATGGCTATGTTGACCTGTCTGACGAGTCTTTCGCGCTGTTTGCATTCAATGGAACAGTCAAGTCACATCTTGCGAATCATGGTTTCTTGGCTTTTGTTCAACTTCCACCTGAGTCTGGGCCTCAGAATGTCACTTTCAGTCCAGTATCAGGCTATGTTTTTGCGGTTCAGTTTCCTTTCACAACGTATCGTTTCAATTGGAATCCAGCGCAGGCAATTAAACAGGGCCACAATCAGCTCCACATATGCTTCTACGACCAGAACGCAGAAATGATGGATATAGGCGGTTCTGGAGTGTTTACAAGATTCGTCTTCTACCATAACGATGTCTGAGACATGGAAAAATCGTGCGTGTCTGTGGGTTGGAGCGCGAGCGTGATGCGAGCGCGACATGATGACTTGAAGCAATTGAGATGAAGAGTTGAAAAGAAAAAAAGAGAATTGTTTGTGTTCTATTTGCGTTTGCGGAACAGTTTTCCACCGTCGTTGTATTCGCCTGTAACGTATTGGAAGCCCTGTTCGATTAGTGCAGTGGCTTCTTGTGGCGTTGCGGCGGCTTTGCATATGAATTCTTCTTCTCCGCTTGTTGTTATGCCTCTTATGTAGTGCATTGTTGTTTCTAGTTTCTTGTGTCTCAGGTGGCGCATGACTGCGATGGGGTCGGGTAGTTTGTAGTAGAGTTGTGCGCCTGAGTAGTTCCTGAGGCTTTTCAATATGATTTTGTCTAGTTCGGGTTTGCATAGTTTCGTGGCTGCTCGTCGCCTCGTTTGTCGCCATACGTCACCCATTATCTCAGAGGTTGGAAAGGGGTGCTCTTGCGGGTTCTTGTGCAGGTATATTCTGAGCATTTCGGCGGTTCGGGTTTTGAGTTTGTATGTTCCTGATGCGTGGCCTTTGCATCCTCTGATGCTAATTAGTCCCTGTTCTGCGTCTATGTCTGCTTGTGTAACTTTTTCTAGTTCGTGTCCTTCTGCGCCTGTTTCCGCAAGGATTGTGAAGATTACGGTGTAGCGTTTGGATGCGTTGTTTATGATTGTATTGACGTTCTCGCTTGTTGGGATTAGCGGTGTCTTCTCTTCGACTTTGTAAAATGGTTTGCTCCAGATTATGTTTTGTTTCTCGCAATATTTGTCGTATGCGTAAGCGAATTTGTTTCTGGTTTCTTCAGCTAATGGTTCGCCTGTTGTCTGGTTTTTTGCGGTTGCTATGTAGCCTTTTACTGCTTCGGGGTCTACTATGTTGGTGTTTCTTGCTAGCTCTCGAAGTTTGTAGTTTATCTGTCTGAGCGTGGTCTCGGTGATTCCGTCGCCTCTCAAGGCTAGAAGTGTGTTTATTATCGTCTCTTCTGTCTTTAGTGAAATAGGGTTTATCTGTGTGTTTAGACCTGTGTCCGAGTGGGCCCGTAGTCTAGGCTGGATTAGGACACTGGCCTGCGAAGCCGGAGATCCTGGGTTCAAATCCCAGCGGGCCCGCCAACCATCGTCAAATTCCTATCGCTTTTTCATGTTGCAAAAGAATGTTCAGAAAACTCTACACCTAATAATACGACTTTAATAGGACTACATTCACAGAAGAAAGCAGACAACATAACCGCTAACGGTGAAACAAATGCAACCTGCCAAATCCAACTCAAGAAAATACGTTTCAGTCGACCCCGGCAAATGCACCGGCTGCGGCATCTGCGAATACGTCTGCACCCTGGAAAAATGCGAACAATGGAACCCTTTAAAGTCAAGAATACGAGTCCTCCGTTTCACACCCTTGCTCAACGCCGCCATGACCTGCCGGTTCTGCAAAGATGCTCCATGCGTAAAAGCCTGCCCAGAAAAAGCCTTGACTCAATCCGAGACAAGCGGTCTACTTATCCTCAACGAACGCAAATGTAACGGTTGTGACTGGTGCATCCAAGCATGTCCACACGGCGGCATCACACTTGACCCGGACAAGCGCATAGCAATCACCTGCGACCTCTGTGATGGAGAACCGAAATGCATCGAATTCTGTCCGGAAGAAGCATTGGAACTCGTGTCAGACGACGAAGCCACAGAAAAGAAGTGGAGCGCAGCCCTAGAGAAACTCCCAGCGGAAACCGAAAGACTAACCAACATAGTCAAGAAAAGAGACTGGACAAGCATGTTGGCGGACGCGGAGAAAAGAGCCAAGAAAACCGCGGAGAAACTCGAAGCAATAAACAAAAGACAAGACTCCCGCCAAAAGCACTGACACCCTTGTTGGCTTGTTAACAAATCTTCATTTCAACGCGTGTTCAAGTGCTTTCGAAGCAAGAAGCCGAGTCGAATCGACAACAGGCAAAGGCGAGTTAGCCTTGTTCAAGACAAGAGGCAGTTCGGTGCATCCCAGAATAACCGAGTCACATCCTGCCTGCTTCAGTTTCTGAACAATGTCCGTCAACGCTTTGACCGAAGATTTCGTCACCCCTTCCGGAACCAACTCGTTGAAAATGATTGAATTGACTTTATCCTGATCCTTCCTGTCAGGCACCGCCATCTCAATCTTCAGTCTGGCCAACGCATCCCTGTACATTGGTCCCTGCATAGTGCACTTGGTGCCCAGAACCCCCACCTTCCCATAACCTCTGAGCCTGCATTCCTCAGCCACTACATCAATAATGCTCAACAATGGAATAGGCGACTGCTTCGCGACTTTCTCATAAACACGGTGAACAGTGTTGTCCGGACACACCGCAAAGTCTGCG
>Ga0315280_10010607_pt1 | contig 11517 bp, 8 predicted proteins | sample YL17G06_40_MG_FD_203697 | JGI IMG/M metagenome (GOLD analysis project Ga0315280, IMG submission 203697) | Sediment microbial communities from Yellowstone Lake, YNP, Wyoming, USA - YL17G06_40 | ecosystem: Environmental > Aquatic > Freshwater > Lake > Sediment | place: USA: Wyoming | collected... | reverse complement strand
TCCTCGAGGGATATATGCTGCCGACTTGAGCGCTGTCATCAAGTACTTGGAGATGGCCAAGCCATATACCTCTGGTGACTATCAGCGAGAGACACTTGACAAGCTCATCAAGTATTTCAGAACGGGGAGTCTCGAAGACTTCCGGCAATTCAATATACAGTGGGTCAAAGATACCTCAGCGGTTGACTTCATCAATGGATTTATCGAAGTGTACATTGACCCGCGTGGACAAAAGGCGGAATTCGAATCCTCAGTGTTTTGGGCAGACCAGAAGCTCACAAAAACCATACGTGACATTGGGGACAACGCTCAGTACTTTGAAGATAAGATGCCGTGGAACGCAAAGTACAAAAAACGTGACATCAAGGCACTGTCGGCAAATTTCGTCAACGTGGTCGTTGAAACTGGAGAGACTGGACCCGTGAGTCCGATCGGGATCAACCTGCCGAATGAACAGGCCGTTCGTGAGCAGTACGGCAGCAAAAGCGTTGTGCTTGGGAACGTCATCGATGCAGGGAATCGATCAGGTGGGCGTGTTCTGCTTGATGAGTTTGCGTATGACGAAACGGAGAAGCAGTTGGCGGAGAAGTATGGGACATTGGAAGATAACATGCTAACGACGATGCATGAAGTCCTCGGTCATGCCTCCGGGAGAGTTTCCGTAAGTGGAGACCCTGCGGATTATCTTCCGGGATATTACTCAACTCTTGAAGAAGGCCGTGCTGATCTCGTCGCTCTTTGGCACATTTGGGATGACAAGTTAATCGAACTAGGTGCGATGCCGAACAAAGACGTGGCAAGAGCAATGTATAACACTTACGTCCTTAATGCCCTCCTTCTCCAACTGCGAAGAATCCCCAACGGCGATCAGTTGGAAGAAGATCACATGAAGAACCGCCAGATGATAGGCAAATACATTCTAGAGAATTCGAACGCCATCAAAATGGACAAGAGGAACGGAAAAACGTATGTGAAAGTTGTGGACTACGAGAGGATGCACGAGACGGTGGGAAGGTTACTCGCTGAAGTGATGCGCATAAAGGCAGAAGGCGACTTGGCCGGCGCAAAGAAGGTTATCGATATGTATGGTCTGAAGATTAACACCACTCTTCGCGACGAAGTTCGCGAGCGGATCAAGCACCTCGATGTAGCTTCCTACATTGGGTATGTTATGCCGAAGCTTGACCTCGTCAAGGATTCCGCGGGGGAGATTACGGGCGTTCAGGTTTCGTATCCTGTCGATCTCACGAAGCAAATGCTGGAATATTCTGCGTTCACCCAGAACGAGAGAAGGATGATGATGGAGAAGCAGGGGATGTAATCGAGACGGAATGGCCGACATTGTCTCGTTTTTCCTCGCGTTTCAGCCCTTTGAGAGCTAGAAACTCTTTTTTTGCATTTTCTTGTTGACAAAGCTGTTTTTTTCTCTAACTTAGGAATATGTTATTGTCATCCCCGAGGTCTCGTCTCGCCCTTTTCTCATCTGGTTTGCACCCCTTCATGTACGAATCCGGGTAATCCTCAGCAGCAGTTTGACTCACCAGGGTGTTCTCATCCACTTTCTCTAAGGAGAGCCGTATGGAGATAGAAGAGCAGCAGTCGATCCACACACTTGTTATCTATCTCATTAAAGCCTCAAAGTACGATGACGATGGATACGTTATCCGTCACTGGCGTGGTGTGTTGCCTAGCAATTCACTCGCATGTCTCTACGGACTCACCGAGGATGTTCGCCGACAGGGTAGTCTTGGAGCCGATCTCAAATGGAGGATTGAAGTGCTCGATGAGAGCGTCCATTATATTGATGTGAAAAAGATTATCCATTCGAGCAGGAAGCCACACACAAAAACAATTGTTGGCCTCGTCGGGGTTCAGACAAATCAATTCCCACGTGCGAGTGACCTCGCGATAGAATTTCGCAAAGCAGGGATCACGGTTCTCATCGGCGGATTTCATGTTAGCGGCTCGATTGCGATGCTTCATACTACACCACCGGAAATTCAGGCTGTCATTGACGCCGGGTGTACCGTGGTGCTCGGCGAAGTTGAGGACCATTGGGAGGAAATTCTCAAGGACGCTGTGGAAGGAAGGCTTCAGCCGACCTACAACTTCCTCGCCGAGTTACCCGACTTGCAATACAAACCCATTCCGAAGATCCACAAGAAGTACCTCAGCAAATTCATCACTCCAAACTTTGGGACCATTGACTGCAGTCGAGGATGCCCGTTTAACTGCAGCTTCTGCACGATCATCAACGTCCAAGGACGAAAGATGCGCATGCGTGATCCGGAGGCGCTTGCACAGGAACTTCGCTATAACTATCATGAAAACAAGGTGACATTTTATTTCTTTACCGACGACAACTTTGCGCGGAATAAGTATTGGGAACAGATCTTTGATACATTGATCAGCCTTCGCCATGAGGAGGGGATCGAGATAAACTTCTTGATGCAGGTTGATGTTCTTTCCTATAAAATTAAAAACTTTGTGAAAAAAGCTCGAGAGGCTGGTTGCGGGATGGTCTTTATTGGAATGGAGAGCATTAACCAGAAGAATCTCGAAGCAGCGGGGAAGAGGCAGAACGATGTCGATGATTTCGTGAATCTCATTCAGACATACCACGACCATAACATCACGACGCACGTTGGGTACATTATCGGATTCCCGTTCGATACGCGTGAATCGGTGCTCGACGATGTTCGAAGACTTGCCAACGAAATCAAAGTCGACCAGGCATCCTTCTTCATGCTCACACCCCTCCCTGGCTGTGAAGATCACCTGGAAATGGTCAAGCGTGGAGACTACATGGATTCCGATTACAATCGCTTCGATTCATTCCATGAGACGATGAATCATCCCTCCCTGAAACCAGGTGAATGGCAGGAGGCCTATCGATCTGCTTGGCGGTATTTCTACAGCTTAGAGAACATGAAGCAGATTCTCTTGCGTACACCTCCAGATCGTTATTGGGATGTTTTCAAGAATTGCATCTGGTACAAGAGCGCGTCGCACATCGAAGACAATCATCCGATGATCACCGGATTCTTCAGGCTCAAAGATCGGCTTTCCCGCAGGCCGGGCTATGCGATTGATCCATGGTTTGTCCATGTTCGGAAACGGACAAAAGAAATGAAGAACTATCTCGTTGCCTGGGTGAAGCTCTTCTTCGAGATGGAAGAGCTGTGGCTTCAGACGCGAAGGCGCGGAGAGAAAGAGCAATGGGTTATTGATGAGATTCAGAAGATCCGCGGTGATGTGAAGGAGTGGAGAAAGCTCCGAGTTCAGGAACTTCACGAAGCGTATGCTCGTGCGGCGCTCAAGGTGAAGGAAATCCATGGACACGCACACATCAAGATTACTGTCCCTTCGAAGGCTACCCTCTATCTCAAGAAGTTGAATATTCTTTCAGATAAGATCACATATTCTCGCGAGCATCTGAATGAATTCTGGTACCGGACATTTCAGCACCTGCGAAGTGGAAGACTCTATCGAATTAACCCGCTGAAGTTTGCCGTGAATTTCGTGCGAGACGTGAAACTCACGACGCAGTTCACGGTGGCGATGTTTGGAGGTGGCATCCGGTAGGAGGTTCCGCAAAGTGATACCCACAGAAACCGACCCCAAAAGGGCCGGTTTTTCTGTTTTTATTCCTTCCTTGATTTAAAGACGGAAAAAGGATAAGTTATACGGCACGTTATCACAGCGCCACGAGCAGATACGGCGCATATCCTTCAGAAGCAGGCACTTAGGCGGGTTGCTCATCCTTTATCTTTTCGGTGTCTCAGTCGTATGTCCACCCCCCTGATGAGACAATATCAAAAGATTAAGTCGAAGTATCCGGAGACGATTCTTCTCTTCCGGATGGGGGATTTCTTTGAGACATTTGAAGAAGACGCCAGGATCACTTCAAAAGTTCTTGGGATAACGCTGACGAAGAGAGGAGATGGGGCTGCAGCTGAGGTTCCTTTGGCTGGTTTTCCTCACCATGCACTCGACACTTACCTGCCAAAGCTACTTAAGGCTGGCTACCGCGTTGCGGTTTGTGAACAGCTTGAAGATCCGAGGTTTGCAAAGGGAATCGTCAAACGCGACGTGATCGAGGTTGTCTCACCAGGCGTCGCATTCTCTGACAAGGTTCTCGAGCAGAAGCAGAACAATTATCTTGCCGCAATTGCACTCCCAAGCCCGCTAGCGACAGGTGACGATGTGATAGGTTTTTCTTTTGTCGACGTTTCGACGGGTGAGTTCGCTGTGAGTGAGTTCCCACTGAAGCTCGTGCGAGAGCAGATCGCATCTGTCTCTCCTTCTGAAATACTTGTCCAGAAGCGGGACTATGCCACGATTTCCCAACTTTTAAAAAGTCAATTCTCAAGAACCTACACAAAGGCAGATGACTGGGTCTTCAATTTTGATTTCGGCTATGAACTTCTTGTGAACCACTTCCAGACACAGTCACTGAAGGGTTTTGGCTGCGAAGAACTCAGAATTGGTGTTGTCGCTGCAGGTGCTGTCTTGAACTACCTGCAGGAAACGCAGAAGGCGCATCTTTCACATCTGAAGAAGATCGTCCCGTACGACATCAGCGAATACATGGCGCTGCCGCTCTCGACGCAACGGAACCTCGAGATTCTCTCCCCATTGATGGAAGGTCCACGCTTTGGAACGCTCTTCTCAGTTCTGGACCAGACACTGACACCGATGGGGGGCCGGCTCCTGAAAAAATGGATCACCCAACCACTGAAAAGGTTAGAGTCCATCAGAGATCGACTTCAGGCAGTGAAAGAATTAGCGGAAAAGAGCGAAGTGAGAAGAAAGCTCAAGGAGACTTTGGCGAACATTGGCGATCTTGAGCGGCTTATTACAAAGATCGCTACTGGCCGTGCAAACCCGCGTGAGGTGATTGGGTTGAAGTTCATCTTATCTCAAGTCCCGAGCATCAAAGCCATTATTCAATCTTGCGGCACGCCTCAGCTTAACGCACTCCGAAATAGCCTCCAGCCGCTCCAATCACTCGCCGAACAGATCGCGACCGCGATCGTTGACGAGCCACCTCTTAACCTTGCCGACGGCGGAGTGATCAGGAAAGGATACAGCAAAGAGCTCGATGATCTGCGGGAGATTGCCTTCAGTGGGAAGGAGTGGATAGCAAGCCTCCAGAAGAAAGAACGAGACAGGACAGGCGTTTCCTCTTTGAAGGTCGGCTACAACAATGTCTTCGGCTATTACATCGAGGTGACGCACACACACAAAAACAAGGTACCGCTTGACTACATCCGGAAGCAGACGCTTGTCAATGCTGAGCGATACATCACACCAGAGTTAAAGGAGTATGAAGAGAAAATTCTCCATGCCGAAGAGAAAATCCTTTCTCTTGAAACAGAACTTTTCAGTGAGCTCAGAAAGACTGCCGGAGACCACGCCGCTGCGATTCAGCAAAACGCACAGATCATCGCGATGCTCGATTGCTTCGTGAGCCTTGCTGATGTCGCAGTTGAACATGAATATTGTTGTCCCGATGTAAACGACGGCGCACGGATTGAGATTCGTCAGGGGCGCCATCCCGTCATTGAGCGGCTTCTCCCGCCTGGTGAGCGATACATCCCAAACGACTGCATCGTCGATACAGAGGAGCACCAGATCCTCATCATCACAGGGCCGAACATGAGCGGGAAGTCCAGCTATCTGCGACAGATTGGGCTCATTGTCCTCATGGCCCAGATGGGAAGCTTTGTGCCAGCAAAATCCGCAAAGATCGGCCTTGTCGATAGAATCTATACGCGCGTCGGAGCCATGGATAGCATTGCGACAGGTGAGAGTACTTTCCTCGTTGAGATGAACGAGGCAGCCCACATCGTGAACACTGCAACTCCGAGAAGCCTTATCCTTCTGGACGAAGTTGGGCGGGGAACGAGTACGTTCGATGGCATCAGCATTGCATGGTCGTTGACTGAGTATCTCCACGAGCGGATCGGGGCGAGAACGCTCTTTGCCACTCATTACCATGAGCTCAACGAATTGGCAGAGCTTTTCCCGCGAATCAAGAACTATAAGGTAGATGTTCGAGAGTATGGCGACAAGGTGGTTTTCCTCCATAAAGTGACGCCGGGCTTTGCTGATCATTCGTATGGCATCCAGGTTGCGCAGATGGCGGGGCTGCCTGAGGAAGTAACGGAACGAGCCAAGGAAATTCTCAAGAATCTTGAAAACTCAGAGCTCACGGTCCATGGTGAGGCGGAGTCGGGCAAAGGAGATGGACAGAGAGCGAAGGGGCGCATTGCACCAGCGGAAGTACAGTTGACGTTGTTCGAAACGAAGGATGACAAACTTCGTGAAGAGATTAAGAAACTCGATTTGGAGAAAATGACACCGATCGAAGCGCTGCAAAAATTAGTTGACCTGAAGAAACACTCGCACGACTAACCAACACTTCGAGTCAGACTATGAACCCCGAAACACTCACCGTCGACTTTGAGAACGTCCAGGCGCACTACGACCTCTCGGAGGAGTTCTTCCAGCTGTACCTCGATCCTACGATGACATATTCCTGTGCCTACTTTCCAACGGGCAAGGAGACACTCGAGAAAGCCCAGATTGCGAAGCTTGACCTCTCACTCGACAAGCTCAAGCTCAAACCGGGTGCACGATTGCTCGACATCGGGTGTGGTTGGGGCTCAACCGCAAGACGTGCTCGTGAGAAATACGGAGTAAAGGTTGTTGGGCTAACACTGAGCAAGAATCAATTCGAGTACGCAAGTCGATTGGCAAACGGGCAGGATGGGTTGGAGTTTCGCCTCGAGGGGTGGGAAACATACAATGAGCCATGTGATAAGATCATTTCGATTGGTGCGTTTGAGCACTTCACGCCTCTAAAGTACGACGCATTCTTCACCCGCTGCAAGAAGCTGTTACCAGAGAACGGCCTGATGCTTCTTCACACTATCACTACCGGGAAACAGAACAAGACATTCACCTTCCTGCGGTGGACGCATTTCATCATCTCCCACATTTTCCCTGGTGGCAGGCTTCCGGACCCGGAGCAAGTTGTCAGTCATAGTCGCCTCGGCGGATTTGAACTCTTACATGCAGAAAGTCTGCGCACGCACTATGCACATACGTTGGATCTCTGGGCAGGGAATCTTGAACGAAATCAGGAAGAGGCAATTCGAGTGACAAGTGAGCAAACATACAACACCTATATAAAGTACCTGACCTCGTGTGCGGATCATTTCCGAATCGGGGAAATCAATGTGTATCAATTTTTGTTGAAGGCAATATGAAATATAGAGATTCTAAGAAGACGGATATGTGCGGAAGGACAACTCACCAAACCACAATACATACGGAGGAGTCATGAGCTCCAAACTTAATGTCAAGCAGTGGATCATTGCCGCGATCGCTGCGTTCATCTTTGTCTCGATCTGGCAATTTTTGATGGGTCGGTTCTTTTTCCCGGCACTGTTTCCAGCCACATCCACACCGGCACCGCAACCGGAGAACGCGATGCTGGCAAGACTTTTGTTCTACCTCGGTCGTGCTATCTTTGCGTTGCTCTTTGTGTTTATATATACGCGAGGGTACGAAGGAAAGCCAGGAGTTGGGGAGGGACTTCGATACGGCGTCTGGATGGGGTTATTAATTTATGTCCCCGGCATGTTTATCAATTTTGTGGTTAGTACTACGCCGACGGATCTTATCATCACCCGTGTCGTGACTGGCCTTATTGAGACAATCTTAAGTGGAATCATTACTGGGGCGATTTATAAGGGCCAACCGAAACCCACAACGTAGAGGGAGCAGAAGGTCAAAGGCGCATGTTGGGTGGCATGCGCCACCCTTTTCTCCTGCTTCTTGTCTCGTGAAAAGAGTTCTTGAAGCCCGACAAGACAGGATGGTGAAAGAGGCGTTCTCCATTGGGTGCTTAGGACTGCGGTGATCTTCGATGGGTCTGTATCCTCAACCGAATAAATGGACGTGCGGTCCGTTTGCGCTGAAACACGCACTCGTGATGCTCGGTGTCTTCGTCGATGAGAAGGAGGTCTCTCACATTGCGGGCACGCACTGGTGGGCTGGGACGGATGAAATCAAGCTCGCCCGTGCAGCAAAGGCATACGAATGTGAGTTGATGTTTGTTCGTCGGAAAAGTGCAGAGCGTGCAAAGCGCGAGCTTTTGCAGTGTCTGAAGAAAGGGTATCCCACACTTCTGTGTGTGGATGGATGGAGTCACTGGATTACCGCCGTCAATGCTGAGCGGGGAAAGTTCGTCGTGCTTGATAGCCAGCGTGATCCAGTTGTATGGGTGAACTCATGGAGCGAGTTGAAAAACCGCTGGGACTATCCCGGTGTCGACAAAGACAACCCAGACAGTGTGGAGCACTTCTTCGACCTGCACATCCTTGTTCCAAAATTCCGAGTGCGGACGAAAGCAAAGTTCTCAATCGCCCGCGCTCGGTATCTCAGGAGAGCCGAGAATCGATTCTTTGCACACCAGTGGGATGCTTACTTCGAAGACTTGCTCCATATTTGCCGACCAAGGACACCACTCAGCGAGATGTTTATCTCAATGGGAGAATTTCTGCGCCGCCACGGTGAAATGGTGGTGTCAGAGATCTTGCACCGGAATGGTGAGGCACGCCACGGTCGAGCCGACGTGTGGAAGTCGCGTTTGCGGAAGACACTGAAGAATCTGCAGTTCGTTGCGGACACTTACGGTCTCATCATTCACATTGAAGATGAGAAGAGAGCAATAGCTGGAGTCACAGCGCAGCTGATGAAATCTGCGGAAGGCGAAGCACAGAACGGCCGATAAAGAATTCAGAAGAGAGCATCCCGATTGGTGAAGTGTTTCCTCGGGGATCAAAGGTAAACAATGACTCTTGCTGACATCCAAACGTTTTTTGAGTTCAACTACTGGGCCAAAGCTCGCCTCATGGCTGTCGTTGAGTCGCTGAGCGACGAGCAATTTGCAAAGGACCTCGGTTCGAGTCACCGAAGTATTCATGGAACGCTTATTCACATCGTTGGCGCTGAGCACATCTGGCTCTCGCGCTGGACTGGCCAGCCCGTTTTGAAGCTTCTTGATCTGAAGGACTACCCCACGATTCCGACAGTGCGACAGAAGTGGGACAAAATCGAGCAAGCGATGAGTGAGTTTGTTTCTGAGTTGACTGACGAAGGGCTCTCAGCAGTTGTGACGTACAAGACGACTGAAGGAAGGCAGTTCTCAAATGTTCTTTGGCAAATGATGCAGCATGTTGTCAATCATTCGACGTATCATCGTGGGCAGATTGTAACAATGCTTCGCCAGCTTGGTGTTAAGCCGATTGGGACTGATCTCATCACATTTTGTCGAGAGCGACAAGCGCAAGGTTTTTGATGGTCTAGGAGGAGATCTCAATGACCACTGTTTCCGAGGTCAAGTCTGGTGCTGCTCTCAGGCTGGAAGGTAATCTCTTTCGCGTCCTTGAAGCTGTGCATCATTCTGGAACAGGGCAAATGGCGAGTTTTGTTCTCTTAAAGCTTCAGGATATCCGCACCCGCCACTTTACAGAGTAGCGTTTCAAACCAGCGGACAAGCTCGAAGAGGTAACCCCTTCGAAGCGCTCAATGGAGCACATCTATAGGGACGATGAGGCGTTTTATTTCATGGACTCAGAGACGTACGACCAATACAGCATACCCAAAGCATCGATTGGCGGCATTGAGAGGTTCCTCAAAGAAGGGATGAAAGTGGCGGTGGAAATGCTCGGTGGGGAAGCTCTCGCATTGCAGTTCCCAAAAGTTGTGGAACTCAAAGTGACACTCACGTCTTCAGGCATTCGGGGAGAACAGGAAAATACGTTGAAACCTGCGACACTTGAAAACGGAATGGAAGTTCTGGTTCCTCAGTTTGTGGAAGTGGGTGAAATGGTTTGCATTGACACAGACAAGGGAAAGTATATCGAGCGGGTTGGTACCAAGAAGGTTTAAAGCTTGTTTGGGATTGCGTAGTCTCATCACCGGATCCATTTATCACCCCGTTTGAACTTTACTCTTTCCGTTAGATTCTCGCTAACCTTCAGAAAGCGTTCCCCGTCAAGGGAGTCTGTTTATTTCACTTGCGTTTTACCTCTCTTCCCACTACATTTGTCTGTGCTGTAGAACGTTTTGGCGTCTAAGCACTGCAGCTTGAAATCCCTCCACTCGAAAAGGGAGAGATTCCCGAACGCCTGAATCTGTCTGCGCAACATCCAGAAGAGTTCAGTTTGGAAACGCAGATGCTTCTGTTCGCATCAACAAAACCCATAACTAACCAATCCAATCCACCTATAAGGAGATCCTTCCATGAACGTTAAGAAACTCCTTCTTGCAACTGTCGTATTGGGGGTGGTGGCCAATGTGCTCGACTGGATCGTACACGGTTTGATCCTTCATGGCCCATACTATTCACAATTGACGAGCCTGTTTCGACAGGACGCACCCATGGCTTGGATGATCATCGGAGATTTCGTGTGGGCCCTCGTCTTCGTCTGGGTCTACAGCCGCGTATACAGCAGCTTCAGTGGCGGGCCCAAAGGCGGAGCGACCTATGGGTTGTACGTCGGCATTTTGGTTAATTTTCCGGCCAACTTATTCCTCAATCTGATGTTTGTGGGATTTCCATACGGCCTGGCCTGGATATGGACGATCTGGGGAATCATTTTCGCGGTAATTGCTGGCGCGATTGCGGGCGCAATCTACAAGAAGGAGGCAGCACCAGCGGCAGCATAGCCCACTGCACGCGTTTGAAACAGGGGTGGTCCCAATTAAGATGGACCACCCCTTTCTTTTTATTCCATGTGATTTACACGACCGCTCCTTGTCTCGGATAGCTGTCCGTACCCTGTAAGGATTTCGAGAGAGCGCCTCGTCGGCCTGGGTTTTTCACTTGTTCGATTTTTTGTTTTGACGAAACCTCGGAGCGGAGATGCAACAATTTGTTTTTCCTTGCGAGGGAAGGACTTTTCAGCTATATTTCTTGTTGAATAGATTGAGAATTGAATCGTTTATTGACCTTCCTCTTTGCTGTTGATCGAAAATGAACCAAAGAAAACTCTACCGAACAATAGAAAGCCTGCGGCCAGAACGCTTCGACACGAGTGATGAGCTTCTCACGTATCTTCTTGACGAAATTGTCAAGCACGAAGGGATGAATATGAGTGGTGGGCGAATCTGGAAGCTTAACCCCCGGAAGAATTCCTATGTCCTTCTCAAGCAAATCGGTGATATCGAGCGTTTGCCAGACGGATTCTCCATTCGTATCTCAGAGTACCCGCCAGTTTATGAAATTGCGCGTCGGCGGTCAATGGTTGCAGAGGAAACGCACAAATTTCTACGGAAGAAGGGAATAGGAGGATATGCAGCAACAGGGATTGGAGAGAAGGTCAAGGTGCGAAACGCTTTTCTGTACCCCTATCTCATCGCCGTCAATTCCGATACGAAGGATGACCGGATTCTCGATACACTGAATATTGTCAGCAGTGCGGCGACATCGATTCTCAA